>Ga0209186_1000598_pt1 | contig 28443 bp, 37 predicted proteins | sample SidtaG_FD_187426 | JGI IMG/M metagenome (GOLD analysis project Ga0209186, IMG submission 187426) | Marine algal microbial communities from Sidmouth, United Kingdom - Sidmouth_Male2 metaG (SPAdes) (version 2) | ecosystem: Host-associated > Algae > Red algae > Unclassified | place: Sidmouth...
GACCAGCCGCCGTACCCCCGCCGCCGTCGATGAATACAGTGGCGCGCCGGGGCGCCGCACCGCCGCCAGCACCGCCTCGGCGGCGACCAGCCGCGCGTGGCCGTCGGGGAGGGGGAGGTCCACCGCCGTGTGTGGGGGGGGAGAGGGGGGGGTAGGGGCCGCCGCAGACGCCGCCGCGTCCGCCCCACTGGCGGCGGTGGCGGAAGCGGCGAGGGAGCTGCCACCGCCCCCACCGTCGTCTTTTGCCCACGGCCCGACAGCTCCTGCCGCCGTCCTCCGCAGGCCCATCACCCCGCCACCGTCCCTCGCAACCCTGTTCTCCGCGAAGGGCGCCCGTGCTGCGTCCACCGCTGCCGTCGCCCGCCGCACCCACTATCCCCACCGACCTGTCCCACCAAACACGCCGCCAGCGCCACCGTCCGCGGTCGCCCCCGCCCTCCGCACGGCTGCCCCATCCAGTCCCCGTATCTGTCAAGTGGCTGCCGCTGTAGCATCTTTGGAGTCAACGTACGGTGGCAGCCCCCCAATTATGGTATTTTTGAAAATCCCACCGCACAGCTCGAGCTTGTGCGGTGGAGTTGCCCGCTTTAGAACAATTTCTGAAACGAACAATAATATTTGCGACAGAACAGCTGTCTTGGCCAATGAAATGGCCGGAAACCGGCAGAGGACCACTCAAACAATGTTCTGCTCTGGGCTTTTGGCTATCAAGGTCCGCAAATTTTCATGCAACAGCAATACCCGACACAGCAAGTGCGCTACAGCGACAGTCGTAGCACAACGGGGACAAGGCCGGCGGCGACCGAGGGGCGCGTGCTGGTGGCCGCCGTGAGCTGAAGTGGAAATGTCGCCAAGAGTAACCACGCCAGCGTGCCTCTGTGGTCGCGCCTTCTACAGGTGGCTACCGCCTGGTGCTGTCCACCGTGCGCAGGGGTCCGCCGCCCCCTGTCTGGAGCTCTGGGCGGCGCCCCGGCCTCCGGGCCGCCTCTGCGTTGCTTCTGAGAGGGTGAGAAACCTGAGGGGATGGTGGCGCAGGCCCGGTCGGCGGGCGGCGTAGGCAGGCTAGGGCGGAGGGTGCGCGCATCGCTGGCTGGCGAGCGCGCGTTGCTGCTGCAGCTTGTTGGGGGTGCTCGGGTGGACTTGGGGGCAGGGTTGAAAGGGTTCGGGGTGGGTAGGAGGTGGGGGGCTGGGTGTGGCGTAGTGGCGTTCTTGCAAGTGCGGCCGAGGTTGGGCTGGAGGTGGGACTGTGAAGGCCTGCTTCAACACTCATGCCTTGGGGAGCCAGTGCACGGTTCTGCAGTCAGTCTGCTTTCCGAGCTGTCAACGTTTCCACGCTCACAACTGCCTGCAGTGCTCTCAGTAGCATGGGCCTGCCCCTCATGTGTACAAACACGCACTCAGAAGTGCGTAGATGTCGGTTACTGATCTCTAATGACCCGTTCTGGCACAGCCTTGGCCTTTTTGGGAAAGCACCGCCCTGAAACTGGGCGTGTCAGCCCCTTTGAAGCCGCCCAAGTCAGCGTAAGGTGGGATGCATACAGTAGAGAGGGACGCGTAAATAGCTCTTGGGCCACTCGTTTGCACAAACGGCAGCCCTCGATGGCTGCACGTGACCGTTCGACCGGCATGACTCAGCCTCGAAGTCCTTGCACAACCTGACGGGATGGGACCGCAACCCACGTCACGCACTCGTGAGGATTCGATCCATATTGGTACAGAATGGCATACACGTGTCTCGCTAGATTGCCTTGATTTGGGCGGTTCGGGCTCCGTTCACACGCCTTCCGTGACATGTTCGGCACGTATTCGACGGATACCTCTTCATTTCGATTCTGGCGACGACGCTGATACGTGTCCTTCGTTGGCAACCACCGACTGCGGCCAACAACGTCGAGGCCAACGGCGCTCAGATCTCCGAAAAGTAGCCCACTCTATTTCACCCATTACACTGCCCGTTGGCAACGCGTTGGCCCGTTGGCAACTGACCACTCGCAGGGCCACACGTAGCGGTTTCATGTCACCGTTTCAGACCGTTGGCCCGACATTGGTGGGATTGCTCTAAGTAGCATATCTCCTCAATACTTGGGATATTGGGCCCGGTAGCCCCACTGACTGGTCAGCATTCATGTGGAGGATTGAGTTGACTTGTGGCTTGCCCTTCGGGAGGTCAATTCCGTCGTGTATATCTGTCCTTTCTTTTATCATCTCCATTTTGGTGGTTGTTCGATCTTTATGATGGCTCTGTCGATCGACCCCGCCCCTTTATCGTCTGATAAGAAAAGCACTATGGGACCGGGGTTCGGCTTAGTCGGCACTCCCGGCTCCCTATCGGATGTTGCACGAAAGAAGGTTCTTCTTCCTCGCTTCTAAGGCGATAGCGTTCGCTTTATCGCGCGTCTACGGTCTGTCGCTACTTTCTGGTTATTTATCCAACGTCATTAATCCCACACCGTCCACTTCTCGGGGAGCAGACTATTATGCACTATGTGTATTCCGGCGCTCGTTTCTAAGACCAAGCGGCAAGTTCGCATTACGCGTAGGCACTGGTCTATATTCGCGGCGATCTCGAAGTGCCCTAGGGCACGCTGCAGCAGTCTCGTCACTTTACGCTGTCGTGTTCCACCTGGAAACCCTACGTCGGGCACCCGGCTTATAAGTTTTTCAATTCGTCCTTCTGAACTTCAAAGACGTCGTTATCGTCCTCATTGTCGTCATCGGCATGTGCAGAAACGTGTCCCGGCCTGTGACAGTTGTAACAGATGTCAGCCGTATTGGCTGGCAGAGCAGCGGGCCTAGCAGGTGGAGACGTACGGACAGGAGTAAACGGTCGGTCCATCGTCGCTCGTTGGTCCCGTTTCTCGTAGGCGACTTTTATTCCAGTCGGGCGGGTATTATTGACTTAAAAATGCAGCGTTTAGGTCCTATTCCAGTACAGCTGCGCGGTTGCAACCGTCTCTGACAGAGTACGGTCAGCAAACAGGTCACTAAGGACCCCGACGTGCGCTTGCACGAGGTTTGAGAGACCCGTGATGAAGACATCTTTGACGTTATGGATCTTGAAAAACCCGCTCAGAAGGTCGCACTGAGTTTCCAAGTGGTGCACAAAAGCAGTGGGTGCCTCGATATCTTGTTGCTTCATCGTGATAATTTCTTGCTAGGCGCTGGCCATAGTTCTGCGCGTCACATACTGAGAAAGAAGCCTGTTGAAGGTTTCCCGGTATTGGCGGATCGCGTACTGTAAACGCGCCAGTGTGCTGTTGAGCGCGCCAGAAAACGCCATCTTGGCATTTCCTGATAGTCGGAAGACTATGAGCGGGAGGAGTTGACCGTCTGTCGACCCAGATGCATCGAAAAAGAAACGGTATGTTGTTACACAAGCAAAAATGCCCAAGGGCATGGCTCCCGTGACTGTCTTTTGCCCGCGGAGCGCCCCGTCTAAACGTTTGTTGAGACGATGCAAGCGCTGTGCCTCTATAAGCGTGTAAGTCACTTGACGTCGGATCAGACAGTATGTCCTACAATACAGAAGGCTCTTGAAGCGGCTATTAGCTGTGCGAATTACCTTGATTCTATCGGCTATCTCAACACGCTCTTGGCGCTTGTTCAGGACAGGGAAACGCTTGCGCGCTGTCGAGTCAGACTCGCTATAGCTGTGGCACAGGGAGGACCCTCTCTGGGGCGACGGCGGACCCAGAGGCCCGTGGCCATCGTCCGAGGACGTCGTGTCCGGCGCGCCGACTTGTCGTCATCAGACGACATTTGGTCGGACCCAGAGGCAGAGTCAGCAGAGGATGACGAGCACTCGAAGCTAGCCTATTCGTCCGTGTGGACTGAATTTTAATTCGTCACATCTCCCTTTTTCTTTCTCGGCTTGATCTTGCCGCCCGACTCTCTGCGAGTAATAGCCACACGGCGTGTGTTCTCACGGCAGTCGACCTTGCGCAAGGCCTCGAGGTCGCTGACCAACTTGTTATCGGCCTGCTCCAGAGACTCGTGAGTCTACTCTTGGACCGTCAAACGACTTTGAAGTGCCTCAACCGCCGCCTTCAGGATCTCTTTTAACTCAATATTCTTGGAGAAAGCCTGATCTTCAGGGGCGGGAGGAGTGGGGGGGTATCCACAGCGGCAGCGGGGGCAGATGGATCGTTGTGCACTCCGCCCGGCGGCCGGTAGGTCTATGGACACTTGTTATCTCAACCCCGCCGATTTCCGCTGGCGCCTTCAGTAGACCTACCGCAGGGGTTGTCACGAATATATATTCGACGAACATGTCCGTGCATTATATCCGTATGCATTTCGGATACGTTCCCGGGCCGCGTATCCTAAAAGCATTCTGAGAAAAAGAAGAGAGGTTATATCTATCGTGTCTGCCGGAAATGTTGAGATTATATCTGATTTGTATCCCGGATATGAGAGTCAGGAGACAGGGATATAAATGATTATGAGTTTGCTCGCGCCTATATAAATATACTTTCGCACAGTCGACCCATCATTTCTCGCGCTGACAATATGGGATTTCACGTGCAAACGTATGGCAGCGACAAGCGGCGATCCTGCCCGGCCCGGAACGATGCGGTCAATCACGCGACTCGATCCGTTTACGTTGCTTTCAGAGTGTGACACGAGACTCAGAATCGTCCTTCCAAGGTCCGTTCACACAAATGGCGGGGAACCGTTTTGACAGCACCCGTTGGGGCGTCGAAATCAAATGTGAATGTCATTTCCTACTTGATGCCAACTCAGCACGCGAATAGGGGATGTATGGCGCTCTGCCTTGGCTCTAGATGAGCTGTCTTTCGGAATTGTGGGAATGTAATCGGATACGATAATCGTATTCGGAGACGGATACAATCTGCCTAAATATCCGTTTTCGGAGGGAGATGTCCTCATCCGTACCTCAGCTGACGGAGATATCCGTATTCAGATACGAAGCATCCGCATGTATCCGTATCCCATTACGGCCCAACAGGCATATCCTGACAACCCCTGACCTACTGCGACAAGAACAAAGCGGTTTAATGTGGCAAACGCCCCGCGCGCCAGTCGAACAAGACAATATTGGTGCCCCAGGCACCACGCTTACAAGTCGATCGAAAACGTCCAGAGCGCCAAGCGACCGTAGTGACATCGTCACAACGCTGCGAGCCAGCGAGAGAGGTCTTGGGAGCACCGTGCCTCAAAGACTGATGTAGGCGAGGAGATCCCCTGCTGCTCCAAAACATGTGGTATTAAAAGCGTGAATCCAAGTACCTGCGTATTGTGAGCGACCGTAGCCAAGCAATACAGACAGTTGAATTGCCGTAGAGGCAACAAAGAGGGATATATTGTCAAAGGGCATCCAATGGGGTGCCGGGCGGTGCCAGCGACGGCAACACCCCGGCCCATGGTGTTTTCATCGTCAAAAAGACACTAGTCGATCAATCGTGTGAGAACAGTCGATCGTACTCAGCGCCGGCATGCACATAGGACAGGCAAGCAAAAAGTGCAACTAAACCATGCGAAAGTAACGTTCTAAAGAGCTCGCCACGAGCCAACTCGCACAAATATGTGGAAACGGCAAATGAAGGGGTCTACCAGCGGTAGTATTCCAACTACTGGCATCGATAGGCCACACCAGTTGCCAAAATTTGGACATGAATCGCCCGTAAAAAGAGCATTTGAGAAATAGTTTCTGGCACACTCAACTTTAGAGGCTCACTGTGAATGTGCGCGAATAAGGATGTCCATTTTCAGGTCCCTGAGAGGTGCCCAGAGCCCCTTTTTAGAAATATAGAGAGATTGCCAGAAAAGAAAGTCACCTCCCTTTTTCTCTCCTCGTCGAATTTAACGCTAGAACGTCCCTCGCGCATGGTACCGGGGCCTGCGAGGACGGCGAGAGCACAAGCGAGAGCAAGAACTAACAGCCGCGAAAAAAAAAGCACTCGTACTGAGGAGAACTAGCGCATGAATGAAGTCAGAATAGAGCAATGAGAGCCTGTGACCAACGTCTCGGTCCACCAAATCTTCGATCGAATCATCCTCCACTCGAAACAACCTTCCCTCATTGCAGATCCGCCAGACCACAAGCCCCCCCGCCCCCCGAGCTCCCGCCGCCCTTTGAGAACATACCGACTGACGTTGATGTTATCCAGGTCATCAGAAAAGAAAAGAATACGGGACGACATGTGCAACTGGAAGCAGGAAACAGAAGCGAAAAGAGAAAGCAAGCGAGCCCCAGAAACAGACCCGTAAGAGAGCACGCACGAGGGCACATGCACAGGTCGATCCACGGCGGCACATGAGGCAAGTGGAGGAAACGCATACAACAAGGGCCGAAAGCCGATCTCTCCACCACAAGCAACCCGAATGCTGCAAATGCACGCACGCACACATACTCACACCCGTCGAAGTCCTCAGCAAAGGCTGCACAGGAATAACAAACACATTGTAGAGGTTGGAGGTGGTTGCGGGCGAGACGACGCCGCACGGATGAAGCAAGACAATGGGTTGTCAACTGGGCCACACGCGCACACGGACAACGTTGGGGGAGTGTGCCACCTATTCTCGCGGTGATTTCAAAGTGGCGACCCGCAACGCCAGGAATCACGTCATCATTGTGTGTACCATTTCTCTTTTCCACATGGTACTTACTTGAACGTGCCTTGGTCCGTCCAGTCAGAACCTAATATCCGGTTTGGACAGCATTGGAACTTAGATGCGCATCTACGACTGCAGAAAACGCGCGCGCTGCTTTAATGGTGCGCATCGGGCAGAAAGGATGGGACATAGATGCAGAAAGCACAAATGACGACGATGCACGCGTCTTTTGTTGCGGTTCCCGTCTCCAGGTGTTCAATGCAGGCTCTGTCCAGTCCGAACCGCGTTGAAGGGCGTGGGATCGCGTTTCTGATGCGGAATCGAGGCGGAACGCCGAAGAAACGGCGAGAATCGACGAAAAACGACGGGAAGCGAGCAGGGGGGCAGAAAAACCATCGCGCTGCCACAGGACACACCGTCTCCTCGAACCGGACCCGTTTACAGGTTCTCACCTGCTGACTTGCTGAAAGGCGAAGTCCTTACACGATAGATTCAATCGCTGATTCGCTGTCTGCTGCTGCTGCTGTTTCCCCGCGGTTGTCTTCGTCCTTGCCTCGCATCTGCTCCACCCGCACAAACGGAGGCTCACGTAAGGACGATCGACGGAGGCACCGGCGCTGGCGACGGCCGGGACTGGGAAAGGCTGGGGCGCCGCGATACCGCGGCAGACGTCCGCACGAAGGTGCCCGGGTAACCGACCGCCGGTTCTTGTACCTTTTCAATTACCAGTTTAATTCATTTCCCGACTTTCTCTGAAACACTGCAGGAAAATTGCGAGATACGTATGGACTTTCAGAAATCTTTTGAAGCACATGAGTGCTTGTGTTCCGTTCGCATCGGCCAACATTGGGCAGACTGCATTAACAGCTGGAGAGGCCCCGAGGTGGCAACCTCTTCCGAAGGATGCATGCTTATAGACGGTTGTGGACGGACCAGAGAGCAGCTTCATCGAAGATCTGCACTTCTTGATTGTCGCAGACCGTTGCTGTACTTGTCAAGATAGCTTCACAATCGTGCACGGTACTGTTCCAGTTCTCGCCAAGATTTGGTGACGGCAATTGAAAACAGTTGGCGAAGAACTTTGAGTCAATAGCTGTCAAAAAGCCGCGTCACAGTTGTTAAGTTCAAAGCTCGCCGTGCGCGCTCCGCCCTGTGACGGCAGTGAACAGTACCCCCTTAGGGCGTCCCGCGCTGGGACGGAGCTCTTCGTTGACAACAGCCCGCCACTGTCTGTTGCCGCGATCGTGTTGCCCATCCTCTTGGCACTTCCGTACCCTCATCTCACAGTACGTGCCCGTAATTTCCAGCGGCCACGTCCGAGGGCCGGCGGCGCGGCGGAAGCGGCAGAGAGAAAACACGCCTACAAGAAGTCAGTTCCGGTAATGCCGGCCATGGAGACGGCAAGTACCAGCTTCGAGACCCGGTGAAAAATGATCAAGAGGAAGCGTTTTCCGGTCTTGGTCTCTGTCAGCGGTCCGAGGAGGTCCATGGACAGGTTCATGAGGATTCCCGTCGCAAGTAGCAGCTTGAGAAGCGCCGCACGCCGCCTTGGTGCGATCCTGTTTCGAGCGCAAGACGCACAACTGGACACACGGCCGTACATGTGTTCGGCCATGGATTCCCAGTAGGAGTGGCGCCGTACGGTGTAGATTCAGTTGACCCCAGGATGACCGGCTCGAAGGAGGTCATGGTCCATCCGGCGGATGTCCCGACGCAGGGTGAGCGGGACGTACTCTTGGGTAGCACCTTCCAGAGAGGCGACCCGGACGAGGACCCCCTACTTGGTGTCGGTGTCGTTCAAGTGCTTCTTCTATTCTATCATATCTCGTCAGTTCAGGCACCGCTTGTTATCTTCTGCGCGGAGAGCATGCGCGCGAGCATGCCAGGTTGTTCCTTGTCCGGCTCCTCGCGGTGAGGCATGACCTAGATACAGGAGGAGTTAGCCAGTGGAAGGCAGGGGATACCTTACGGGATGCCAGATCGGACCGGCTCCAGCATCGGGAGACGAGCTCTAGCGTCGGCACCATGTTGCTTTCTTCCCGACCTGGTGCAGACGCTGTACAGAAAAACCACCAAGCGGAGGCGCCAGCGAGGGAGCCGTCCCTGCGCGCAATCCATGTTCAGCAGCCAGCGTAAATTGGAGTGGTCCGTCCTTATCAGAAACGTATGCCTCTCGAGGTAAGGACGCAGTAGAAACATGGCGCAGAGGACGGCCAGGCATTCTCGGTCGGTTTTCGAGTAGTTTTTCTCGGCCGGGATGAGGCCCCGCCTGTAGTATCTGACAGGGAGAATGCTTTTTTCCGGCTGCCGCAGCAGGAGGGTGTATTCGAATTGGAAGGAGCGTGCGTTCGTATCCAGGATATACAGACCCTCACGTTGGCGGCGCTTGGTCAGGGGCTTGGAAATGTGCGCGTAATCCTTTATAAAGCTCGGTTACACTCTGCACATGCCCACCTATCTCTTGATCTCCATCTGGTCGCGCGGGGGAAGCGCTTGCGCCAGACTCTTGATGATCTTCTGGGTGACCAGAAGCTGCCCGGGTTGTGAGGCATTCTTCAGAAAGTTGGCTTCTTTCTGGACCAAGTGGGATTTGGGCGGCTTGAGGAAGACCTCTGCTACGTCCAGTAGGAGAAAGACCCCCTGGGGGCGCCGGATGGTGTCCTCTGAGGTCCAGAAGAACACAATCACACCGTCTACCTACATCTGGAACGACTGCCAGGATAGGCCGGAAAGGATGATGTCCAGTGGGCTTTGGAAGAAGGTCGGCACATTGAACAGCCCAAATGGGGGCCGAAGAAACCGGAACAAGCCCGTGTGGGACATGAAAGATTTCTTGTCTGTGTCCTCGGCGACCACGCGGATCTTCAAGTACCCGCACATATAATTCAAAAGAGAAACTGCCATGGCGTCCCCCCGGGAGTCCAGGAAACCATAAAATTTCGGGATCGGGTATACCTCCTTACGCGTAAGCTCTTTCAGAAGACGGTTGCTCACGCAAAACCGGTGATGGCCACCCGGCTTCGGCACGACCACTACTGGTAAGAACCAATCGGCGTCCAAAGGCTCGCTGTCACCCAGGTCTGGCTCTTACTGGCCCTGACCGGGGAAAGCCCCCTTTGCTTTCTGGTAGGCCAATCGTACCGCCGTAGCGAACTGTACACCCTGCCGTACCAGATCGTACTGGAGCTTTTGGGCAATCTCCGGACATGTCCTCGCGATGTGGTTCTCCTTGTTGCACAACCAGCACGTCTGTGCCCGACTCGGAAATCTTCCCCCACGCATCACATTGGGGGAAGAGGGCGTAAAAAAGCGCGCCAGCTCTTTAGACGGCCGCCGGTCTGGGAGTACGACTCGCCCACGGAAGTAACAGGGGTCCTTGGTCGGGAAAGACTGGCTGGAACAGCCACGTACATCTCGGGGGGCGCCGGCTTATGTCGCTGCAGCGCTTGGACGTGCTCTTGATTTCCCTGCGTGAACGACGCGAACGGTTGCAGGGCGTGTTTCGGGAACTGGAGGATTTCGTGCTGAACGACCACCTGCAAATGCTTTGGGAAGCCCTGGATGAACGCCATCTTGAGCCGGTCCTCATCGTGCGCGCCGCCGCACACCTTCCCAGGTTCCAGAAGCCTTGCAGCCAGGGGTTCGGGTATCTCATGGGAGCTCAGGGAAGCCCAGCCGATGTCCAAAACGGCCTGGTTCAAGGTGATTCAGTCCGCCTGAATCTTCAGAAGCCGGCGCACCGCCTCAGGAAAAGATGCGAACGTCCGGCGCAGGATGTGGCCTGCCGTATCCGGAAGTATACTGTTAAACCTTGTGGCGGCTGGCCATGTCAGGAAGGAGCCCACATGGGAGAGAGCTTTGCACTTCTACAAACTTCCGTCGGTGCAGGTCCTGGAACACCGGCGAGGGAAGGAGAACAGTTCGGCCGGCTCGGTCCAGTCAAGAGGAACCCGATCCATAAACACACGGAGTCCCTCCCAGTCTTGTGTAATCCACAGATGCAGCTTGCTTGCGATGGTTTGATTTTGGTTGTCGATACGGTCCTAGTGCCAGTCGGATACCGTGTTGAGAAGGTTGTCCGCGACCTTGCGGACAGGGATCTGAAAATCAACCAGCACCCGACGCACTGTCTTACCGGCACTCCTGGAAGAGGAGGAAATCGAGATGGACCAGGGGCATCGACGCCGATGGCTGCGCCGGCTCCGGCGCCCCCGACGTTACCGGGGTGTGTCCCGACCGGTCTCTTCTGTCGCATTACGCGGCCCCGGTCTGCGTCCTTTCGCTGGCCCGCTTCTCTGTCGGACGCCGGGATACGCGAATGAAGTGTCATGCCCCGGTTCAGAGAGGTGGTGCTGTCCTTAATGGTTGGGATCTTGATTGATTGTGGGTCGTTCGCATTTGCATGTCAATCAGGGGTTGTCACGATGCGTTTTCGGGCCTTCATGAGATACGGATACTCTGCGTTCCACCGTCTCCGCATAAGGATAACTCGCAACTCTAAAGATTAAGATAAGAATATAACCTCACCAAGCCGGATTATTACGTGGAATATATTCATATTCGGACACTACTATCGTATCCTAATATAATGGCTTACATCCGATCGATGACCGAACTACAGCAACATGAGCCGCACTTCGATAGCAGAACAGCAGTCAAGTACTACTTGAGAGCTGGACCTCTCTTCAAATTCCCAACTGCCCCCGTACGGGCGGTTCCACGAAGCATGCGATCAGATACGATCATGGTTCTGTGCTGGCGTTACAAAGGTGTAAAACAACGTATTGCTGACCTCCAAAAAATGGCGGTTGCAGAGTTGTTGCAATCATTCAACAGCGTACATGGACCAATGGAAAGGAAAGGAATCAGCTGAGTTCCTTACGGAGTCTCCCCATGCAGTTCTGCGCACTGGAAACGCACATGAGGATCTCAACAGTTCTGAGGAAATATGTTGATCTCTTGAGAAATCACAGGTGTGGCCCAGAACCCTCTCCATGCCCTCTTCAGGCCCAAGCAAGCGGCCCGAAAGCTCAGGAAATCTCATTGTGGGTTGCGATGGCTCTGCGTGACTCCTGCAAAACACTGTGATTGGCTGGCAAGATTACTGGCGGCAACTCTTAGCCAACAGCTGGATCGTGGCTTGTCGAACAGCGAATTCGACTTCATTTCTACGCCCTGTCGTCGAGTCTGCCTCCCTTCTCTCTGCAATTGCCGTTTTTTGGACGTTAGCAATAGATGGATGTAGACGATTCCACGGCTACACCGATTCACTAATGTACGCTGCCCGAATCTGGCGCTCTGCGGCCTCTTTGTGTCCGGTTCTGGCATGTGCCCGTGGTTGCTCACCTCCTCAAGGCTTCGTTCAGCCTGTGCTCCCCACTGCGCGCTACCAGCAACAGCCGGATAGCCTTGGCCTTACTTTCGCAATTCCACGAAAAGCCGGCACTTGCGGCGTCGCCGACCGCCCGCTACGTGACGACCGCACGCCAGCCTCGGTCTTGGAGTCTTCGGACACACTTTCAAAGGCTCATGACGCGCAAGGGATGGCGGAGGCTTGAAAGGCGCCTCTGGCGGTCCGCGGGGCCTTCTTTCGCCCAGTTTGTACGACATAGCAAGTGCAGGGGGCCGGCGGACTAGGGAAATCTGGCTAAAGCCGAGTGAATGACCCTGACGACACCTCAAAACACCGCCACGTCTTCATACGGCGTGGTCGCCGACGCGTGAAAGCTGAAGCCGTCGTCAGCCGCCACCGCGCCCTTGCCCGAGGAAAAACGCTACCACGGTGGCCGGGAGGTAAATACGGGCGGGTATGTCTTCCGCAGCCGTTGGTGGCACCCCTCCCCAGCTCAGGGTCGGCACGGCGGCTCGGGGGCGTCTTGCGACAAGATGGCAGTGGCGGGGAGCGTCGCCGAGCCCGTGTCGAACGATAATGCGCCGGGGGTGGCGGAGGTTGCGGACGTGTGAGAGCATGCGCCGGCCATCGGCGGCGCCCGGACCCCGCACAAGGTCTCCTAGGCGGTGAGGGAGGGAGCAGGGGCGGCGGTGGGTCATCTGGGTGCCGCTGTTGGCGTCGCTTCGCGAACAGGGTCCTTGAATTCCCGCGCATTGGCCGTAACGCAGCATCAACAAGCACAAAATATTCAGTACGTACTAGTAACCGCAAGACGAACGATACATTCTCTCACGAGCGTCCCGTCCATGTCTCCGTTTCCGCAAAACCGGTTTGCTGCTTGCTGTACAAACTAGAGCGAGGAACCCCACAAGAGGTACGCACCCGCTGGCAGCTTCCTGGATTAGAGGTTTCCGTCGCTACCCGCATCCTCATTGTGACGGATTAATCACACCAAAGACCACCACTCTCCGCTGTCACTCCATCTTCGCCGCAACCGTGACCTCGCCGAAACACGTCTGAAAACGTGGGAGACCCCATGCCGATCGGATGTTCTCGAATAATACAAATCGCCAAAAAAGCGATAGAATCTGCGGCTCGCGCTGTCTGGAGTAATATTATACGCTCGGACAGAATATCATACTCAGATCCGAATATGTCGTCGAGACCACCACAGAGGAATATGACCGATATGGTGCCTGTATTCCTCTGAGATATATCCGTGACAACCCTTGATGTCAATTGCTTGAGGTTTCTGCTTTTCAAACGGGGGATCCACTGGTATGGATCCCCAAATCTCCCCATGGAGAGGCGACTGAGTTGGAGTCGGGGCGAAGTGGGCCCCCTTGCTCGAATAGCTTAAGGGGACATCGGGGCGCTCGTGGCCTGGCTTCCCATCAAAAACGAAACTCCGTTCTTACCCCTTTCCTCTTACCTTGCGCCTTTTGGTGGCTTGCATTGTGAGCATGTCACCGGGCGCGAGAAGAGCAAGGGTGTGCAGGCGGCCTCCCTCAGCTCGGCAAGTGTCCCTATCTGTTTCTGTGGGCTGGGGTGACACGGGACGTTATATGCGACACTTCCATTCGGTCCCCCGTCATAACCCGGCGCCTCCACCTGTAACGACCAAGCTCCCTGGAGGTAGCGAAACAGCGCTTTGTGAATCCGGCATGCCGCGTGTGCTCTCCTCGGCGACTGTGGCAACCGCCCTAGCCATTGTCGTCCGGAGCTCCTCTCGGAAAGATGTCATTAGAGACAGCACGGGCCGGTACGAGGTGACATCGGGGGGGCCACCTGTAGGATCACGTCGGATGGGGCTATAGGGATCCGCTGTTCACTGCTGCTTTCCATTTGACGTGCCGGTGCCCGGCCTTGCGGGTCGCGGGTTCTCGGTCCTGGCGTTCGCGGTCACCGGGGAGGAACCACCGTGCCCACCCATGCCGGCCGGCGTTGGCGGTGGCGGAACCAGTCCCGAGGACACAGGTATCCCAGCCACAGCCGGAGCCGGGGGCCTTCGTGTTGAAGTACGCCGCGGCGACGTCTCTCCAGAAGAGGACGGCAGGGTCTGCATTGTAGTCCCAGGCGCTCAACATCCAGGAGAACAAGGAGACATGTAGGACGAAGAAAGAAAGGGATGGAAACGAGGCACATCGTGGGAATCCCGACACAAGTCAGGTGATTGCCATCCCGTCCTGGAAAGACCACGCGCACGAGAGCTCACGTGTGACACGGGAGAGATCGCCTGATAGACGCGCACCGGAACCGGATGGCAGCCAGATCCCCTGCTGCTCCATCCATATGTCGCACAAAGCTCCGTGTCACCCTAGCCCACAAGAACAAATAGGGACACGCGCCCAGCTGAAAAAACACGCACATACACCCTCGCTCTACGCTGTCCCGGTGATAGGGTCTCCTAAGAATGACCCCGAAGGCTCAAAGAGGTAGAAAAGGCGTGAGAACGCAGATATATGTTCGTGAGGAAGCCGCGCCAAGAACGCCGCGCAGTCCCCTTGAGCTTTACGAGAAAGAGGGCCCAATTGGTCGCACATGCCACACAGTAACAACCCCAGGGAAGGATCCGGGGACCCAGAATAGTGGACTACCTTGAAGTCAGGCATATGATTCACGCAATGCATTCTCAGACGCAAACAAACGACAATCAATCATAATCCCAGCCATCATGCACAAAGTCACCTGTCCAATCCGGGTCTCGCCACTTCATCTTCGCAGACAAATTCCCCGTCGTCGTCCAAGCCGGCGAGGGGGAGCGGACCAGTGTCGCGTGATGCGACGGTAAAATACCTGGGCGCGCTCCGACGCCTCGCCATTTCCCGCGCAGCCCCATGACGGGTCGTTGAGAAAACAGCTGCCGGTGAACATCGATCTGGCCCAGATCTGTCTGAACAAGGCCCGCGACGCACCTCCCAGAATGGAGAAAGCACCTCCCGTGCGCTGAGCCTGTCACCGTCTCGTGACACTGTCACCACCCTATACAAGTCTCCTCTCGAGCTCACTCCAATACAGGGCGCCCACTCAAAGATCAACAAATGAAGTACAGACCTTTTCAACACATACAACTCATTCACAGAGAAAAACACAAACTTGACTCCTAATTCTCAAATGTGTACGTACAAGACCAATGAAGTTTCTGAGCAGTGCTGAGGACTCCCCTCAACCTCATTTGAACCGTTCAAGATGCAAAACGAGGTGTTGCACGCCTGAAAGCTTTGAGCTGGATTTGGTTTCTTGATCGTCGATGCACGGGCCTGAGATATAGCAGTGCAGCCCACCTCGGTATGCCGGATACGGAGGAGGTCTGTATTTCTACAGCCCCGATGTGGCGGCAAAACACGATGTGGTCCGAAACACCTGGTTCAGCAGTGGCAGAACAGTCCGCGTCACTCCGGCCCACAGAAGCAGATAGGGACACCTGCCCAGTTTAACGGACCCGCCCGCACACCACTGCTTGGCTCTTTCCATTTGACACGGTCACCTAGGAGGGAACCCGAAGGGTCGAAGATGGAGGAACGTCGTGGGAACGCAGATATGTTTTTGTATGGAATCCGGGCCAAGGGCGCCGCGCGGTCCCTTTCAGGTATCCGAACAAGCCGGCCCAAATGGCCCCGAATGTCACACGCGAGCCTTCCCAGAGTGAGCTCTTGGGATCCATAACAGTGGACTTGCCAACTGGAACACAGATAATTCATGCAGTTGACACTCAAATGCGAACGACCCACAATCAACTAAGATCCCAGCCAGCCAGGACAGAGTCACCCGTCCGAACCGGGTCGCGCCAAGTGGTCCGCGCAGCCTGGCGCCAGACAGACATGTGGTCCAGCGACGGGGCACGGACCGGTGCCGCGTACTTCGACATAGATCCCTTCTCAGCGTGGATCGTCACGCGCAAGCCCAGGGAGCTCCCAGATCGGGGTCTTGTCGCGACCCTGCCGTGTCCTGTCGGTCTTTTGGCGTGACGTTGACGCTCGTATCACATCCGCTTCGTGCTCGGGCATGAACGGCGCCCGCTGAGTGCATGGGCTTCGGGTGAACTATCGTGTCAGCACGGTTCCCCCTCCGGTGCCGGCACTAACTCGGGCTTTCGCGTGCTTCCGGGTGTGTCCCTGTCGGCGATGGACACAGAAGAGCGGTCACGCAGAGTCTCTTGACTCCTGACGTGTTGGCGTGCATCTACCGGGTTGCCATTGGCGTCGTTCCGGCGCCTCCCGGCCATGTCGGAATGGCCGAGCGTCTCCAGCAGCTCCTGGCGATGCGTCCCGATCTTGCGACAGTTCGGGCACCGGAACAGCGCCAAGGTGCGTTGAAGCGCCTGGAAACCGCGGCTGTGCTGTCCACGGACGTTACCGTAGGGGGGTCGACTGGTGTGGATCCCCAGATCTCCCCGTGGGGAGTCTACTGTGTGGGATTCGGGGCCATTTGGGCCCGCTTGCTCGGTTATCTCAAGGGGACAGCGGGGCGCCCGTCGCCGGGCTTCTCCACAAGATAATGACTGCGTTCTCACCTCCTTCCTTCCTCCTTGCGCCTTCGGGTGTTTTACTATGTGACCGTGTCACCGGGCGAGAGAAGAGCAAGGGTGTGCGGGTGGGTTCCTTCATCTGGGAACGTGTCCCCATCTGTTTCTGTGGGCTGGGGTGACACTGCGTTTTATGCGACGCCTGCCACCTAGGCCGTGAACACAGTGGCCCGGGTCGCGACGGCCAACCGCCTGCCGTTGCCCCCCCCGGTGGCCGACTCGCTTTTCCTGGATGCCTCTTCGACTCTTGGGTCGGAAGGTGAGGCGTGGCTGTAATGCCTCTTCGGGCGACTCCGCAGTCGCTCGACCGGGTCTGTCACGGGCGTGCTCCTGGTGTCCGTGGTCGACCTACTTGGAAGCTTGGAGAACGACCTGTTCATCAGGGAGAAAACACACCATGTGAGTGACCCCAATGACCGTGAAGCGGGTGTATAGGGGTGGTTTCGCTCAAATGTGAACAAATAGCTCTAGCGCCTCTTGAAAAATCACCAGCAGCTCCAGAACAACCATCTCAGTTGGGCGGAAAAGGCCTTTACTTGGCGCGCACGTCGGAAGAGGTCAGTTGACTGTCGAAATGATGGCGCGGGAGCTGGTGAGGCGTGGTAGCGGGATGCCCCTGGGAGTCCCCAGCGTGGCACCGGCTGGGGACGTACCCAGTACTCGGGCAGCGGGTACTACACCTTGGCGCCTTCCCAGGCGAGGACGCCGGGGGAGAACATTCGTCGTTATGGCCGAGCGTACGGAAGCTAGGAGGGACCGTCTGGATATGAGGTACCGACCCGAATCCATCATCGTTTGGCCTGAGGCGGGTTGTCCGTTGTGGTCGCGGTTTGTCGTTGGTGGCGAGAGCGCTTTTTGCTGGCTGGGGATAATTCCGACATCTTGGCGTCTGTCGAGTGGTGACACATGGTGCATGCATAAGCGACGGTTATTACGTCTCACGGGTGTTCCATCAAGCCTCCTGGGCGTCGCGCCCCTCCACCGACCTATTCGTGTCTCGTGGGAGAAGCCCCCTGCGTCGACAGTACCGGTACACTGTGGCAACCGGCAGGCGCCCCGAGTCTTTCCAGGTGGCATCGTCCTGTCCATTCACAAAAAAGGGGACCACCAATCACAGGACCCCCTCCTCGTCCCAGGTGTCGTCCATAAACCGCTAAAAGATGTACTCGGAATCACCTATTTGGGGTGCGTCCGGGACCGCCACTTGTGGTCTCTCAGGCCGGCTCGCGGGGTGCACCGGTCCCGCCAGCACGACGTGGTCATTGCTATCTCTCTAGCGCAGGCCGTCTTGGTCGATCAAGAGGGTCTTCCTGGCGATTTCCAGCACCTCCTACGGTCCAGTCACCCTCGGGTTGAGCTTGCGCTTCCGGAATTAGCACAGGTAGACGAAGTCTCCACTCTCTACCGATACTCGGCGAAGGTGGAATGTCTTGTCATGTATCCTCTTATTCCGGGACAGCGTCTTTGCAGTCGACTCCCCCACATGGGAGATCACGGCCTTGAGCGACTCCAGGACTGTGTCCTTCGAAAGAGCCACAGACTGGCCCGGATGAGGAGTCATATAGACTTGTGCATTGGTCTGTAGGTGGTGCGTAGTCGTGTACAGTTTTCGGAAGCCTATCAGACTGCGCACTCCCTGACACAGCATGGAGGCGAACTGTGGTCCGTTGTCCGTCAGGACAGTGTCCGGCGGCCGCCACGCGGAAATCCTGTCCCGAAAAAACGCCGAAGTAACGTCAGTAGCGGTGATTCTGGCCAAGGGGACGTCTCGTACCAGCTTCGAGAACCGGTAAACAAAAATCAGGAGGAAGTCTTCTCCTGTCCTGGTCTTTGAAAGCCGTCCGAGGAGGTCCATGGACAGGCTCGCGAAGGGGCCGGTCGCCAGAAACAACTTCAGCATCTCAGAGCACCGCATTAACGCGATCGTGTTCCAGGCCAAAAATGCAAAACTTGCCACCGAGTCGTGCACGTCTGCGGCCATAGACTCCCAGTAGGAGTGGCGCGGCATGGAGGCGTACATCTGGTTGACCCCAGGATGACCGGCGCGCACGACCTCATGCTCCAGCCGAAGGAGGTCCAGACGCAGGGTGAGCAGCACGAGCACCTGAGTAGCCCATTACAGGGGGGCGACACGCACGAGAAGCCCCTTCCGTGTCTCCGAAACGCGCGAGTGCTCGCTTCGGTCCATCTTATCCCGTTCGTCTTTGCACTGCTGGTCAATCTTCTGCGCGGAGAGCATGCGTGCGAGCGTGACAGGTTGTTCTTTGTCCAGCTCTTCGTAGTGAAACGCGACTCGGTCACGCGAACAAAACAAGGCATGGACTCTCTTCGAGGTTTAACGGTCCGGCTGCAGCGCCGGAAAAGGGACATAGCGTCGGCTCAGTGATGCTCCCTTCCCGGTCTGATGCTCACCTCGTTCCGAAGATCTCGACACGCGGAGGCGCCAGCGAGCGCCCGTCCTTGCGCGGCGTCCATGCTCAGCAGCAGGGGTTGTCACTGATGTACCACAGACGAATATATCCCAGCCCTATATCCATAATAATCCGGGTGATAGGTCCCGACAACATGATCGGATCTGCTGGAGCTTTTCTCTCCAAGGTTAAAATAATCCGCGAGAGATTGCAAGCGGCAGATTTTATCGCATTCTCTGGCACTATATTCTTTTCGAGTGTATCCGATCGGCAGGGTACCTCCCATGTTTGGAGACGTTCTTCGGCGAGTTCAGGGAAACTGCGAAACCCGAATGACAGCGGACAGTGAAATGTCTTTGTGTGAGTGCTTTGTAGCGGCGAGGCTGCAGGTAGCGATGGTGCCTCTGAGTCAGGAACCTGCTAGCAGGTGCGTACATCTGGTGGGGCTTCTCATTATCTTCGCTACCACAAGCAGCAAAGAAGATGATGCGACAACGGTGCCATGGATGGGACACTCGCAAGATAATTCATTTTTAGTATTGCAGTTCTTCCTGCGTACGGTATGTGTTGTGATTGATGAAGCGGAACCACGACAAGCACTGGCGGAGACATAGAATCTACTGGCGAGGCGAAGCCAACAGCGACAAACACGTGTCCCATCGTCGCCGCTGCTCCAGCCCCCGACGTCTGGTTGACCTTGGACGAAGTCTCACCGCAGCCGTCGGCAGCCTCCGGCTCTCCAGCGTCCCCTCCGTCTGCCACCCCTGGCTCCTGTTCACTCGGTACGGGTTCAGCGCATCTCACAGTCATTTCCATCACGTCGTCCGCCGTTCCGCAGCCGCGGTGCAGGTCATGAGCCGGGACGCGGTGCCCCCCACAGCTACGGTAGCATGATCACACTCTTCTCAGGCACCTAAAACTGTCGCAAACTCTACCGCGGGCAATGGCGCGTTGCTGGCGACCGTTGCCGCCAGCGTTCACGCCTCCGCGACAACGCCCACTCGTGCCATCGTGGCGTTTCTTTTTTTCGACGAAGTTCCGCACACGGCTGTGGACAGCTTTCCTTCATGCTTCGGCCTCCAAAAAGTCGCTACTTCGCTGAAATTAGGACTGAAGGGGTGCCTCCGACCGCTAGGGGCGCCTTTCACGACTCCGATATCACCCACGCGCTTCAGGTACTTGCGTGTGTGGTCGCGGGCTCCACGACCAAAGAATTTTCCCTTCCGGCAGGTGGCGGTCGGTCGGCCACGGCGTAGCTGCCGGATGCTGGTGTGAATTCGAAGGTGGCTGCAATGCTGGACGGCTGGTGCTGGCTAGAAACCGTGGCACGCAAACTCTGAAAAAAGCACTGGGGGATGAGCGACGGTCGGCGCACGACAGGACCCGCCACATAAAGACAGAATAGCGCGTGATGCCAGCAGGGGACCTGAAACAGTCGCTGCCATATGAGGTAGCGTTGAGATTCATCTACGTTGTTTTAAACCTCTGCTGGCGCTCTCGAAACGCACGTCAGCAGATAGCCACCCCCGTGCGGTATCAGCGTGTCTTGCGGAACTTCCTATACGGCGGCCGTGGGAACCTGAAAAACGAGAACAGCTTTTAAAAGCAATTTACGGCTATCAAGCCTTCAACATGCGGTTTTTTCTGCTACAGTCGGGCCATCGGTCGGATTCAAGCAATTTTATTCGGATACGATCATAGTATCTGGATGTGAATATACTGCACACGAAAATCCGTCTCAGAGATGACATATTCTAAACCGAATCTTGAGTGATGAGAATTATCCGAATTCGAATATGGTGGAACGCTAAGCATCCATATCCCATGAGGGAGAGATGATGGTATCCTGACAAACCTTTTTCAGCAGCCAGAGAAAAATGGCGGCTGCTTGGCGAAGGCGTCAGTACCCATGGTGAAGAGACCCTCCCGTTAGGGGAGCTCCATGATCTGGGTCGACGTCTGGCGCTCTTCAGTTACTTGAAAGCGGCCAGCTTGGTTGCGTCCAGCATCGTGACTTCGTGCGGGAGTTCCTTTCTGGTGAGCGTGGTCAGGGGCTTGGCGACGTGGGCGTGATTCCTGATAAAACTCTGGTACATGCTACACGTGTCTATGAAGCACTTGAGCTTCATCTGGTCGCGCGGGGGAAGCGCATGCGCCGGACTCTTGATGTTCTTCTGGTTCACCAGAAGTTGCCGGTGGCGGACGACATGCTTCAAAAACTCGACTGCTTGCTGCAACGGGTGGCACTTGGAGGGCTTTAGTGCAACACCGATCTTTTCCAGGGGGAGTCAGACGTCCCGAATGTGCCGGATGTGACCGTGAACAGTCCGGAAAAGAAAACTCACGTCGTCCCGGTACGCGAGGCAGGTCTGCCAGCATACGTGTTGCGCATTGCTCAGCAATTCCGTGTCACGCAATTCTTTGGCTGGATCTCACTTTGCAATTGCTTTCCAACTTTGACAACGTGTTTGACGGCATCGCTTGCACCTGTTTTTGGGGGCACGCACGAACGAATGAGCTGCGGAACAGTTTTGAGGTGCATGGTCTGAACTTTGAGTGGCCTTAAGCGGGGGTACTCGTGCCCGGTGGGACCTCCTCCCGCGGAAGTGCGGGGTGTGTGTCTGAATGCTGAGAGTGGGGGTATCTGCGGGCAATGAGAGCGTGGGGGCACCTGGGAATTCTCAGGCTGCTCCGTTTCGGCTAGATCCTCCTCTATAGTGGAACCTGAACGCACCCATTTGTGGGATTAATGACGTTGGTTAACTAACCAGTAAATGGCGACCGACCGTAGACGCGCGATAGAGCGAACGCTATCGCCTTAGAGGCGAGGAAGAAGAACCTTTGTTCGTGCAACATCCGATGGGGAGCCGGGGGTGCCGACGACGGCGAACCCCGGTCCCATGGTGCTTTTATTATCAGACGGGAAAGGGGTGGGGTCGATCGACCGAGCGATCATAAAGATCGAATAACCACCAAACTGGAGACGATAAAAGAAAGGACAGATATACAAGACGGAAGTAACCTCCCAAAGGGCGAGCCACAAGTCAGCAAAATCCTCCACGTAGATACTGACCAGTCAGGGGGGCTACCGGGCCCAATGTCCGAATATTAAGGAGATATGCCACATACCCCTGTAATGAGATTCGAGCCGTCCCGGCGAGTGGGCGCAGATCGGCTGATCCGCCACCACGAACGCCACAAGTGGCAACCAATCGCGAGGTCGCGTAACGACGCGCGAAGGGGTGTGTAGGCGTTACGCCGTGGCCGGCACCTGCAAAGGGGATCGGGGAGACCCCTGACACCCTCGCGCGAGGCGGGGTGATGGAGCCTGCGGCCCGAATGGTCGCGAGCGGCCCAGAATGGCCGATGCGTGCCGGGGTCCAGAGGGCGCGAACGGACAGCCTCTGGGCACCCACGGGGCGGCAGTGGCCGCGCATGCATCAGATCGGCCCCTACGGGGGGGGGGGCGGAGGGACCGTTCTTGCTTGCCGCATGGGGCACAGCCAGGGGCAGCTGGGCGGGCCTCTGGGCTCGCCCCATGGTATATATACCGGGGGGTTGGGGGACGGCAAGCGCCTGTCCGGTTCCCCATGCCATTAGGCGTCCGGGTTGAGTAGCCCAGTTGGGCAGGTTGCGGTGGCCTGCGCTTGCGCATTTTGTTGACCTCTGGGTCCCTCGTCCGCCGTGCCCCGTCCGTCGGGAGGCGAGGCTATCACGGCCTTGCCCTCGGCGGGGGGGGGTCGTTGCGCTTTGGCGCACACGGTGGGCGGGGGGACGGGGTCGGGCTCATAGCCACAGAGGAGTCGGTTGCGCGGCTTGTGCACAGCCGGTTGACCTTTAGGTCGTGGGGAGGAGAGTGTGGACTCGTGTCGGTGGGAGAGGGGGTTTCGAAGAGGCGCGGCGGTGGCCAAGGTCTCTCGCCCGCTGCGGCGTGCCGGCGGCAAGTCAAGGCCAAGATGGCGGGTGGCGGCGTCGACGTCCAGATGGCCGACGCGGCCGCCTCGGCGGGCAGCGATGCCAATGGCGCGGGCGGCCCAGCGGGGCCGGCCGGGTCAGAGGCGAGCGTCCGCTTGAGGTCGCGGCGCGACGGGTCGTCCGCCGACACTGGGCGCGACATGCGCGGCGGCAACTACCCTGACGGGGCGGAAGAGCAAGAGGCTGAGCCGCCGCTCGTGGAGGGGTCGGGGCCATCGCCCATCCGGCGGACGTACTTCAGCCCTCCGTCTCTTGGGACCCGTGACGGGATCCCAGTCATGTGTGACGACGTCCTCACGGACGCGGCGACGAACAACCGCCGCGTGGCTCTAGTTCGTATTGAACAAGGCCATTGGGGCGTCCCGCCGGGGTTTGTAGACATCCTCAACGGGGTTCCGGACGACCATGTTGACGCCGTCGTGGCGGAGGTGCATGGCAACGCCAACTATGGCAACCAAGGCGAGGCGCAGCAGGCATATGAGGTCCTGGCCTATGCCAACGAGTTGGTCCGTAACGGACGTCCGTTTCACGACTTCCACACGCGTCTTTACGCTTGGGCGCTTCTGTTCCCTGTCCACTAAATGGGGACCTTAGAGGTTGCCGCCAACAACTTCGGGCGGCTGCGTCGGGCTTGGCCGGAGGCCGTCTTCCTGTCGCGCCGTACGGCCACAGAGTTGTCGGTGCCTTTTTCCCAGGAGGCAGGCATGGAGGACTACCTTGATGAGCTCCTCGAGGCAGCGCGCGAGGCGGAACACGCTGTGGAGGACAATCCTGACGCCCGCACACTGGCGTTGACTTCCCCCTTTAGGGCGCCGAGCTATGCTCCCGCCCATCAGCGCGCTCAAGACGCGGCTCGCATTACGAGCCGCGGGCTGCTCCCCACCGCTTGGTGTTCCGGTGTTGTCCGGGCGCCACGTCATTTCGACTTGTCGCGGTGGTTTCCCCGTTACCCCCGCTGGTGGTTAAACCGCGGGGTATGGATGGAGATGCCTTACGCACTGTCGTATATGGCTCATAAGCTGGTTGACGAGTTCAGTGCCGTCTGGCACATCGTCAACGCGGAGCGCTACTACTTCCTCGCGGCCGGGTGGGTACACACCCTTTTGAAGGACAAGGTCTTCGCCTGGCTCGATGCCAAGACGCTGAAGCAGTTGTCCCGATTGGACCTGCACCGCATGGCCAGTGGGCCGGGTGGCTAGGCGATGCTGGACACGTTCCGTAAGATGCACAAGGCCACGGAGGTCTTCCCGTGGACCATTGTGGTCAAGGACGTCATCCAACGTGACAGGCAGACGCGCGCTGCGCGTCAAGTGCACGTCCATTTGGACTCAACGGCCAAGTACGGGTTCATGCTGAACCACCCTTGTCGGGGTTTTGCGTGTCTTCCCGTCGGGGGTGGGGGGTCAGATGACGATGGCGATACGCCCGTGGCGGCGGCCCAAGGTAACGCAGGCTTTGTGCGCCAAGAGACGCGGGCGGCCGGTGGGCCTTCGCGTCGGGCGGCTCCGCCTAGCCGTCGGTCGCTTTCGCCGGTGCGCGAGACTTGCGTCACGGCCGCGTCCGGTGGACATGGGCGTCCGGGTCAGGAGGACATTTGGACTTCGCCAGAGGCGTTTCAGGCGGCGGTGGCCTTGATTGGCGACGGGCCGAGCCGTCGTATGGACGGGCAGCGCGTGCCTTGTGGCGTCGGGGCGGCCGCTCTGGCGTCGGAGTGGAACCGACAGACGGAGCCGTTGCGCCGGTCCGTGCGCGACGCCCATGGCTATATCCTTGAGGACGTTATGCCGGTGTTGGCTCGTGCAATGAGCGTGGCCGCAGACTCGGCGGCTGCCTTCGACCTGTTCTCACAGGAGGTCGAACGTCTGCGCCAAGTGGCGGCGGTGCCTCCCTCGCCTGTGCGTTTCGACGCGGGCGACATCCTCGGCCGGCGGCACAGCCGTGACGATGAGGACGAGGAGGAGTCTCCGCAAAATATGGATCGTCGCAGTTCGTCGGTGGACGGGGGCAGCCGGGGGCACTTCCGCAACTAGGCGGGTGGTTCAAGACCGGTGTTGGCGAGACTTGTGTCTTTGCTTTGTTTGGCGTGTTTTTACTGCCGGTGCCCGTCGGCAGGTGATGCTGTGGCGGTGTTTCATACACCTTTTCCGCTCATGGGGTGCCGTCGATTGGACAGAGAGGGTTTGGCTCGTGTTGCACTGGTGGTTGTCATGTTCAAGAGAAAGGCAACAAGTGCCCATGTGGTCATATCATTCTGGTCTTTTGACGAGTGGGGGAGTACCTCGTGCGAAGCACAAGCCGCTTTGGAATCGGCATGCCAGGGGGCGCTCTCCCATCTGGAGGCTACAAGAGTCGCCTCTGTACTTTGGTACATCAGGTCCTCCACCGTTGTGGTTAGGTCATGGACCGAAGGTAGCAGTAGCCCATTAGGCTCGGATCCAACCCCTTGGGTAACAGGCGCGGGGGGTGCATCATTGTCCTGTAAGGTCAGGGGGCAGGGCCACACATAGGTGTACGGCCCATGCCACTCAGAAAGCTCGGCGAAACGCCAAAGAGCCAACCAGGGGTCAAGGGAGATATTACGCTTCCGTTCGGGTAATGTCAGGCGAACCCAACAAATCGGTAAAGTCTCCTGAACCGAATTCGATTTGTTAATCGTAACCCAGTTCAGTGTGATTCGAATTTCGCCATTGGAATTCGAAAACACTCCAAGAATGGTCGGAGACCACTTTGGTTCTTGGCATTGGGGGGTTACTACCAATGCCGTTTCGGCTTGATTAAGCCTGGGTAATCGGCGGGTGTCCCGAGACGGGGGTTTGGGAATACTCCAAGAGTACCCCGCGATCTTCTTCTATTTCGTCCGGAGAGAGCGGATGGCCAAGTTCCGAGGAAGGTTTTCCAACGGTTCCCAGGAATCGTCATTGGGACCATAGTCAAACCATCGGACCTTGGCACTGTAGATGCCATTGCTCCTACGGAGCTTCAATAGGCGGTCAATGACATATCCGTCGGGTACCGGAAGTGTGCCCTCAGACTTATCGAGCCCGTCCAATAGTGGATGCGGGGTCTCATCTGGGGTCGACGGCCGTGGGGCCGGGGTAACATGGTCACTATTGACTCTTCTCTCTTCGCCATTCACGTCTACGACGTAGGTAGAGTCATCTGCGTCAAGTACGACGAATGGGCCGACGGTCCTTCTTTGCAGCTTGTTCTTTTGTTGGGGGTTCGTCGTATAGACGTAGTCACCGACGCGGACACGTTTGTTACGTGTATCAACGTTCGAGTCAAAGCTACGCTTACAGCGTTGTTGAGTCTTTTGCAAGGCCTCTACGACGGCTGGAATTTGCTGTCTTAGCTTGGCCATGAACTCACGCTTAGGAGCTAGAGGTGACCCATCATTGAGGGTACCCTTATTCGTCAGTGGCGTCCCTGGGGGGAGGTTGCGGACCGACAAACTCGGGATTCGTCTCGGGATAACCAGTTGGAATGGCGCAATGCCTGTTGATCTGTGTGGCTTGCTATAATAAGCCATGGTCAATACGGGGAGTAGTTCATCCCAACGGCGCGGGTCGTCTGTGACGTAATGTCGGAGTTGCGAAGCCATAGTGCGATTGTACCTTTCGACTTGACCATTAGTCTGTGGGTGGTACGCCGTGGTGCGCACTGTCTCGGTGCCTAGCACTTTCATTACGGCAATGAAGAAGTTCGTCATGAACTGGGGCCTTTGATCCGATAGGATTCGGTCCGGTGGGCCATAACAGGCGACCCATGCGTCGATAATGGCTGATGCCACGGAGATTGCTGTTATACGTCGTAAGGCGACACATTTGGTCAGCTTGGAGAAGCGTTCGGTAATGACCAAGATGAAGCGGTTACCAGCTTTGGTAGCGGGAATAGGCCCGAAGATATCGACCGATTGGTCTGTCAATGGTTCCGTGGCTGGGAACAGCGTCAGTGGCGACGTGTGTCGTCGTAGTGACAGCCGAATTTGGGCACAAGTGGTACACTTGGTAATAATGTTGTAGATGTCCGTGACCATGGATGGCCAATAATACCGACGCCGCATGGCGTAATACATCCGGTTCATACCCGAGTGGGCTGACACCGTTGCGTAATGTTCCAACGTGAGGATACGCTCGCGTAAGCTTTCCGGGATGACCAATTGGTCGCCGTACGGTGCGCGCCTGTAGAGGCCGTGGCTTTCATTTTGAAAGAAGGCCTTCGCCGTTTTGTGTGCCACCCGTTTGGTCAACTCGACGCAAAACGCGTCGGTTTGCTGGGCTTCCACGATATCGTCGTATTCGACGGGGGCCGGCATGTCGGTACCGGTGTACCTCGCCGTCAGAAAGCCGTTGGCCGTCTCGGCCAATGCAAGGCATGGGATATCGTCGTTGATATCTTCGACGGCGGCCTCGTTGTCCGTTCTGGACAAGAAGTCTGGGGCATGGTGCGATGCACCGGGTTTGTACTGCATGTCGAATGTATATTCGGACAGCCGTAGACGCCATCGCATCAACCGGCCACTTGAGTCATTGGTGCTGTAAATCGAGCTTAGGGCTTGGTGGTCGGTCCTTATTAGGAAGCGATGTCCATCGAGGAAGTGTCTGAGCTTCGGTACGCTCCCCACAACTCCAAGGCACTCGCGTTCCGTTGTGGAATAATTCTTCTCAGCTGGGCTGAGTCCAAGGCTCCAATAGCCAACCGATAATCTTGTACCGTCAGGTTGCTCTTGTAGCAAGGCGCATCCGAGTTGGTCGGCGCAAGCGTCGACATCAACAATCATCTGGCCTTTGGCCTTCGGCAGGGCCAAGATGGGTGGTGCAAGGAGCGCTTGCCGCAGGTCATCGAAGGCCGCAAGGGCTGCGTCAGTTGGCTTTGGGAGGTCTGGGGGAACCTCCGCGCGGGTCATTGCGTTGAGCGGCTTTGCTCGTGTGGCAAAGTCGTTGACGAAACGTTGATAGACATTGCACATCCCCAAGAAGCTTTTAAGCTGAGTCTTGGTAGTGGGGAAAGAAGCGTGCTTCAACGCGTCGACGTTCTTACTATGAACATGGAGTTGGCCCGGTCGGACAATGTGTCCAAGGTACTCGACTTCGTCGGAGAACCAGGTGCATTTCTCAAGATTGAGAGTGACCCCTGCTTCACGCAACCGCGTGAAGACCACGTCAACGTCCTTGACGTGTTGCTCCGCAGACGCAGAGAAGATGATGACATCATCTAGGTAGACGAGGCAAAGTTGCCACCTGAGGCCAGACAATATAATGTCAAGAGCACGCTGAAACCTAGCGGGTGCGTTGGTCAGTCCGAATGGAATGGACAGCCATTGGTAAATACCCGCATGCGTAGTAAACGCAGTCTTTTCTCTGTCGGCAGGGCGTAGTGGCACTTGCCAATAGCCTGCCGTACAGTCCAGAGAGGTAAAGTCCTTCGCATCTCCTAAAGAGTCCAGGCAATCCTCCATCCGGGGAAGGGGATATGCATCCTTCTTGGTGATGTTGTTGAGTCGTCGGTAATCGACACAGAAGCGGGCCTTGCCATTCTTCTTTGGTACGATGACGACGGGGCTT
>Ga0209186_1000600_pt1 | contig 28382 bp, 21 predicted proteins | sample SidtaG_FD_187426 | JGI IMG/M metagenome (GOLD analysis project Ga0209186, IMG submission 187426) | Marine algal microbial communities from Sidmouth, United Kingdom - Sidmouth_Male2 metaG (SPAdes) (version 2) | ecosystem: Host-associated > Algae > Red algae > Unclassified | place: Sidmouth...
TCACCCGTCACCCGTCACCCGTCACAAAATAAAAATGTCAAACTTAAAAAAGAAACTCATCAAAGAAACCTCTTGGGGCATTGCCACCAAAGCAATCGTTTTCCCTATGTTTTTTTTGATAAATATTTTTTTAGCTCGGACATTAGGTCCTGACTTATGGGGCGCATGGTCTTTGTTTTTTTCCATCCTTACCATCGCTTTTTTGTTCGTAATGTTTGGTGTAAAAGCCACCATCAAATTCACTGCCCAACACAATTACACAGAAGTATTACCCAACGTTCTCAAAGATGCATTTATACTTAGAATTGTGATTAGTAGCGTTTTTGCCATAGGTTTTTTTTTATTAAGCACACCACTCGCCCAATGGATGCAACGACCAGAATTTGACTCTTTATTCAAATTGGCAAGTCCCATCATTTTTTTAACAGGTTTTGTCGAACACTTCAAAGGCGTTTTTACAGGATTGCACCGCATCAAATTCAACTTTTTTACGTCCGCTTCCGAATTCAGTCTCAAACTTTTACTGATTGTTGCACTCCTTACATTTGTAGGTGTTTCGCTCAACAATGTTGTCCTTGCTTTTGGGTTGGCATTGACGATTAGTATGTTCGTTGCAGGCGGATTACTTTACAACAATTATCGTTCTTTGCCAGCCAATGAATCACAGCATTCATATGTTTCAGAAATCTTCAAATACAGCCTTCCACTTTTTATTATTAGCGCAGGTTTTGCGATTGCAACGGAAGTAGATACGCTGATGTTGGGTTGGTTGGCCAATGATTTGGCGGTGGGAGATTATGCGATTGCCAAACAGTTGGTGACAAAATTACCACACCTTAGTTATGCCATTGCGATGGGAACGATGCCCATTTTTGCCCAGATTACCAAAGAGAATTTAGCCGAAAGAAAAAAACTTTTTGGGCGATTACTCAAACTCAACAGCCTTTTATTCGTTCCAATTGTCGCAGGCATTTGGCTTTTATCTGCTTGGGCAATTCCATTCGTTTATGGAACAGCTTATGTTGGTGCCGTTTATCCCTTACAAATTCTTTCCGTTTATGTACTTATTTTCACCTATTCCGTTTTCTTCAATCAATTTTTAGACTATCAAGGTTTAGCCAAAAAAAGAGCCATCAATTTGCTCCTTTCGCTTTTCATCAACATAGGCCTAAACTATTATTTAATTCCGATTTATAGCGCAACAGGCGCAGCGATTTCGACCTCTATCGCCTATCTTCCCTATCTCCTACTCAATATTTGGGAAACCAACAAAGTTTTTAAAGATCTAAAAAAATAATTTTATTTATAACTTAAAAGTAGAAAGTTTAATAAATGTTTTTTTTTATATTTGATAACAATTATTAACCGATTAAATTATTCTCAATGTTTTGTCAAAATACAATTCACTCAAAAGACATGATTGCTCTCATCAATCATTTTTTTTTTGGAGAGAACGGTCAATTCCTTCGTCGTCACGCATGGTCTCGCTATCCGTTAATATGGCTAAGAAACAACCAGCAAATCACGTAAGAACCGAACCACAGAACTACGGCACTAAGAACTACAGCACCAAAATAAGCCATTCCACTCCTATCGAGTCTATTTTTCACAGTCACAATCTCTAAACGCCGATGAAAAACATATCCTTAATCATTCTGTTTCTCCTCTTTATTGGTTGCTCCGATGACAATAAAACAGACGGTGATTTATTAGAAAGAGATAAACAAGAGTTGAAAGAAAGCTTAAATTCTTACAAAGTATTTACCTACAAATTTGGAAAGATTTTGATAAGAGCTGCTGCATCTCCTAAAAATGATACCACTTCCATAAAGTTTCAGGCGGATCTTAATAGAATTTTCAATAAGTTTGTAAAATATGATCTTGATAGCACTAAAAATTTATCTATGTTAGATTATATTTCAATATACCGTGATTATAAAAAAATGAAAGCATTTATAATAGCAACAGATGAAGACATTTTCCCAACACTTTCAGATGCTTTTACGATAATTTATGCAGATTCCACCAATAGAAATATAAAACGCCTTGCAGGAAAAGATAAAGAATTCGTTGAAAATATTGAGCACTCGATTTTGAGTGCCATTGTGATACTAAGCAAAGATTTAGGCAAAGAAGTTTCTTTATATGAATGCAGCAAAACCAATCCCGAATTACTTCCAGATTCTGAAATCAAAATATTATTGCAATTCTTTAGAGGTTTTTTATTTTTTGAAAAAGGACTATACTATTTATCAGAAGAAGAAATGACCAGAAATATTAGTTGGTTAAACAAAAACAAAAATCTTGACTTTCCTTATACAAGAGCCGTTTTTCAATGGGAGAATTTAGACAATCAAAAAACCTTCTTAGCCTTACACTCTTTAAATCATCTGTTTAGAGGTTTTGACAGACTCATGATGAATAGAGAAGTGGATAAAGAACGTGCCTTAGAAGATTTTGAAATATTTTTAAAAGATTCTAAAGAAATTGGTTTAGACAATGAAATTATTTGGGCAATTGAAACTTACTTATATCTCAAAAATGAGAAAAATGAAAAAGCAATCGCTTCTTTAACAAAACTAAAATCAAGTAATTTGCTTTTTTCAAATGACAAAAAAAGAATAGAGGAATCCATCAAATATCTACAAACCAGAGAATCTGGTAAAGTATTAAATGGTGTATACGATAGATACTTTTTAAGTAAAATCGCTACAAAATATATCCTACATATTTTATCTCAAGTAGATTGGAAAAGCATCATGGAATCACAAAACATACCACATACCAAAGAAATGTTTAAAACCATTGAAAACTTCAAAGAATTTACCAACAACCTAAACAAATACACCAGTGCAGAACAATTAAAAGAAACAGGCAAAGACCTAAAAAACAAAGGAAAAAACCTATTTAATAAAGCAATAAAATTGATTGAAGAATAAGCATCAGAACCAAAGACAACAATCCTAATCCCTAATTTGGTTCAGGATTTTTATTGATTACATATTAGAAAAAACACCGCCACACAGCGTTCATACCATCCAAATTAGCCCCGATAGAAGCGTTATACCAAAACAGCGTTGGCTTGTAGGGGCAGACCCCATGTGTCTGCCCAAATAGCTTTTGGTATAGTAGCGGATAGCGGGCCCATACGTCACGACGAAGCTACTGACCCTTCGCTCCTAATTTTTAAAAGCCTATACACAAAGAAGCAAAAATAACTCAATAGCAACCAATTTCTTTGTCATAGCATCAAAGATCCCCATACCCCTTCTTCCCTCCCACATAATGCCCCCAAACCACACTCCCCCCATAAATCGGCGGTTGCACCTCACTATCTTTTCGCCTCACCGAATCTATAAGTTTATTACTTGCCTTTCGATTTTTCAACCACAAAGGCAAGTTCCTCCAAAAATGCAAATGCGCTTTGACCACTGCCCAAGCATATTTACCCTGTCCACCCACCAAAAAACGCACAGCAGCCATGTCATCCAAAATCCCTCGTACCACATACAAAAGGAAAAAAGAAGGAAGCGATTTATTCTTCAACAAAAATACCAAATTGTTCCGAAAATTAAGGTACGTTTTTTGGGGATTGGCAGCCGACAACGTTGCGCCTCCCACATGATAAATCGTAGAAGCAGGAAACACCATCACTTGATAACCAGCTCGCCAAGTTCGCCAACACAAATCAATTTCCTCGAAATGGGCAAAAAAATCCTTGTCCAATCCACCCAAATCATGGTACAATTTTGCTCGAATAAATAAGGAACAACCACTCGCCCAACAAATCGGCAAAGGCGTATCATACTGTCCTGTATCCTCTTCGATTTCCTCAAAAATACGCCCTCGACAAAAAGAATACCCCAACACATCAATAAAACCACCTGCCGCCCCTGCATATTCAAAATGCGTTTTTTGGCGTTGGGCAAGAATCTTAGGTTGTGCCGCCCCAATACCATCATCCTGTTCCATTTCCGCAATGATGGGTTCAATCCAGTTGGGCGTTACCTCCACATCAGAATTGAGCAAAACGTAATAGTCTGCCTCCACCTGTTTCAAAGCCACATTGTACCCTTCTGCAAAACCCCAATTCTCCTGCATCTCAATCAATTGCACCGTCGGATACTGCGCCCTTACAAAAGCCACAGAATCATCCGTAGACGCATTATCTGCCACATAAATATCGGCATTTTCATAGGTCGTTTGCAGCACCGAAGGCAAAAACTGCTCTAACAAGGCACGACCATTCCAATTAAGGATTACAACAGCAACTTTAGCGGAATTCATAACGCCAAAGATACGAAAAATTCATTAGTGAATATGGGGCGAGTGACGGGTGACGAGTGACGGGCGACGGGTGATGAGTGACGAGTGACGGGCGACGGGTGACAGGTGACAGGTGACGAGTGACGAGTGACGGGTGATGGGTGACGAGTGATGGGTGACGGGTGATTAATGCTTTTATTAGTTTTTAAGAATAATTATAATTAATCAAATAAAAGGGTACTGACCATCCAAAATAGACCCGATGGTAGTGGTATGGTGGTGAAGCGTTGGCTTGTAGGGGCAGACCCATGTGTCTGCCCGAAATGCCAGCCACCATAAGAACGAACAGCGGGCCTTTCCATAACGATGAAAGACAAACCGTTCTCTCCTAATTTTTTTATAAAATATTGGCAAATTCATATCGCAACAACACCCAATACACTAACCTACTCCACCACAACAACTCCATCGGGAATCCGCTTCCAACGACGATGCGACCACAACCAATTAGCAGGATTCGCCCGAATTTGTCGCTCCACATGGTTCAAGAATTTTTGGGTAATTTCTTTAGGCGCAGCAGTTTGAGGATCATCACATAATTTGTGGAAAACCAATTCGTAATAGCCCTTTTTGACTAAGATGCTTTCGCCATACAAAATTGGAAAATTATATTTTTTCGCTAAGGTTTCGGGGCCTTTGATTGTAGGCGTTTGATGACCAAAAAAATCAACCCAAATCGATTTATCTAAATAAGCAGGACTTTGGTCTGCCAACAAAACATACATACACGCCTTGCCTTCACGCTCATACTTTTCGATCACTTTATATGTATCCTTCACATCCACAAACTCAATTCCCGAAATCTCTCGTAGACGCAATAAACGCTCATTGATGTGGGGATTTTTTAGTGCTTTGTAAACACCGACAATGTGATGGTCTAACTGCAAAGAAGTCGAAGGCGCAGCCCATTCCCAATTGTTGTAATGCGCTGCAACACAAATAATAGATTTTTTTTGCGCCACATAAGGTTCAAAAATTTCTGGATTGCGAATCGTACAACGAGCCAAAATTTCTTCTTTCGACATCTTCCACTGCTTCAGACCTTCCACCACAACTCGACTCAAATAGTCATAAAATCCATCTGTAATAATTGCTTTTTCTTCATCAGATTTTTCAGGAAAAGTGATTTCTAAATTTTGGGTAATCACTTTTTTACGATACCCAAAAACCCGTTTCAACAAAAACTTAAGACCTTTCCCAAAACCATAAATCATACCAAAAGGCAATCGCCCAAAACTGTTGATAAACAGCAAAAAAAGATAGTACGTTAGTTTTTGCATAAGAAAAATAAAAAAAAGGAAAAGCCACAAATTCGTCCAGTCACAAATCACTCGTCACCCGTCACCCATCACAAAACTAAAAATCATCCACCCTCGACCCCATATTTTTTCGAGGATCTGCCTGTTCAGGATCGGGATCAGAACTCATACGACTACCATCTCCATAAATGACCTTCTTCCAATTATCCTCTTTAAGCTCACCACGAGCATCAGAATGCAACAACTCATAGTCATTACTCGAATAATCTTGACTATAAAAAATAAAATTGATATTGGTCTGTCCATTAGGAATTTTATAATACTGCCAAATTTCGTAAGGCAAGGCATTGGGATCAAAATTAGCATGGGTTCTTACCTGATTAGGACGACCATATTTAAGGTAGATCCATCCTCGATCCGATTCAAAGCCGTGACTAATACCCGTTTTATAAGCTTCTTCTACTTGATCGACAACTCTGGCATAATCCCAAAAAGCTCTTTCAGGATCATTAGGCGAGGTCGCTTTCCAAAAATTGTACAAATAGCGTTTTTGCAAATCCTCATTTGGCTCTTCCGTGATATTTCTGATAAATTGAGCCTGCATTTCATCGGCGGCAATCGGTTCCAAAGCCTTACAATAGAACAATGCCTTTTCTGCATCAACCAACGATAAAAAAGTACGGTCTAAATCGACTTCTTCCATACCATTTATACTATTTGGGGCATCTTCTTTGATATTCAACTGAAAAAACTTCGTGCCTTGTGCCAACAACTCATTTTCCGTATTGCGTACCTCTACCACCAAATCATAGTTGCCCGATCTCAAATCAGCCACATCAAACTCTCCCAAAATCATATTGATAGGACGATTTTTGTGTTTTTTAAAGCCCTTTCTATTCCCAACAACTTTTTCCTGTCCACTACTACTAATATAGTAACTCACCAAATTCAAAGAATCGCTCAAAAAATCGGTATTATAGATTTCAAAGTAGAAGCGCACCTTTGAGAACTCCTCATTGTAATAAGGAAAAACATAAGGCAGCAATTCAAAGCCATTTTTAGTGAATTGGTTTTCTTCTTGCGTCGTTTTCATAGATTCTAATAGGCTAATCTCCGAAATCACAATGCCCTCCATAAAAGTGACCAAAGTAACCGTTTCAGAAAATTTGCCATAGGCTTCCGCTTCATTAGCATCTACGTAAGTCACCTCCAAATCATACGTTCCCACATCCAAAGGAAAGCGTTTTACATCCAAAAGATTAAAATTTAAACTTGCCGTATCAGATAGCACTGAACTATTTAGGCGATATTTGTCAAATTTTATAACTTCGTCCTCTTTTGAAAAAGTAATAGTTATATCAACGGCAGCCGATCTTGTATTATTTTCGCCCGCTTTAAGCACCAAACTCGCTACAGGAACCGCCACATAGGTTTCGACATAGTGTTGTTTGTCGGGCGTCATAAACTGAGCACGGTTAAAGAAAAATTCTACGGCAAATGCTTGAAGGCTAACAAATAGCCCTAAAAAAAGCATTAAATTGAGTTTCATAATAAAATGCATAGCTTATATTTTTATATTATTATTTTGTAGAGAATGGTTTGGTGCTTCGTCGTGATAGAAAGGCCTGCTATCCGTTCTTATGGCAAAAGGAACAACCACATAATCTAAGCAAGAACCGCAACGACTTAAACGACTTAAACCACAAAAACGACTTAAACTATTTTGCCATACCACTACTATCAGGTCTATTTTTCAATGCCGCAACGACAATAAAACATCAAAGATAAAACATTAGCAATGGTTAAAAAATAAGATAACGATTTTAGACAAAGAGATTTTTTGAAAAATGAGCGGTTCGACGAAAAACGTAGGCGAAAGATGTACTCTATAGCCTTTTCAACAAAATATACCCAAATCACCCGTCACCCGTCACCCGTCACTTACTTAACTTATACAATATTAAATATTTTCACGAAAATACACAGAGATGAACAGTCATACAAATGTCAAAAAAAATTTATTGATAGAATCGCAATATTTAGCACCTATTGTGTATTGGCAAACACTACAACAATACGAACAGATTTTTATAGAACAATACGAACATTTTGTTAAGGCGAGTTATAGAAATCGCTGTTATATCGTCACACCCAACGGTTTACTGCTATTATCCGTTCCTATATTGCATGGGCGCAACAAAAGGAGAGCCGCAAAAGACGTGATGATTTCTTATGAACACAAATGGCAAAAAAACCATTGGGACTCCATTGCCACCGCTTATCGACGTTCTCCTTATTTTGAGTATTATGAGGACGAATTCTATCCTTTCTACCACACCAAAGAAAAATATTTGCTGGATTTCTATGAAAAACAATTTAATTGGATAGCCGAACAATTACAATTTGACCTAAATATCAAGCGTACAGAGGCTTTTGAGTACACACCCAATGAAGATACAGAAGATTTGCGATCAGCCATACACCCCAACCCTAAAAAAGACAGGATAACCAAATCAATGACTCTTCCTACTTACCATCAAGTATTTGAAGAAAAAATAGGCTTTTTCCCCAATGTAAGCATCATAGACCTCCTTTTTGCAGAAGGCCCCAATGCCTCCACCGTTTTAAGCAATCTAATGGATGAGAAGGAATGACTCTCAGCAACTTAACTAACACCAACACTATCAGAAAAAAGTGGGAATCAAAGAAAAATCTCATAGTATTTTTCGCAAAGGTCGCTAAGAAATTGGTTTCTGTGGAGCTTTGCGCTTCTTTGCGTTAAAATTCTTTGCGCTCTTTGCGTGAAATAATTTTGCACCCATATCTTTTCCCATAGTACCACTAAAATAAAGGCAGAATTAAAGCTCCAAATAATAACTTTAAAAAAAAACTCCATAAAACGTGCAATTCCTCATAAAAAACCTTATTTTTGCAGCCCAAAATAGACAATTGTAAAATTATCACAGAAGATGGATACGATAAAATATATAAAAGAACAACTGGAAATAAAAAGTTCTCACCCTGACTTTAAAGCAGGAGACAACATTACTGTTTACTACAAGATCATTGAAGGAGACAAGGAACGCATCCAGGCGTTCAAAGGAAATGTTATACAAAAAAAAGGGGGGGACAACACCCATACACAAACCTTTACCGTAAGAAAAATGTCAAGCGGTATCGGTGTTGAACGTATTTTCCCTTTACTTTCTCCAAGTATTGATAAAATTGAAATCAATAAAAGAGGAAAAGTAAGAAGAGCAAGATTGTTCTACTTACGTAAAGCAAAAGGTAAAAAAGGGAAAATCAAAGAAAGACGTATTATCAAAAAATAATGTTGAAATTACCCAACTGTTTAAAAGCTCTTCATTTCCAAATGAAGGGCTTTTTTTATGCACTGAACTGGGAATTAGTCAATTAGGAATTAGGAAATTGCTTGGTTCTTGTCACGAGGAAACAAATTAACAACGTTCAAACCCTCCAAAATAGCCTCGATAGCAGCGTTATACCAAAAGAAGCGATGGCATAGTAGGGGCACATGTGTCTGCCCAGAAGGGCATTTTGGTATAGTAGCGGATAGCGAGACCCAACATCACGACGAAGCACCAAACCCTTCGCTCCAAATTAGAAAATATCAATAAAAAGCCAAGTATCACAACAACACATGCCCATCCAAAACCACAGCACCAAGAACCACAGCACCAAAAAAAACCTCCCCCGACCAAAGCCAGAGAAGGTTCACACATATTTTAAAATAAAAGACAAGAAGTAAAATAAGACACTCATAACATCCCTTCGTTCCTCTAAAAACGCCCCATTATACTCGTTCCTTTTTAACTATTTTATTGCTTCGTCACCGTCAAACGAATACACTGATTCGCAGGACAACAATCGCCAACCTCTACCAAAATCGGGCAACACATCTGGTTACCACAATCTCCCAAAACCGCATCTTCTACCGCCAAGTGATACGCCCCTGCATCGACAATAAAGTAAGTCATTGCTGTACCACCGTCTGCCCCATCAATCGCCACACTATCCTTATACCACTGATAACTCGCAAAGCCCGCAGGTCCATCAATTTTCAAAGTGTCGTCTCCCCCTTCACACAAAACATAAGGTGTACTAAAGCAAGCCACATCTTGATCATCCTCCAAACTAATGCCATTGTTAGGCGTTGAATCCAAATCAACTCCACTGGTTGCCATCACCTCTGCCTTATTCACAAAAACACCTGCATCACCAGCCGTCACCACAATCTCCAAAGTCGCAGAATCGTTTGGTGCAATGGTCCCTACCGTCCAAATAGAATCGACAAAAGCTCCTTGTGAAGCCGTTGCATTTCCTGTAAAAATCGCACCATCAGGCAACGCATCTAAAACACTCACACTATTGGCATCATCAGGTCCTTCATTATAGACCGTAATCGTAAATGTCACCTCATCTGCAATAGCAGCCTGCATCATATCTACCGTTTTAGACAAAGACAAATCTATCGTATCAATTGGGCGCAAACAAGAAGCATTGCCAGGATCATAGTTTCCCGTCCAAGCATTTATATTTCCAGAACCAAAAGTCGTAATTTGATTTCCGACATTTGCATTCAGCGAATTATCTGGTTCAAATGGATCTCCTGCTTCCATCAACTCAATACCTCCCGTACAAGTTCCCGTATTTTGAAAAGTAAAAAGTGGCGTTTCGACCCCTGCTTCATACTCAATATCAGGCGTTCCCAAACTTTGCAAACCAATAGTTAGATAGTCAAAATTGGGATTTTCCACAGGAGCCACAAAAGGCGTGTTTAAAGACCAAGTTCCATTGATATTCACCAAGTTCGCTGGCAAAAAACCACCTGTTGGAACAAGTAAGGTCACCTGTGCAGTCGAAGTCAAAGCCTCCGAACCTGACCAAGTTTGTGAAGGCATCAAAGAAACCTGATAAGTTACACTATCGCTCATAATATCGACAGTAAAATCAACCTGTGCTGACACATGCACAGCCGATATCATTATAAAAACAATGACAAATAAAAGTTTATTCATAGCTGATTAATCCTATTTTTTTAACAAAAAAAGAAGGGGTAGACACATGAAAGGAAGGAATAAAAGGGGGGAAACTCTTTACTATTGTACGCAAATTTCCTAAAAAAGTTCTGTTGGTTATATATAAATAAAATCATTACAAAAAGCCTTTATAAGACTCTATTGATAGTAAGGAGAGAACGGTCAATTGCTTCGTCGTAACACATGGTCTCGCTATCCGCTAATATGGCAAGTAAATCAACTTTTGTAAACACTACAACCACAAAAACCACAAAAACTACAAAAACCACATAAACTACTTGCCATTCCGCTACTATCGAGTCTATGTTGCAAGGTCAGAACCCCTACCACCAGCCTTGAATCACGGATTTTTTAGATGACACAGATTTTTTCTCTAAAAAAACGACTCAAACAACTCAAACGACTTAAAGAACAACAAAAACCAAAAAAGTCTGTTATTTTTGTGAAGATACTCGTCTCAAAAAAAATAAAAAATCAATATGGATAACCTACAAAAATTAAAAGACTCTATAGAACAAGGCTATAACTTCTCAGGAGACTCCCTTGTATTAGGAAGTGCCATGTTAGGAGAAGACCAAGTAGCACAAGGAGCGTACATCAAAGCACCCCTAAAAATGCTCAACCGTCACGGACTAATCGCAGGCGCAACAGGAACAGGAAAAACCAAAACCATCCAACTACTCGCCGAAGAAATGGCGACCAAAGGCATTTCTGTATTATTGATGGACTTAAAAGGTGATTTGAGTGGATTGGCATCCGCAGGTACAGACAACGACGCCATCCAAGACCGTCACGAAAAAATAGGCATTCCTTATGCCGTCCAAAAATTCCCAGTAGAATTTCTATCGCTTTCCCAAGAAAAAGGCGCAAGATTGAGAGCTACCGTTACCGAATTTGGACCCATTCTTTTCTCTAAAATATTGGAACTCAACGACAATCAATCGGGTATCGTCTCCCTTATCTTCAAATATTCTGATGACAATGGCTTACCATTATTAGACCTCAAAGACTTCAAGCAAGTTATCCAACACATCACCAACGAAGGAAAAGAAGCCGTTGAAAAAGAATATGGAGCCGTTTCTACCGCCTCCACAGGCACAATTTTGAGAAAAATCATCGAATTAGAACAACAAGGAGCCAATTTATTCTTTGGAGAAACTTCTTTTGATCCCGAAGATTTAATGCGTCAAGATGCATATGGCAATGGCTTAATCTCTGTTCTTCGGTTGACAGACATGCAAGACCGTCCCAAATTGTTCTCAACCTTTATGTTGAGTTTATTGGCAGAAATCTATGCAACATTCCCAGAACAAGGCGATGCAGACCGTCCCAAATTGTGTATTTTTATAGATGAATCACACCTTATTTTCAAAAATGCCACAAAAGCACTGTTAGACCAAATCGAAAGCATTGTCAAATTGATTCGTTCTAAAGGAGTCGGACTTTTCTTTGCCACACAGAACCCAACCGATATTCCAGATGCCATTTTGAGTCAATTAGGTTTTAAAGCCCAACATGCATTACGGGCTTTCACCGCAAAAGACCGCAAAGAAATCAAGCTAACCGCACAAAATTACCCAGACTCAGAATTTTACGATACCGCAGAAATGCTGACCTCTCTGGGAATTGGAGAAGCAGCTATCACCGTTTTGGATGAAAAAGGCCGCCCTACCCCATTGGCACACACTATGCTCCGTGCGCCCCGTACCCGTATGGGCATTTTAAATGACAACGAATTAGATGCCATCGTCGGCAGTTCTCGCTTAGTCGCTAAATACAATGAAACCATAGACCGAGAAAGTGCCTATGAAATGTTGATAGAACGTTTGGCAAATGAGGAAAAAGCCGCAGAAGAAGCCGCCAAAAACCAAAATAACGACGACAATAACTCCCCCAACAAACCTTCTTCCCCAAGAGACGAAAAAGAAGAAGGAATGTTTGAGTCACTCACCAAAAATACGGCTGTCCGCCAAATGGGTCGTACCGTATTTAGAGAACTCACAAGAGGTTTGTTAGGCGCACTGACAGGACGCAGAACAACCCGACGAAGAAGATGGTAGTTTTTAGAAATTCTAAATCTTAATTTCTACAGGCTAAGTGAGTCGTTAAGAAATTGACTAAAAGACAAACAAAAAGCGTGGCTTCCTTTCGGAAACCACGCTTTTTTTTATAAATTAAATTCTATTGTACTGTCGCTCGTTTTTAAAATCTCTAACAACCCACATCCTCATTCGCCCCATTCCAACATTGCCATGCATCATCTCCACAATGTTGCGGACTTTTGACTCTCATCTGCAAGTTTTATGAAGTTCTGTCTATCCAAGATAGACCCGATAGTAGCGGAATGGCAAGTAGTTTATGTGGTTTTTGTAGTTTAAGTAGTTTTTGTGGTTGTAGTATTTACAAAGGTTGATTTGCTTGCCATATTAGCGGATAGCGGGACTGTGCGTCACGACGGAGCGATTGACCGTTCTCTCCAAAATTTTAGAATTTAGAAATTATGATTTAGAATTTAACAACTCATTGTATAGGTCGTAATTGTCTTTGCTAAAACAAACGAAGATGACTTCTTCTATAGTATGATTCTGGGCTAAAAAAATTTGAGTGGTTTGTAGAGCGACTTCGGCAGCAGCTTCTAATGGGTAGCCATAAATGCCAGTACTGATGTTGGGAAAAGCAATGGTTTTGATGTTGTTTTCAGTGGCGAGTTGTAGGCTATTGTGGTAGCAGTTGTGGAGTAATTCGGCTTCACCTTTTGTGCCACCATTCCAAACGGGACCGACGGTATGAATGACGAAATTGCTGGGGAGCTTGCCTGCGGTAGTAATGACGGCTTCACCCGTTTTACAACCGCCTTGTCTCGCTCGAATCTTCATGCAATCCTCCAAAATAGCAGCACCGCCATTGCGATGAATCGCTCCATCTACTCCGCCTCCACCCAATAAAGAGGAATTGGCAGCATTGACAATGGCGTCTGTTTTGATTTTGGTAATATCGCCTTGAATGACTTTTATTTTCATAATTGTCTAATTAATCTACTCCAAAAGCTTACCACTAAAATCAGAAATCTCAGAAGTATCCTCGATTGCTTTTTTCAATTCTGGACTCAATGGATTGACTTTATGTTTCGTTACAATCGCTTTTCGATTGGCGTCCCAATGAACTTCAAAATTGACCAAAAAATCTTTATTATTCGTTTCTTTATAATCGCTTCGCTGATGCGCACCTCTACTTTCTTTTCTTTCAATCGCCGATAAAATAGTGGCTTCTGCTGAAGCCAAAGAACCCTCAAGATCAAAAGCCAACATTAAGTCTTCAAAACCTTCAGAATCTGGTCTAACATCTAATTGTTTTGTAGCCTCTTTGATTTCATTTATACTAGTTACTCCTTTTTGTAGTAATTTTTCGTTCCTCACAACCCCACAAAATTCCCACATCGTATCTCTCACAGATCTTTGCAAAGGTCTTGCTACAATATCCCCAGTTTTTAGATAAGCATTGATGCTGTCATGTGCTTGGTCTATAACATCCTTAGATCTAATTTGATTGAGCAAATTGATTGAGCGATTCGCTGCGGCACGACCAGCACGTTTTCCAAAAATCAAGATTTCTGCTAGTGAATTTCCACCCAATCTATTCGCTCCATGCAACCCACCAGCAACTTCCCCGGCTGCGTATAACCCCTCTATATTTGTGGCATGTTCCTCTGGACTCACTAAAACACCACCCATTGAGTAGTGAGCAGTGGGCGCTACTTCCATAGGTGATTTTGAAATATCTAACATCAAAGTATCGAGAAATTTTCGATACATACGAGGCAATTTCTCAATAATATAATCTTTTTCTCTGTGCGAAATATCTAAATATACTCCCTCATTTTCAGTACCTCTTCCTTCCATTATCTCTGTATAATTGGCCATCGCCACTTTATCTCGAGTTGATAATTCCATACGTTTAGGGTCGTATTTAGACATAAACCGTTCCCCTTTGCTATTTTTCAATTGACCACCTTCACCTCTGACTGCTTCTGTAACAAGAGAACCCGCAATCGTTTCTGGAATCACCATCCCTGTCGGGTGAAATTGTACCTGTTCCATATCGGTTAATGTACAACCAGCTTTCAATGCAAGGTAAAAACCATCTCCAGTATTCTCATTTCTTCTGGAAGAGCTTTTTCGCCAAATCCTAGTATGACCACCTGCAGCAAGAATGACTGAATCAGCCAAGAAAACTGTCCGCTCGCCAGTATTGATATCAAATGTCATAGCTCCAAAACAAGTCTTGTCACGTACCAATAATTCAGTTACATACTGCGAATCATGAATGGGTATTTTAAGTTCCTGTGCTTTTTTGATTAAAGTAAATAGAATAGATCTCCCTGTATAATCTCCAGAGTAACACGTACGTCTATACGTATGCGCCCCAAAATACCGTTGGTCTAAACGACCATCAGGTAAGGTAGCAAAGTTGGCTCCCCAATTATTGATTTCACGGACTAAATCAGGAGATTCTTTCGCCATCAATTCGACTGTTCTGGGATCTGAAAGAAGGTATCCTTCAATCATTGTGTCAGCAAAATGTTGTTGCCAATTATCTTCTGAATCGACATTACCCAGTGCCGCATTAATTCCGCCTGCTGCAAGCACCGTGTGAACATCCTCTTTTTTTCGCTTACCAATTACGGTCACTTCCACACCAGCCATCTTAGCTTCGATAGCTGCTCTCAGTCCAGCTCCTCCACTACCAATAATAAGCACGTTGGAGATTTGAGTATTATGTTTTTTTATTGTTGCCATAAGCACTTTTATTATGAGAATTGAATAATGGTTTTGAGACGTACTAATCTATTTAACCACTTTAACATCATAACATCATTAAATGTTTATCTTTTCCAAATATTTTAAAAGCGTTTAGCTTAGGACAGTAAGGGAACTGTTTTATAAGACGAAAGGGACATTTTTTTATTTCGCTAAAAAATCTTGTTGAAGTCTACATCGTACAACATCTGTTCCATACCATCCATCGCATTCGCTATTTTGTCCAAATCTTCGGGAAGCATTTCCTGGGGATTGACTCGTAGATGAACTTTGTTGAGGGCTTTGGCTAAAGATAGATTGTCTTGGTATTTGTACACAAATTTGGAGGTCGTAAAGAAGTTGTAGTATTTCTTAAATTCATCAATATACTCACTCAAATCTTTCCATTCAAAATAGGCAATAGAGGTCTTAAAATTGGCTTTATCCACCAAATTATAGAAGTTATCCGCTAATCCTTCATATCGTTTGTGCAAGACTCTATCCAACAACAATTCGAGTAAAATGTGGGCATAAAAATAGTAGTATCGCTCCACACCCTCCAACTCTAAGGCTAATAAATCTTTTTTAATTTTGGTCGTATAGTCCTCAAAAAAATCGGAAGAATGAAATTTTTTGTCAATAAAATGATGTCGATTAATGCCTTCTTGTAAAGCAATCAGGCTATCGGGAACGCTATGTTCTTGTGTCAAGTCAATGGAAGGTGCTTTGAGTTTGCGGCTGTACCCACTCACTAAATCAGGATAGACAGAGCCTATGACAAAGTCGGGGCGTTGCTCCGTTTGGTCATAGTAAAAGTGGGAGAGGTAGTTCATTTGGTTTTTGTAGTTTTAGTGGTTTATGTTGTTTGTGTAGTTGTTTTACCTATTTGTTAGGTTTTTCGTTTTTGTGGTTAAAAAATCTAACCACAAAAACTACTTAAACAACAAAAACCACATAAACTATTTTGACGGATCCTTCTTAATATACTTATATTTCACTTTAAGCGCAGCCAAATCATCTTCTACAGACGTAGTGGGTTTTGGTGGCACTCTTTGTTGAGGTGGTGGAGTAGGCTTTTCCTTTCGTACCCAAAATGGATCTTCTACGATTGTTTTAGGTTCAGGTCTTTCGTTCCATTCGTGCGCTAATTCCTTGTTTACGTCTTTGAAACGGTATGCACAAAATACGCCTGCGATTGCTCCAAAAAGGTGGCCTTCCCACGAAACGCCTTCTTGAATCGGCAATACGCCCCAAACGATTCCGCCATAGAAAAAGGCGACAATCAAGGCTAAAGCGATAGATTTAATGTCTTTTCTAAAAACGCCACTTGCAAAAATAAAGAAGGCTAATCCATAAACCACACCACTCGCTCCAATGTGAAAATTTTCTCTTGCAAAAAACCAAAGTGCGACACCTGACGCAAAATAAATAAAGGCAAGGGTTTTCCAAGCAACTTTACGATAAGACTGTAACAATAAAAAGCCTAGGACAATTAAGGGAAAACTATTTGATATAAGATGGGCAAAATCCCCATGCATTAAAGGATAGGTCAAGATACCTAATAAGCCATCTATATTTCTTGGAAGCAATCCAAAAATGTGGTCTAAGTCAATGGGAATCAAGAAATCTATAATTTCAATGACCCACAAAATGGCGACAAAGATGATGGGTAGTTTTAGGCTTTGAATGACACCACTCTTTTCTTTATTTTTACTCATAAAACCTCTTTTTTAATTCTAAATCTAAATTTCTAAATTCTAAAACAAAACTTCCAAAGTGTTATATTAACCTATAGAGTTTAGGACTTAGAATTTGAAATACTCAACATTAATAATGGGCTTTAAGTTCAATAACGAATTGTACAGGCTTTCATTGTATTGTTATTTGTTGCTATATCATCAGCTCGCACTCATTTTAAAACCCACCTTTTGGATACCGCCCAACATACCTCGACTCAGCTTTTGTCCTACCGAAATTACTCGTTCCTGCTCAAAGTTTGGCATTTCCGAGTCAATTTCCATAGATACAATCATACTACTTTCAATAAACTGGCACAAAATTTCATGTTTAAGCTTATTTTGGGCTATATCTGGGTGCAAAAAATTCAATTGACGGACACCTTCTATATAAAAATGGTTGTCAATATTGAGAAACATACGAGCCAATAAATAGCCTGGATCGTGTAATCGCTTGTATTTCAAAGAATCTGCCAAGAAATTATAGACGACTATCGAGCCAAAAAACTCTCTTCTACTGTCTTCTTGAATATACGGGCTTTTGTGCAAAATATGCTCTTTTGGAAACGTCATTACATTAGAATGCATCGAAAATACGAGTAAATCCCCAGAAAATTTTATTTGAAATTCAAATTCACTGACATTGATATAAGAAACTTCGACATCTTCATCCTCTATCCGATTATCAATTTCCTTCACAATACTTGCCGCCACTTTTTTAAGCCGCTTAAACAACGCCAAAGTATTGCGATAAACAGCTTGCTTTGTGCTTGCTTTAAAAGAGAGTAATTTTACAATTTGATTGATTCTTTCTTCGTGATTGTGTTCCATAGTTTGTTATTAATGATAAAAAAGATTGTAAAAATAAAAAATTCGATTGATTTTTATAGAGTTATTTTTTAATTGTATATATATTAGGAGCGAAAGGTCAGCAGCTTCGTCGTGACGGAAAGTCCTGCTGTCCGTTAATGGAAGGCATCTCTAAGATGCCTTTCATTTTCTCAGGAACTGTACCGCATTGGAAGGCATTTCCAAAATGCCTTTCATTTCCCTCATATGAACCGAAAAAGGCAGCCAACGCAGTCTTCCAACCACTACCATCAGGGCTATTTTGGATGGACACTCCCCTATTTCTCGGTTTTTTACATCTCTTTGTACGAATATTAACAAATTTATGGTACAATTAAGCACACTTTAGAAGCGTTTTAAGGGAACTTAGTTGCAAAACTACAGGGTTTCTAAAATATGAGAAACTACAAATTAGAAAAATTACAGAATGGCGAGACTTTCATAACCAAAGAACGAGGCAATTCAATGGTGCCCCTCCTCAAATCCAACCAAGAACACAAATTAGCTCCGACAACTTGGGAAGCTGTGGATGTTGGGGGATATTATACTGCAAGAGCTTATTTGGACTAGTAAAAATAGTGACTGAATGAAGCGTTTTTTGAGCTGGGCTGGCACACCAGTTCATAGCAGGGCTATGGTGCTGAAAAAAAGGCGAAATTCAGACGGAAAAGACGCATTTGACTGGCAGGCATTCCTATTATAGCAATCCTAATTCAGTTCAGGAATTTTCTTTCACGCAAAGACCGCAAAGAATTTTGACGCAAAGACCGCAAAGCTCAACAGAAACCAATCTCTTTGCGACCTTTGCGAAAAACTCTGCGACCTTTGCGTGAGATACACTTTTTCTATTTTCAGATAGGACTGCTATAAATCTGAAAGTCCAAACAAGCTCGAAAGTCTCAGGATTTTTCTATACACATCTGGTCACCGCCAAAAATATAAAACAGGGCTGCCAGATTTCCAACAATCAAGGGCATGTCAATAGATGGACAAAACGAGTATATGGGAAGATAGTAGAAATTTTGTAACTTTGTTTTTTGAAACCATATAAGTGAGTGGACCAAATAAGAATGATGGATTTATCAACGTCCCTTTCGTCCCTCGTTCCCTTACAAAAGGTTTCATTTTTATTTTAACTCAAAAATATATAACAATGGATTTAATGAATATGATGAACCAATTTGGAGATTTACAAAAGAAAATGGAAGAATCAACTAAGAAATTAGACACAATCTTAGTCGATGGCGAAGCAGAAGGCATCAAAATTACAGTCAATGGAAATGGAAAAGTACAAAACGTATCTGTTCCTGAAAATTTGCTGAATGTTGAGGGTAAAGAAGAATTAGAAGACTTGTTGATGGTGGCCTTCAATCGTGCATTCGAACAAGCAGAAATGGTCAAAGCCGCAGAGATGCAAGGAAGCATGTTTCCTGGTGGAATGCCAAATTTCCCTGGAATGTAGGAAGTGACAAGGGCGGGTGACAGGTGACAAGTAAAAGTGACGAGGGGCGGGTGACGAGTGATTTAATATAAAAAGCACCTGTCACCCGTCACCCGTCACCCGTCACCCGTCACTTATAATAAAATCACTCACTCAAAATCCACCTCAATATTTTAGCAATGTTTTTAGCATCATCTACGCCTCTGTGGTGTGTTCCTTCCAAGTCGTAGCCCAAAATTCCCAAAGCACCTGCCATTCCCTGCTCATGTCCCAACTGCTTTTTCAAGGCAAATAGGGTTTTGACATTGATGTGTGACGGACCAAACGGAAATCCTCTACCCAAAGCAGTACATTGGCGTTGAAATTGTTTCAGGTCATATGCGCCAAAACTTGCCCATGCCCGACTTTGAGATAAGTACTCTTTTTTCAAAATACTTAGCGCATCTTTAAAAGGAATCCCCTCTTCTTTGATCAAGTCAGAAGTGATGGTCGTCAATTCCGTACAAAAAGGACTAATTGTAGACCGTTCTGGCTGAACGATAATGCCTTTATTCTCCGTAATCTCACCTGTTTTTGTATCAAGTAAGCAGATACCTATTTCGATAATATCACTTTCCATCTCGTCGGGCTTCTTTCCTTCCCAACACGTCGCTTCAATATCTACAACGAGGATTTTATCTAATTTTTTTGCCATTTTATTTATTTTTATAATAAACGAAGGGGCGAGAGGAACGTTTTTCTCTTTATAAGTAGTATGGCAAAAATAAACTGATATTAATAATTTTGTAAAAAATTGATTAATAGACAATTATCAACGTTCCTTTCGTTCCTATAAAATCGTCCCCTTACTTATTTCTTCCAAAACGTGTCATAACAAATTCAACAAACGCTTCACTCGTTCTTCTAATTCCTCTTTTTTATTTAAATTATTTACCCAGTATTTGGGGATGGACTTAAAGCCAAATTTTACGCCTAAGAGTGCGCCTGCGATACAGCCATTGCTATCGGCATCACCGCCTTCATTTATAACTTTTAAAAGTCCTTGCGAAAAAGAATCTGCGTTTTCATACGCCCACAAACCTGCGGCCAATGCCTTTAGCGTATAGCCCATTGTTTTTTCATCGCTTAGGGCTAAAGCCTCGATAGGCGCATTTTTGTAAGGCTCTAAATAGGCTAACAATCGCTCGTCCAATGTCGCCATATATTCCTCGATCCACCGCATAATTTCCGCTTGTCCTTGTAATTCTAAGCTGATGATTGCGCTCATCACTTTACAACTATCTTTGCATCTTTGGTCGTAGTGCGTCAAGGCACAAATCTCTTCCGCATTTTCCAAAACACGATTTATCTCTTTATAGTTCCAAACCCCTACAATTGAATTTCGCATTAAGCCACCGTTGGGTGCTGCATTTTTTTTCCGCATCGTCCATACAATTTCGGCTGCTTTGGTGGGATAAAGCGTGTATTGTGGGAGCGATAAGACGGCATAGGTCGTGCTTCCGATGCCTGTCGGTGTCCCTTCAAACCAGTCATAAAATCGCTGTGCAATGTCTGATAAATCTACTTTTTCGTGGGTCAAAATGCTATCGAATATACACAAAAATTGCTCAGTATCATCTGTCCAATCTCCCTTTTCCCAACGGCTTCGATGGCGGTCTTGGAGAATTTGATCATAGCTGTAGTAGCCGTCAGGATAGTGTTTGGCAATGTCCGTTTTTTGCATAAATTCTGTGCCTAATCCAAGCGCATCCCCTATCGCTTGTCCGAATATCAAGCCTTTTATTTTGTCTTTCATTTTTTTATTTTTTTTGGAGAGAACGGTGGGTGCTTCGTCGTTTTGGATGGTCCTGCTGTTCGTTCTTATGGCTAACCAAGTATCATAAATCACGGAAGAGCCGAACCACATAACTAAGCACCAAGAACCACAGAACTTTGTTAGCCATACCACTGCCATCAGGTCTATTTTGGATGGTCTTTGGGTTTTGGGTTGGGGTTTTTGCGGTTCTGGTGTGGAGACGCATTCAATGCGTCTTTACTTGGCGGTTCTGGTCTTGAGACACATGGCCGTGTGTCTTTACGGTTTGATCTGGTTGAGATACGGTTATGTGTCTTTGTTGATTGGGTTTCGGTTCTGGTGGGGAGACGCATTCAATGCGTCTTTACTTGGTGGTTCTGGTTTGGATAGACGGTTGTGTGGCTTTGTTGCTTGGGCTTCGGTTCTGACTTGGACAAGGCATGCCTTGTCCTTACACGGTTCTGGCTTTTTTTATTTGATGAGTTGGCCGCTTATGCGGAGGAGTTCCATTTCGGTTCTTTTGGCGTTGTATTTGGCTTGGTTGATGCGGAGTTGGCTTTGGACGAGGTTGAGTTGGGCTTCTCGGTATTGGGTCATGGTGGCTTTGCCGTAGTTGAGGAGTTCTTCGGTGCGGTTGTAGTTTTCTTGGACGGTTTGGAGGTTTTTTTGCTGGACTTTGAGGATGTATAGGCTATTTTTGTATTGGGCGTGGGCGTTTTCGAGGGTGAGTCTTAGGTTTTGTTCGGTTTCGGTTTGTTGGGCTTGGACTTGTTTTCGGGCGAGTTGGGCGTTTTCAATGCTTTTTTTGACTCGGCTGCCGTTGAAGATGTTGAAGTTGAGGGATAAGCCTGCGTTTAAACCTAAGTTGCGGCTTCTTAGGAGTTGACTGGCGTCGTTGTCGTTGCCTGCCCAACTGTAGGAGGCGTTGGCACTGAGGGTCGGATATTGGGCGGCTTTGGCGAGTTTGATGTCGAGGTCTTTTAGGAGGAGGTTGGTGTTATTTTGCTCGAAGGCTGGGTTGTTTTTTTTGGTTTCTGTCCATAGTTGTTCGATGTTCCATTCGGTGAAGGTGGCGGTGGGGGGAATGGCGGTAAATTCGGTGTTGAGTTCTCGTCCTAAAGTGAGGTTGAGGTTGCGTTTTGCGTTGTCTAAGGAGATTTCGTTGTTGATGATGTTTAGGCTGTCGTTGTTGATATTTACTTCGAGGTTGAGTATCTCTAATTTTGAGCCGCTGCCTAAGTCGAAGCGGGTTTGCGCTCGTTCTAATTTGTCTTTGGAGTTGGTGATGTTTTCTTGTTCGATGGTGGTTTGCTCGCTGAGTCGACAGACTTCAAAGAAGTTGTTGATGATTTGGAGTAGGATATTTTCGATGAGTTGTCGGGTTTGGATGCTTGTTTGGTCGCCTGATAGTTTGAGTTTTTCAAAGTTGTATCTTCGGGCGAATCCGTCGAAGATGAGGTAGTTTGCACCGAGTCCGATGTTGAAGTTGGTGGAGGTGGCGCCGTCTTGTTCGATTTCGAGTTCTTGTCCTGGTCCTTGTAGTATGGTGAGGTCGGTGTTTTTGTTGCTGTAGTTGTAGCTGCCTGTTACGTTGACGGAGGGGTAGTAGCCGACGCTGCCTTTGTAGATGTTGTTTTGGGCGATTTCTTCGGTTACTTTGGCTGCTTCGATGCCGTAGTTGTTTTTTAGGGCGATGTCTATGGCTTGTTCGAGGGTTAGGATTTCTTGTTGGGCATTTAGTCCTATGCTGCTATAAAATAGAATGGCTATATAGATGATTATTTTTCTCTGCATTTTCTGTTTTTTTTTAACCATATAAGTTATATAAGGTCATATAAGTTTTGTCCTTTTAAAATAGCCCTGATAGTAGCGTTATACCAAATAGTAGGGCAGGTGTAAGTTGGGCTTTTGGTGTAGTAGCGGATAGCAGGACTTGACGTGACGACGAAGCTCCTGACAGTTCGCTCCTTTTTATTATTTTTAGGTTTGTTCTGCTAGTTCTTGGACGGCTGGTTCTACAGATTCTTGTGTGGGTAGTTCGCCTTCCCATGCCCAGTTTAGGTAGCGTTTGACCATGTTGAGGACGACGAGGAGGACGGGTAGGATGACGAGAATTATGATCGTTATCATGAGGAGTCCGTAGGAGATGGAGATTGCCATCGGGATTAGGAATTTGGCTTGGAAACTTTTTTCTAAGATGAGGGGAACTAAGCCGATGACGGTGGTGACGGTGGTGAGGAGGATGGGGCGGAATCGGGAGAGGGCGGTGTCATGGACGGCTTCCATAAAGGGTTTTCCTGCTCGCATGTTTTGGTTAAAGGAGGTGACAAAAACGAGGGCATCGTTGACTAAAATTCCGACGAGGGCGATGATCCCTAAGATGGATAAAAGGCTGATTTGGTGCCCATGTAAATAGTGTCCCCACCCTACGCCGATGAAGCCGAAAGGTATGAGTATGACGATGAGAATCATTTGCCAGAAGGATCTAAATGTTAGGACGATGACGGATAGCATGAGGATGAGAATGACGGGCAGTACGGCTTGCATGGAACCTACACTTTTCGCTTGCTGACGGTTTTGTCCTTCGTAACCTGCGGTGACGCTTGGGTATTTTTGTAATATTTGTGGGACGATGTTTGTTTGGATATCGGTCATGACTTCGGTGACGGAGACATCTTCTTTGACATCGGAGGTGATGCGAATTTCTCTTTGACCGTCTAAATGCTTGATATTTACAATCCCTCTTTCGATTTTAAAATCGGCTACTTCGCCTAAGGCATATTCTTGTCCGTTGGCTAAACGAATCCGCATATCTTCTAATTTACCAACAGAAGAACGGTCTTCGTTTTCGTAGCGAACCCAGACTTTTACTTCGTCTAATCCTCGTTGTAGTCGCTGTACTTCGCTTCCGAAAAATCCTGCTCTTACTTGCGATAAAACGATTTGTGGCGTCAAGCCCAATATACGGGCTTTTTCTTTTAAAGAGATGTTGACTTCTCGTAGCCCTTCTTGATTGGAGTCTTGAACGTCTTTGAGGTCTGTCATTTGTTTTAGTTCGTTTTTGATTTCTTCTATCGCTCCATCTAATTCTTTTTTGTTGCTTCCAAATAGAGAGATGGCGACAGGATCGCCGAAGGTGGAACCTCCACCAAAAGTTAGTTTTTCTGCGCCATAAATTGTTCCTGCTTTTTCCCTAATTTTTTGGGAAATCTCGCTACTTCTAACGGTGAGTTTTTCGGCAGCTAATAAGCCTACAGATAATCGACCATCATAGCTTGTCGGACCAACGTTTTTCTCTACTTTCATAATGACATCTAAACTATCTGTTTGTATGCCTATCAATTCCTCATTGGCTGCCCATACTGCATGTTCGAGGTGATCCAACCATTGTTCGGTGATATTTTCTCTTGTTCCTGCGGGCATGGTTAAGTTGATGTTGATGGTATCTCTTTCGATGCGTGGAAAAAAGGTAAATTTGATGATTCCACCACTCATTGCCCCCAAAGTCACCAAAAACATGGCTATGGGAATTGACAAGGCAAATAGTTTGTTTTTGAGGGAAAAACGCAAGATGGGTGCATAGATTTTATCTCGTAGCCATTTCATAAATCTATCGAAAGAACGGGTCACGATATTTTCTTTGTAGCCCTTGTTTAAGGCTTTGGAATGTGCAACGTGTGCAGGTAAAATAAGTGCGCCTTCCACGAGTGAAAAGAATAAGGTTGCCATCACGACAAAGGCTACTTCCGAAAAGAAATCCCCTAAACGCCCTTCCACAAAAAAGAAGGTAGAAAAGGCTAAAATCGTGGTAATAATCGCTGCAAAAACGGCGGGCAAAACTTCCATTGTTCCATCTATTGCAGCCGTTATACGGTCTTTACCCATCTCATAATGTTGGAAGATATTTTCGGCAATAACGATGCCATCATCAACCAAAATACCGATGACCAAAATCATTCCAAATAGCGAGATTACATTGATGGTCAAGCCATAAATGCCACCGATGACAAACATTCCTGCAAAGGAAATTGGGATGGATAAAGCAACCCAAAAAGCCAAACGATAATTGAGAAATAAGGCTAACAATATCAAGACTAAAAGGAAACCAATGATTCCATTTTTGGACAATAATTCAATCCGTTGATTTAGGCTAATAGAAGAATCTCGAATAACGGTTGCTTTGACAACTTCGTTTTTCTCATTAAAATCTTCGATGTATTTGTGTACAGTATCCGTGATAAATAAAATATCTTCACTCAAAGTATTGTTCACACTCACAACCGCAGAACGCTCACCATCCATAAAGGATTTATTGGGATTATCTGCCCACTTATCTTCAACATTGGCAATGTCGCCTAAATTGATTCGTGTGCCATCTGGATTGACTTTGACGATAATATCCCGAAAATCGTCGGCATAGTATTCTTTGGTATTGGCTCGAACTAAGAGTTCTTCCGTTTCTGTTTTAATGGTTCCCCCTGTCACCTCAATATTCGACGCTCTAATGGCTTGTGTTGCTTGGTCAAAAGTCAAATTGTATGCTCGTAAATCTTGTTCTCTAAAACTAATTTCGATTTCTTCGTCAGGAAAACCAGACAGGCTAACTTGTGAAATCCCTTCGACATTTAACAGTTCATTTTCTGCTTGACGGGCATAGTTTTTCAGTGTTTTTAGCGGCACATCTCCACTAATCGCAAAGTTGATGGCAAAGGCAATATTTTTACTTCGATAAACGGTAGGTGGTTCCATTCCTGACGGAAAAGAGCTGATGCGATCTACTGCGTTTTTGACATCCTGTAAAATCAAATCGGGATCGTAGCTTTTTGCGACTTCCACGCTGACGCTTCCTGTGTTTTCACTGGAGGTCGAGGTGACTCGTTCGATGCCTGTCACGCCCTCTAAATTGTCTTCAATCTTTAGAACAATTCCTTGTTCGATTTCGGAGGGCGATGATCCTGGATAGATGCACTGAATGTTGATAAAACGACTTTCTTGTTCTGGAAAGAAGGTCTTTTTTAGTCCTGTTAAACTGACATAACCAAATATAAATAAGAGAACGAGTATGACGTTTCCTGATACAGGATATTTTATAAAATAGGCAATAATATTGCGCATGGGTTTCTTTTTTTAGTGACGGGTGGCGAGTGACTGGTGACAAGTGTTTTTTTGGGGACGGGTGACGAGTGACTGGTGACGAGTGTTTTTTTTGGTGACGGGTGGCGAGTGTTTTTTTGGGGACGAGTGACGGGTGACAAGTGGCGAGTGTATTTTTTATCCCTTGTCACCCGTCACCTGTCACCTGTCACCTGTCACCTGTCACTTATCAATTTTTTTGACTTTCATGCCGTCGAATGCGCCTACGATGGTTTCGTTTAGGATTTCTTCGCCGTCTTCTAATCCTTTAATGATGGCGGTGCTTTCAGTCATTTTGGTGACTTCTATGATTTTCAGGCTTAGAATGCTGTCTTTTACGACGTAAATTGTGGAGTCGTTCACCAATAGTTTTCGGGGGATTTCGATGGCGGCTTGTATAGAACCTACATCAATTTTTCCTCGCAAATACATCCCTCCTTTTAAGCCTTTTCCTTTGACGTTGATAAAGACTTTGACGGCTTGTGTGCTTGGGTCGATGCTTTCGCTCACTCGTTTTACTTTTCCTTCCCAAGTTCCCTCAATATCTTCTGATTCTAAGAGGACGACATCGCCTGATTTGATTGCGCCCAATTCCCTCATATTGACCGTCGCTTCTAATTCATAAGCGTAGGTATTGACCAATGTGCCTAATTTTTGTCCACTGACGATGAAAGCCCCTGGATTGAGATTTCCACTTGTGATGGTTCCTGAAAACGGCGCACGTAAGGTATATTTATTCAATCGTATTTCTTGGGATTCGATGTTATAGAAGGTCGTGGAGAAGTTTTTTCCTGCGATAAAATAGCGTTCTCTATCGCTTAATGGCGTCGGTAATTTTTTGAGTCTTTTGTTGATGTCAAAGGCATCTACATACTCTTTCCATTGTTGGAAACTTTCGGGATAATCCAACTTTAAATCCACCAGTATTTGTGAGATTTGGTTCATCAAGCCACTTTTTTGGGCTAAGATATTGGCTCTGGCTTCTCGGTCATCTATCTGCAAAAGTCTATCGCCTTTTTTGTAGTATTTTCCCTCTTTGATGGGCTTTACATCCGATAGTAATCGCCCATTGACTTCCGATACAATGTCTAATGTTTCGTAGGCGGTTAATCGTCCATAGATGGGAATAGACGTGCCAATACTTTCGTTATTGACCTTTTTACTGCTTACTTGTTTGGCAGGAACAATCCTTTCTTTTCGAGGGGGCGGTTTTTTTTGGTCGCTCAGTCTGTTCTTCAAAAAGAACGCTCCTACAATGATTAAGATGCCTAAAACGATGGATAATTTTCTGAGTATCATTTATAGTCTTTGTTTCAATTTATTTAGTTTGCAGTACAACTACTTTTATATTAGACAAGGTTTTCAAAGATTTTATTCAGTACGGATTTACATAAATTCAGTTCTTCTTCTTCAATACCTTTTATAGCTTTGTCTGAGATTTCCCAAAGGATGGGCAATAGTAATTCGTGCAGTTCTTTTCCTTTGTGTGTCAAATAAATTAGCTTTTGTCTTTTGTCCTCTTTATCTGCTATCCTCACAATAACATTTTTTGCCTCCATTTTGTTCAAAGCCCTTGTTATAGTGGCTTTTTCTTTAAAAACACAGTCTGCCAAATCCTGTTGTTTGACACCTTCTTTTTCTCCGATATTGTGCAGTAGGATGATTTGTTCGACGGTCATGTCGTGTCCTTTTTCCACAATTCTTTTGTTAATGGCGTTGGCAATTACTCGGCGGGTTTTTCCGATAGAGGGGATTATTGAGTCTTCTTTCAGTTTTTTGCTAATTTTCATTTTTGTTTTTAAATATAGTTGCATATACAACGATACAAAAGTAGAGAATTTTAGAGATATTGGCAAATTTTTTTGTTTTTTTAAGATTGTTTTTTGAGAACGCTTTACTGTGAGGGGTGAGATGAGAGAAGTGAGTTTTTTTTTCTACAGCAACCCTAATTCGGTTTAGGAATTTTATTTCACGCAGAGAGCGCAAG
>Ga0209186_1000602_pt1 | contig 28273 bp, 5 predicted proteins | sample SidtaG_FD_187426 | JGI IMG/M metagenome (GOLD analysis project Ga0209186, IMG submission 187426) | Marine algal microbial communities from Sidmouth, United Kingdom - Sidmouth_Male2 metaG (SPAdes) (version 2) | ecosystem: Host-associated > Algae > Red algae > Unclassified | place: Sidmouth, United...
GTTCTTCCAATAAGTGTGTTTTAATGCACATTTTCTATTTCGATTGATTCTTGATTTAGATGGAAGAACCTTCTTTTGGTCATAACATATCAAGAAAAAAGTCTGTAAGCTACTTTTGAAACATGCCATATATTTCGTTAAAAAGCCTCGTCATAGCACTGCTATGCTTACGTTTTTTGCCTCCTCTATCAAAAAATATCTTTGCTAGAGAAATCACATTTATTTCTACAACATTCCTTATTACAAATAATGGTTTGACAATAAGGGATATTTTTGATATTATTGTAAAAAAGTTATGGTGCAATGGATTAGTCAAATACGGAAGATTTTAGAACCAACTGCCTTTGGTGTGTGTTCGCATATAGGGAAAAAGATGGGTATTGCATCTAAGCATATCAAGCTATTCTTTATTTATACCACCTTTATAGCAAATTGGTCTCCTATTATTATTTATTTGATTTTAGCGTTTTGGCTGAATATGAAACGCTATATTGTGGAAAGGAAGAATAAACTTTGGGAATTATAAACTGTCTTAAAAGACCTGAAACGTGACAAGAAGAGGGTGTGGGGTCTAAAATAAAAAGTGGCAGAGACGATTACAATGTGAGGGGATAGATTGTAAAAATGATATGCGCCAAGCTATGAAGTTTTTATGAAGGGTTACTATCTTCGGACTGTAAGAGAAGTCTCTGCCTTTATTTTTTCTTATAATCAGACACAAAAATTTAGCAATGAGAAAACAATAACTTGTTGTCGCCATTACTTACCTTTCGCATATTGCTCTTTTATTAGTAATGATAAAAAATAATCTCCATATTTTAAAATCTCTTTGCAAAGAATTGGGAACTTATTTCTTAAACATTATTTAGAGCATTTTCACCTTATTTTTTATTTACTATCAAGATAAGAGGAACAGGGTGCAAGTTGGTTAAAAACACGAGGAACGGAATAATAAAAAAGTAATGCGCCAAGCTATGAAGTTTTTATCGAGGAAGTCCAATTGCTCGCTACAACTCACAACCCTGTATATCTTAATAGTTTATCTTTATTTATGAGTAATAGTATTACAATTTCCATACCACTTTTTTCATTTGAAGAACAAAAAAAACCCTTTGCTTTGCTTTTTTGATAAAAACTTTAATAAATCACATATAAGCATCTGATTTTCAATAGACTAACCTACTTCCACTAATATTAAAAAGACCTATTTTTTTTATTATCATATCAAAACTGACAACTTTTTCTCATTTCTCAAATGATTTAGTTTTTTATCAAATATTTAAAATCACTAATATCAAAAATTAATACATATGTTAATTATAACATATCTATAAAACTGTCCTGATAAATATACACTTTCTGCCTTTTCGCCCTCCTTTCAACCCAAATCTTTAGAAATATCTTGGTGTAATTACATTCGTCCTTTCTTTTGGTAGGTCTATTCCTAACATTAATTCGTGGCTGCCTGTGCTAAATTGATTGATGGCGGTTGTGGCATAATCGTAGGCATAGGCAATGCGCCAACCGTTTTTGAGTTGATAAAGGACGTTGAAGTTCCATGCGTTGTTGGTTCGGTAGGATACGCCTATGCCAAAGACGTCTTTGAGTAGTAGAATTGCGCCGATGTCTATGCTTAGTGGGTTGTCAATGATGTATTTTACTAACATCATGGGTTTCAGTTTTAGTTGTGGGGTGATTGGGAAGATTGCTCCTGCTGTGGCGTAATAGTGTCTTTCTAAGCTGGATGCCTTTTGTACGCCACTGCTTTGATTATTGACTAATTTGCTTTCTAATAAGTGTGGTGCGGCTAAACCAACAACGAAATTTTCGGAGAAGTAGTAAATTCCTGCGCCAAAATTGGGCAACCATAGGTTTACGTCGTCTTGAAAGGCTTCGTCTCCTTGTGTAACGGTCTGTGTCTTGGAGTAATTGGCGTTGTAGCTCATTACGGAGGCTTTCAACCCGAAAGAGAGCTTTCCTTTGGCTAATGGAATTTGATAGGCATAGTTGGCGGAGAGGTTGTAGGTCTGGATTGGACCTATTTCGTCTGTTTCTAAGGTTGCGCCTAAGCCGACTCGTTCTTTGAATGGGGTGTGTAGGCTGACGCCGATGTTTGTGGGTGCGCCTTCGATTTCCATCCATTGGCTGCGGTAGAAGACGGTGCCGCTCCATGCGTCTCGGCTTCCTGCGTAGGCTGGATTGAGGACGAGGGTGTTGTATTGGTATTGGGTGTATTGGGCGTCTTGTTGGGCGGTTAGACTTGTGGTGATGCTTAGGAGTAGTAGCAATATTATTTTTTTCATTATTTTTATTTTTTTGGAGACAATGGTTTGTCTTTCTTTTTGGCGGATGGGCCCGCTATGCTATCGGGTCTATTTTGGGTGGCTTGTACCTCTGTATTTCTTTTTTTTGAACCATATAAGTGATGTAAGTTTTTTTAAGGGCATATAAGTTTTTCGGTTCTGTCCTTTTAAGATAGACCCGATAGTAGTGGAATGCTAAAGGGGTGGCTGAAGGTTTTGCGTGGCTTTAGCATATGAACGGATAGCGGGACCATGTGTCACGACGGAGCATCCCCCCTTTCTCTCCTTATTTTTTTTTCTTTTATTTTGAAGATGAATGGCGGGCTTTTTTGTTTGGTTGGGAAAGTGGTAAACAGTGTATAAATATTTATTCCCTTCCATTTACCCGCCAATCATTTTTTCAGTATTTTCTATACGTATCGTTATCGTTGTATGGTGATGCTTCCGCTTCGGTTGTCTAGGCTTGTGGTGGTGTCAAAGATGACAACGTAGAAGTAGATGCCTGTTGGGAGGGTTTGGCTATTTTTGCCGTTTCCATTCCAAGCGTTTTCTTTGGTGTAGGCTTCTTGTGTGAATACTTCTTCGCCCCAACGGTTGAATATTTTTATGGTGGTGGGTGCGCTGATGCATTCGATGCCGACGATTTCAAATACTTCGTTGATGCCGTCTCCGTTTGGTGAGAAACCTTCGGGTATGAATAGTTCACAGTCTAAGACTTGTATGGTGGCTTGTGCTTCGTTGCATAAGCCCATTTCGTTGCAAATTTCGTAGGTGAAAAAATCTGTTCCTATAAATCCGCTATTTGGTGTGTAGGTTATGCTATTGTTGCTTAAATTGATTGTACCATTTTCGGGTTGATTTACGATGCTTATATTTAGGGCTAAACCTTGTGGATCGAAGTCATTGTCTAAAATATTGATAACTACCTCTTCTTCATTCATTAGGATACTTGTGCTGTCGTTCGTGGCAGTTGGTGAGACTAATTCTTTGTCCGAAACGTAGATTTTGACTTGTGCGTTATCGCAAACATCGCCTGCACAAATGGTGTAGTTAAATACATCTACTCCGACAAAATCAATATCAGGTTGGTATAAGAAACCGCCATTTAAAGGAACAGCTTGTCCCGATGTTGGGAAGGTGTAATCGTCTAAATTCATAATGGATTCAATATGTACATCGTTGTCCAAAATAGAAATTTGTATGACTTCATTTTTGCCCATATAAACTTCATCGTCATTGGCAAGTAAACCTTGATCGTATTCGATGGTGATGAATACGGTTGCCGTGTCACAGTCTGTTCCGCATTCGTTACAAACAACATACATAAATTCATCTACGCCCATAAATCCTTCATTGGGCGTATAGATAACTGATTCGTCATTGACTTGTGCTAAGGTTGCATTGTCAGAAGCGGTAAAGCCTGCAATGCTTAATGGACTTCCACAAGATTCTGTCGCATAATTCACGACGTTGATGGAAAGTCCTGTAAATTCTTCAACGATTAAAATGGATTCATCTTGCGCCTCCACAGTTCCACAATTTAAGTGTAGTACATAGTAGAAGGTTTGGCAATTTTCATCGTCTATGCAAGTTGTTACGGTTACGGTGTCTGTCATTCCCATAGGATTGAAGGAGGTATAATCGAAACATAAATCTTGTAGGTTGTTAAGTTCGTACGCTCCTGTCGCAGTGATGGCGTCAATTGCAGAACCTTCTGGCAGTTCACAGAAATCTGTGCAAAGTGTGATACTTGTCTCGGTTACTTCACAGTATTCTACGACGTTGTTACAACCGCCTCCACTTTGTACATAGAGGAATACGGTTGCTGTATCACAATCGCCATTCTCTTCGCAAATTGTATAGGTAAAGGTATCGTCTCCTTCAAAACCATCATTTGGAATATATGCCAATCCGCTTGTGGTTTGTATGACCATTCCGTTTTGTGCTTGTGTAAAGTCCGTTATGGTATAATTTGAGCCTTGATCGTTTTCTAAGACAGGGACAAATTCTGCGGTATTGAAGGGAATGTTGAATACATCGTCTAAGGCTTCTAATTCGAGGCACTCCCCTACCGTGATGGTTACGTAAGCCGTATCACAAACACCTAAGTCATCACAAGCAATTAAGGTCATTACTTCTTCCCCAACAAAAGCAGGTAAAGCGGCATATTCGACACAAGGGAATTCGGAAAGGTTGATGCTGCAATCGTAGAGTGTAGAAATTCCAGCAAAGTCGGGATTGTGGTCTTCTGATAAATTACAGAATTCAGGACAGATAACAACGCTGCTCATTTCTTCCATACAAACGGCAGAATAGTTGCTGCAAATAGGTGCATCACAATCAGTTATTTGTACGGTGAAAGTTCCTTCGCTGCAGGCACCGCAATCGTTGCAAGCTGTATATTGAATTGTTTCCGTTCCTGAGAAACTTGGGTTTGGTGTAAACAAGCAAATATTGCCATTGACTACTTCAAAACTTCCAGACATTGCCCCTATATCATTGACAATTGTGAGACTCACATCATCACTGCAAAGATTGTTGGATTCGTCATTGAGTGTTACATCTATTAAAACACCATCTCCCTCATATGGTGTAGATTCACCATTGAAAGTAACTGTTTCGCAATCAATCTGTAAATTGTCTGGGTTCGCTGTTGGATTTTCACAACCTAAATGAACGATGATGATGAAATCGGAACATGCTTCTTGTTCATCGCATATTATTAACGTAACAGTATCTGTGGTTTCTGTCATATTGGGCTGTGATGTGTATCGAATGCATAAGTCATCTAAAATAATAACGCTTGCCCCAAAGACAGATGAACCTTCTGTGACTGTTGTATAGTCTCCGTCAGGATCAATGAACTGTTGGCAAATTACAATTGGTTCTATGTAATCTGTACAGACTTCGATTGTATCTGTAAAAGGTGGTTCGTTTGGATCTTCGATGCCTTCTACATTGACATTGACTGTCCCGATGGTATTGTTGCCACATTCGTCAGTAAGATTGTAGGTAAAGCTATCTGTACCGACAAATCCACCGTTTGGAAGATAGCTAATACAGTCGTTGTCATCAATCGTTACAAAACCGTTGTTAGGATAAGTATTGATGTCCTCAACAGAAATCCCTAAGCCTTCGTCATTTTCTAAAACACAAACCTCATTTGGCTGTCCTTCTTGAATCGTTAATACATCATCATTTGCCAATATAGGTGTATCATCACAAGGATCGCTACAACCGATGGTTAGAATAATGATTGATTCAGAACAAAGTGTTGGGTTTTGGTCATCACAAATCGTGAGTGTTACGGTATCCACCCCTTCTAAAAGAGGTAAGACTTGATACAAAATACAAGAATCGTTTTCTATGGTAATGCTACAATCAAATAAAGAGTTGAAATCAATGATGATTGTTTCGTCTCCGTCGGGATCAATAAAGTCATGACAGATTGTAATTTCCCCGTCTACACACACTTCAATGGTATCCATTAAAGGCGGTTGATTTGGTGGTTGATTGTCTTCAATTGTTATATTAACTGTTCCTGTTACGGTGTTTCCACATTCATCAATGAGATTGTAGACAAAGCTATCATTTCCGATATAGTAAAGGTTTGGTACATAATTAATACAACCTTCTTCAATAGATAAAAAGCCGCTTGCAGGATAGGTTTCGATACTCTGTAAAGCAATGTTGATACCTTCGTCATTTTCTAAAACGCAAACGGTTTGTGGTGTATTCATTTCTGTAATTAACTCGTCATCATTGGCGACGATGGGTTCATCGGCACATTCATCTACACAACCGATGGTTACGATAATGAGCGATTCAGAACAAGCGGTTGGGATGTTATCGTCGCAAACAGTTACAATCACTGTATCAACGCCTACCAAACCTGGAATGACTCCGTAAGTAAAGCAAGAATCATTTTCGATGGTAATGCTACAACCGAATAGAGAGTTGTGTTCGATTACAATCGTTTCGTCTCCGTCAGGATCAATAAAGTTGTGGCAGATTGTAATGAAATCATCCGCACAAACTTCTAAAGTATCTGATAAAGGCGGATTGTTTGGATCAGGTGTCGGAATATCTTCAATTGTTATATTGACAATGCCTGTTGTTAGGTTTCCACATTCATCAATGATGTTGTACATAAAACTATCATTGCCGATATAATCAATATTTGGTACATAATCAACACAACCATTATTGATTGTTAAAAAGCCGCTTGTAGGATAAGTTTGTACACTGTATAAAGCGATATTTAATCCCTCATCATTTTCTAATACACATACCGTTTGTGGTGTATTCATTTGCGTCGCTAACACATCATTGTTGGCCACAATTGGTTGTTCTGCACATTCATCTACACAACCGATGGTTACGATAATGAGCGATTCAGAACAAGCGGTTGGTATGTTGTCGTCGCAAACGGTTACAATCACTGTATCAACGCCTACTAAACCTGGAATGACTCCATAAGTAAAGCAAGAATCATTTTCGATGGTAATGCTACAGCCAAATAAAGAGTTGTGGTCAATAATGATGGTTTCGTCTCCGTCAGGATCAATAAAGTTGTGGCAGATTGTAATGAAATCATCCGCACAAACTTCTAAGGTATCTACTAATGGAGGATTGTTTGGCTCAGGTGTTGGAATATCTATTGCTTTAATTCCTGCATCTGGATAATTGTCATTGAATGGATCAAAACAATTTGTTTTACCTGTATCGTCGATGTCAGAATCATTGTTTTCATTACAAGCATCTTGTACTGTTGCAATATAACTTTCTGGAATATCAAATTCTATGTAGTAATTTGTTCCTTCTTCTGGACAGAAATCAGCAAATGTATAGACTCCATTATTTGCTGTTGTCGTTGTTGCAATTGGTGTAGTATTACTACTTGAATCATCGCCAATACATTCAAATATATTCACTTCTATGTTTACAATTGATGGTTCGTCAATGTCGTTACAACCATCTTCATTTGTATCCATAAATACTTCGCCTGTAATTACTTCGCACACTGGCATTACGCCTGCATTTGGATTTGTTGGTCCGCTTGGACTGTTGGGGTCAAAGCAATTTGTTTGACCTACTTCATTAATATCTGAACCTTCTCCTTCATTACAGCCATCTTGCGTTGTGGCTGTGTAATTTTCGGGTATGTCAAATTCTATATAATAACTTGTTCCTTCTTCTGGGCAGAAATCGGTGAAAGTGTAGGTGCCGTTTGTATTGGTTGTCGTCGTTGAGATGGCGGTTGTGCTGCCTGCTGGGTAAGGATTGCCGTCTTCCCCACATTCGTATAAAGTGACTGATACGTTGGATAGTGGTGATTCTCCTATGTCGTTGCAGCCGTTGCCGTCTGTATCTACGAAGACTTCCCCTGTGATTTCTTCACACATTGGCATTGGCATTACGCCTGCATTCGGATTTGTTGGTCCGCTTGGACTATTGGGGTCAAAGCAATTTGTTTGACCTACTTCATTAATATCTGAACCTCCTCCTTCATTACAGCCATCTTGTGTTGTGGCTGTGTAATTTTCGGGTATGTCAAATTCTATATAATAACTTGTTCCTTCTTCTGGACAGAAATCGGTGAAAGTGTAGGTGCCGTTTGTATTGGTTGTCGTCGTTGAGATGGCGGTTGTGCTGCCTGCTGGGTAAGGATTGCCGTCTTCCCCACATTCGTATAAAGTGACTGATACGTTGGATAGTGGTGATTCTCCTATGTCGTTGCAGCCGTTGCCGTCTGTATCTACGAAGACTTCCCCTGTGATTTCTTCACACATTGGCATTGGCATTACGCCTGCATCTGGACTTGGTCCGTTTGGACTATTGGGGTCAAAGCAATTTGTTTGACCTAGTTCGTTAATGTCTGAGTCTCCTCCTTCATTACAGGCGTTTTGGGTTGTGGCTGTGTAATTTTCGGGTATGTCAAATTCTATGTAATAACTTGTTCCTTCTTCTGGGCAGAAATCGGTGAAAGTGTATGTGCCGTTTGTATTCGTTGTCGTCGTTGAGATGGCGGTTGTACTGCCTGCTGGGTAAGGATTGCCGTCTTCCCCACATTCGTATAAAGTAACTGATACATTCGATAGTGGTGATTCTCCTGTGTCGTTGCAGCCGTTGCCATCTGTATCTACGAAGACTTCCCCTGTGATTGGGTCGCAAGGTGGTATATCCATTATAGAGATGTTAACTTGTCCAACTTTAACATTTCCACAAGAATCTTGAACACTATACATAAAAGTATCATTTCCGACAAAATCCTCATTTGGTGTATATTCAAAACAATCGTCTAACAAACCGTTTAAAGTTCCATTGATTGGTTCATTCAAGATTTCTCCTACAACCATATTAACACCTGTATCATTGGTTAAGACACAGATTGTTTCAGGTGTATTAATCTCAATAATAATATTTTCATTTTCTACAATTAAATCAACTTCATCACATGGATTAATATCAATCATTGCTACAATGATATTTACGTCCCCTATATTGACATTTCCACAAGAATCTTCTATTTCATAAGTAAAGAAATCAGAACCGATATAATTTATATTAGGTGTATATTTAATGCAATCCTCCTCTAAAACATCTAAAGCTCCATTAGAAGGATTTTCGATGATATTCTTTAAGAAAATTCCTAAACCACTGTCATTGTTTAATACACAAATTGTTTCAAATGTATTCATATTGGTTGTGATGCTATCATTTTCCGCTAATATCATAAAGTCTTCACAAGGATTTTCAGAATTTGGACTTTCATCAACTGTAATTATGGTTGTTCCTATTTCTACTTGTCCACAAGAATCTTGAACAGCATATGTAAACATATCTTGTCCTACAAAATCGAAGCTTGGTGTATATAACACACAATTATTTTCAATTATGTCCACTTCACCATTCATTGGATTATTAGTGATTCCCTCTAATACAATATCAACTCCATTATCATTGTCTAAAAGGCAAATAACTTGAAAAGAGTTTTCAATAACATTTAAAGCTTCATCGTTTACATTTAAGACGATTTCATCACAAGGTTCATTGTCTGTTGGTGTTACATTGATTGTCACAATACCCATAACAGGTGGATTACAATCATCGGTAATTTCGTAGGTAAACATATCTTGACCTACAAAATCAGGATTTGGTATATATGTGATACAATCATCTTCTCCGATAGAAACGTTTCCATTCATTGGTGCATTAACAATATTATTCAAGATAATATTACTGCCCAAGTCATTGATTAAGATGCAGTAATCGACGGGAATATCTTGCTCTGTTGCTATAAAATCATTGGTGGCTTCTAATGGAGTAGGCAATGTACAAACCTCATAAAGCAACTCCATAATACAGCCATTTACATCTTGAATAATGACTTGGTATTCTCCTGCGACTAAACCATTTATGGTTGTTTCTGTAGAAGTAAAGTTATCTGGTCCTAACCAAATTACAGAAAGTGTTTCTTGATTCTGGGCAAAAACTAATTCAATGCTTCCATCGTGTTCTTCGCAATTACTAATACAAGTGACATTTGCTGTAACGTCTACTTCTGGAGCGATAATTTGAATCGACTTACTATACTCTGTTGTACATCCATCTTCGTTGGTTGCCACTACATGAATATTGTATACTCCTGCATTATCCCAAACAACTTCATAATCATTTAAATTTTCATTAAAACTTGCCATTCCACCTTCAAATGCAAAATTGAAGTTAGTGACATCATCGTCTCCTAAGTAGTTGATAATAACCATACTTCCTTCACAAGAAACATCGGGAATTAAGAAATTAAGTTCTGTTGGTGTATTATTATAAGTAATATTCACTTCGGGAGAAATACCTTCACATCCATTAACATCTACAATCTCTATATGATAACTTCCCTCCATACTCGCCAAATAAGTTGATTCTGTCGCACCTTGAATAGCTACTCCATTGTAATACCATTGATGTGTTGCAAAACCGCCTAAAATGGCTAACAATTCTGTTCCACTTTCACAAATTTCAATATTTTCAGGCGCATTTATACTAACAATTGGCATTGGGTAAACTGTCAGTGAAAGTACATTTGTTACACCTGTACAACCGTTATTACCTGTAACTTCAGCATAATAAAAACCAGAGAATCCCGTCGTTAAACTACCATCTTCGTTGCTTTCCAATACTGTTTCAGGATTTGATGTAATGTGCCATTCTATATTTTGATAGTCTCCTAAGACATGTAAAGTGGTTTCTTCGCCATTACATAATTCTTGTTCTTCTGTATAAATCACCACATTATTATTGGCATTATTTACACTTACCACAACAGGTTCAGATGATACAGGACACATATTATCAATACTCACTTCTACATAATACACTCCACTTGTATTGACTTCTAAAGTTGGTTCAAATCCAATTGGCAATATACTTCCTGAAAGATACCAGAAATAGTTATCAAATGTTTCTTCACTATTGATGGTAAGTTGAATAGATCCTTCTTCCTCACAGAAATTAGATGTACCATTTACTTCAACTACAGGCGTTTCTAATGAGCTATCGTCAATAGTGATTGTATCAGAATTAATGGTACAACTATTCGCAACAATTTCGACCCAATATGTTCCTGCTTGGTCTGTCAGTAAAACAGATCCATTGGCGTTGAATACAGGTAATCCATTATGGTACCATTGATATGTTTGGTAATCGTTGTTGATGCTTAGTTCTACAGGAATTCCTCCCTCACAAACAGTTGTTGTACTTGCTGTAATTGTAGGATTATTTTCTCCTATCGTTTCTATGGTTATATCTTCTGTTGAAGTACAACCATTGGCATCTGTCATGGTCAATGTAAAAGTCGTTGTTTCTGTGATGTTTGCATTTGGGTTGGAACAATCTGTACAACTCAATGCAACATCAGAAGAAGCACTCCATTCATAAGCTTGCCCACTACTATTACTAAATAATTGAACGTTTTCATTGGAACAAACAAAATAGTCCGAAGCTTCTAAATTTAAGGGCATACTTGGATTGACTAAAACATCTACTCCATGTAATCCTTGTACTAAACATCCATAAGTATCAATGGCTTCTACTGTATAGGTTCCAGATAAAGTAATGTCTTTATAATTGTAGATACCTTCCTGAATAAATTGATTATTTCGATACCAAATGTATGTTTGAAAGCCTTCTGTTGCCGTTAAAACGGCTGCTCCATTGTCCAAACAAACACTTAAATCATCTGGATATAAATCTAAAACGGTTGTTGGATATTGATAAATTCCAACTACTTCTGTCAAACCTTCACAGCCATTATTATCGCTAACAAAAGCGGTATAACTACCTTCTTCTGTTGCAAAATATACAGGCGATGCTCCTGCTATAGGTTCGGCATTAAGATACCATTGGTAATTCAAATAATTTCCTTGTACACTTAATTCTACTCCATCATTCTCACAGAAACCACCATCTTCACTTCCCACCATTATTTGCGGTACAGTTGTTGGATTCATAGAAATGTTTGAGACATCAGAAGTCGCAGCACAACTATTTTCATTGTACGCTATTACGAAGACGTCCGCAGCTATTTCCATTATTAATTCGTTATTAGCTCCATCCTGTGTTTGTTCTCCATTTGCATACCATACATAATTTTCAAAACCTGCTGTAGCTACTAAGGTTGTTGCCCCTCCTTCACAGAACACAGCGGCATTGGTTAAATTAACTGTAGGTTTTTCATTAATGACCAGCTCAATATCGTCGCTTTCGGTAAGCTTTTGACATCCCTCTTCTGTTGTTGCTATTACAGAATATGTTCCGCTTTGAGTTGGCATAAAGATATTGCTTGTACCTTCCTGAATAAAAATATTTCCATTCAACAACCAAGTATATAACTCAAAATCTGCACTGGCAATCAAGACAACTTCATCGCCTTCACAGCTTTCTGTTTCACCAATCAAAGAAACCCCTACAGGTGGTACATTCACTACTTCAATAGTGATGCTATGACTAAGATTACAACCATTTTCATCTATTGCGGAAGCTGTATAAGTTGTTGTTTGTAATGGAATTACTGTTGGATCAAAACAATTAAGACAACTTAAACTACTATTGTCATTGCCATCACTCCACTCTACATTGTCCGTTGGAAAATTAGCAAATAAAGTAATTTCCTCATTCGGACAAATCGTAATTTCTGTGGCACTGATGTTTAAATCTGTTGTTTCATAAATTTCAATTTGAGCAGCATTACTTTGTATCTGACAGCCATTTTCATCGGTAATTTCAGCAGTGTAAATACCTGCTTCATTTGTTGTAAAAATATTGCTCTCTCCTGATTGAACTAATAATGATCCATATAAGTACCAGTTGTAGTTTGCATATCCAGCATCAACAGTTAAAGTGATATTCTCTATATCTTCATTGGCACAGAAATTAACATATTCAGGATTTATGGTAGCTTGTTGTATTGTCTCATAAATAATGACTTCAACAGGATTTGAAATACCTGTACAAGTATTTAAGTCTGTTGCAAAAACTTGGTACATTCCAGATTCTGTGGCAGTATAAACTGTAGTCGTTGCTCCTGTAATCTCTAAATTATTAAGATACCACTGAACATTAACATATGCTCCTGGCAATGATAATTGCACAACATTTCCATCACAAACAGTCGATTCATTTTGAATAATTATAGGAATTGGAGAAGGTTCAATATTAATATCAATGGGTTCGCTTTCTGTTAAACAACCATATTCATTAGTTACCTGTATAATGGCAGTTCCTACTGTTGCATCATAGATTAATGTTGCATTTGCAGGATTTCCTGACACCTCTGTTTCAGAAATAGTCCATTGATATACATTCCCTTCTACTATTGCGGTGAGTTCAACACTACCACCTTCACAAAAGACCGTATTACTTGAAATACTTAATGATGGAGTTTCTAATAAAGGATAAATCGTTACTTCAAGGCTTTCGCTTTCTATCACACATCCACTTTCAGTTGTAGTAATCACCGTATAAATTCCTCCTTGTATAGCAGCATATTCGTTGCTACTGCTATTTTGTAGAAGCGTAATACCATTCAAATACCAAGCATAATTTTCAAAACCTTCCGTCATTCCTAACAAAACACTATTTCCTTCACAAACTTCATTTTCTGTTAAAGTTGTTAACACATAGCTATTTTCTTCAGCTACTTCTATTGTAATTGATTCACTTGAAACACATCCATCATCACTTACGATTGTTATGGAATATGTTGTTGTATTTGCTGGACTTGCTACCGTTTGCGCGCAATCTACACAACTAAGGCTACCATCATTTGGCGTCCAAGTATATTCTCCTCCGCTTGCATTGGCAGATAAAATAGTATTTTCACCTCCACAAATAACTGTTTCTATCGCTGTAAGGTTTACAGGCAATTCTGTTGTTATGTTTATTTGTGATGCATTGCTTATTCCACTACATCCATTATTGTCTACTACTTCAACAGAATAATCTCCAGATGTTGTTACAGTATAAATAGATTCATTTGCTCCTTGAACAAGCGTACTATTGAAATACCAAGAATACTGTGCATATCCCAAAGGTGCTTCTAAGATGGTCGGTTCATTACTATTTGCACAAACATCTATGATAGTTGGCAATGTTGGGTTGGGTGCTTCAAAAACCGTAACACCTATAGGGTTAGAACTTCCAGAGCAACCCGATAAATTATTTACTTCTACTGTATATTCTCCAGAAGTCGTCACTTCTAAACTATTGGTAACAGCCCCTTGAATAATTACGCCATCTTTATGCCATTGAATGAAATCATATGCTCCTGCAATTGTTAAAGTCGCACTTTCATTATTACAAAAAGCTGTTGTACCAATCACATTGATTGCAGGATTTGGTGCTTCAATTGCATTAACGGATACTATTTCAGAAGTACTGGAACAACCATTCGCATCTGTTGCAATCACAAAAAATTCTGCGTTCTGTCCTACTATTAATTCGTTTCCATTGACCTCACTTAATAAATCATTAATATACCAGTTATATTCAACAAAACCTTCTGTTGCTGTTAATGTCATCATTGCTTGTTCCTCACAAAAAGATCCGTCACCTGTTACATCTATCACTACATCGTTAATTTCATTTGTAGTCAATACAATCGGTTCTGTTATCATACTACAACCATTTTCAGCTGTCACAACTACTGTATATGTTCCTGTTTGTCCAGCATTAAATATATTATTCTCTCCATCTTGGACAATGATTCCGCCATCTTTATAAAAAGTATAATGAGTATATCCTGATGTAGCTATTATGTTTGTACTTCCTCCTTCACAAATTTCATCTTGTAAAACGACTAAACCTGCATCGGGTGTTTGTACGACTTCTATTGCTATAGAAGCGGTAGTACTACATCCATTATCATCTGTAACAGCAACAACATAATTAGTTGAATTTGTCGGTGTTACAATCGGCTGAGGGCAATTAATACAAGATAAACTTCCATCATCAGGAGACCAAATATAACTTGAGCCATCGGTATAAGCAAATAACGTTATGCTTTCTCCTTCACAAACTTTATTATCACTATCAGAACTTGCTAAATCTAATTCAGGTCCATCATCAAATTGAATAGTTAAATAATTACTTGGCTCGCTTAATTTTCCGTTTTCATCTGTTACAACTACAGTATAAATTCCTGTTCCATTTACTGTCAATTCATTTTCACTACCTGACTGCACCAAATTTGATCCATTGATGTACCAATCATACTGTACAAAGCCTACAGTTGCTGTTAAGTTTATAATAGGATTGTCATTTTTACAAACATGAATTGTAGAAAAACCTGACTCAACATTAGCAGTTAGCTCTACAACAGGAATTGGAAAAAATTCTAAAAGAACATTCTCACTTGAACTGCTACATTCTTCCATATTAGTAACAGAGATTGTATAGTTTCCTGATTGTGTAGCACTCAAGATATTTGTAGTTGCTCCTAAAATTTCTTGACCATTTAAATACCATTGAAAAGTAGTATATGGTCCACTTACACTTAATAAAATATCCTCTCCTTCACAAGTTGTTGTTATTCCATTTGTATTGATTGTAGGATTAGGAATGTCTCCTATTGAAATAATAATAGGAACAGAACTTGATGTACAACCATTTACATCAAGAATACTTACAGAATAATTACCAGAAGAAAGTACATTTAAAATATTGCTATTGCCTTCTTGTACTACTGTAAATTCATCTTTATACCACGTATAGGATAGATAACCTTGTTGTGTTTGCAATATAATTGGCAGTTCACTTTCTTCACAAGCGGTTGTAGCACTGGCTATAATGATAGGTTCTGTTGTTTGAATTACTTCAACACTTACTATTTCAGAAGTGCCTGTACAACCAGATAAATCATCTACAAAAACACTATAGTTTCCTGCTTCTGTAACTTCTAAAACATTAGATGTTCCTGTTGGAATAATCACTCCATTATTTGACCATTCAATAAGACTGTATATACCACTAATTGCCAAAAGGATATTTTCTCCTTCACACAAGACCAAATCTCCCTCATAAATAATTTGTGGCTGTGGTAATGGATTCGTCGTTATTTCAATAAATTCGGATAATCCTATACAACCAATTTCATCACTTGCCTCCACACTAATTGCTCCAGAAGTATTTACTATAAAAGTATTAGAAACGCTTGATTGCATACTATTCCCATCTATCATCCAATTGTAATTTGCGTATCCTTCTGTTGCTGTTAAGGTTACTGTTCCACCTTCACAGAAAGAACCTCCGTTAGTAACTTCAATACTCGTATTAGGAAGTGGATTTGTATTAATCACAATGCTGTTAGATATATTGTGGCAATCTTCTGTATTTCCAACTTCCACATAATAAGAACCTGAGAGCATCACTTCTACAGTATTATTATTTGCTTGAAAAATAGGCAGTCCATCGTGATACCATTGGTAGGAATTGTATGTATTATCTACACTCAATATAACTGTTTCCCCTTCACAAATTAAATCATTTCCTAAATTTTGAATAATAGGCGTGGGAACATCTACTACATCGATGGTGGTAGTAAGCGTTTCTCCTTCACAGCCATTTTCTATAACTGTTGCATAATAAGTTCCTGCTGTTGTCACTGTAAGCGATACATTTGTTTCATCACTTAAAGGAATCCCATTTTGATACCATTGATAACTATCATGTGCTTCTGTAATCAATAGCGTCATACTTTCGCCTTGACATAAAGTTATATTTCCTATTATCTGAATTCCTGGATTGGGTGGCTGAACAAAACCAACCGTTTCTTCTACTGACTGCCCTAAACAATTATCATTACTTACTAATACAAAAATACTTGCTTCTTGATTTAAGAAAATTGTATTAGAAATTCCTGATTGTATGCTTTCTCCATTCACAATCCAATTATAATTATCAAAACCTTCTGTCGCTGTTAATGTAATGTTTCCTTCCTCACAAAAATCTTCTGCCCCACTAATTATAGGTTCTGGTATCCCGTCAAACTGTATATCAAACACATTTGAAACAATACTACAATCACCATTACTTACTTCTGCATTGTAATTGCCTGCTTCTGTTACAGATAATGTATTGGTTGTTTCTCCAAAGACAATAACCCCATCTTGATACCATTGAATATTATCATAACTACCACTTGCTGTTAGGGTCACTACCTCTCCTAAACACATAGGATAAGATGAAGCTTCTACTGAAATGGTAGGATTACCATTTGTTGTTATTGTAATTGGCAAGGTCTCCCCTTCACAAGAACTATTTAAATCAGTTACTACTGCATAATAACTGCCTGATTCTGTCACTAGTATTGAGGATTCTGTTGCTCCATTTATGATTTCATTTCCATTGTACCATTGATAGCTTCCATAAGTTTCTGTTACGCTTAAGGTTGCGTTATCCCCTTCACAGAAATTCAATGTACCTTCGATTATTTGGATTCCTGGGTTTAAACTTTCTTCATAAGTAATATCAATTGGCGTGGATTCTCCTGTACAATTTCCTTGAGTTCCTACTACATAAATACTCCCTTCAGTAGATGCGATAAACGTATTATCCATTCCGCTTTGTGAACTTATTCCATTGACAAACCACTCATAATTATCAAATTCTGTCATTGTAGACAAAACGATTTCACTTCCTTCACAAAAAGTAGTTATTCCATTAATCACTAAAACAGGATTGTCCTGGAATATAATATCAATACTTTCAGAAGTCATCATACATTCATTGTTATTTGTTACTACAGCATAATAAACTCCTGCTTCTATTACAGATAGTGTATTATTTATTTCCTCAAATAGAAGGTCCGCATTTCGATACCATTGAATGTTATCATAATTACCTGTCGCTGTTATTATTACTGTCTCTCCTAAACATACAGGATAAGTAGAAGCAACGACCTCAACTGTTGGGTTTTCATATACAATCACTTCTAAAGGCAATGTTTGTCCTTCACAAAAACTGCTTGCATCTGTTACTACAGCATAATAACTCCCTGCCATTGATGCACTTAATGTAGCATTTGTTTCACCGTTTATTATTCCATTTTCGTTGTACCATTGATAATTTGTATAGATTTCTGTTACGCCCATTGTTACTGTTTCTCCTTCACAAAAACTTAATGTTCCTTCTATAATTTGAATGCCAGGATTAGGAGGAGCGATATAACTGACATTGACTTCTTCAGATTGTTCCATACAGTTTCCTGATGTAACAGCAACATATACAACCGCTTCTTCTGTGAGCAGTAACACATTAGAAGTACCATTCTGTGTACTTACACCATTGACAAACCACTCATAATTATCAAATCCTATTGTTGTCATAACAGAGATGCTCCCTTCTTGACAGAAATTAGATGCTCCATTGATATTGGGTTCTAAAACATCATCAAAGTTCAAATCAATAGATATAGAAGTTGCTGCACACCCATCATCGTTGCTAACAACAACATAATAGATTCCTGTCTCTGTTGCACTTAAAATATTATTTGTTTCATTGAAAATACTTTCTCCATTCTGATACCATTGAATATTGGCATAATTTCCAGTCGCAGTTATATCAATGCTTTCTCCTGCACAAGCTGAAAGTGTAGAAGATTCAATATTAGCAGTCGGGTTGTCTAAAACTGTAATATCTAAAGAAATCGTTTGTCCACCACATTTATCAGGACTCGAAACAATCGCATAATAAGTTCCTGATTCAGTCACTGTTAAATTCACCTCTGTTGCTCCATTTATTATTCCATTTTGATTGTACCATTGGTATGTATCAAAAGGGTCTGATACCGCAATCAAAGCAAATTCTCCACTACAAAACGCCAAAGAGCCTTCCAATAAGTGTATCTGTGGGACTGGTTCTTCTGCAATCTCTACTGTTACCGTATTAGATATACCTTCACAAAAACCAATACTATTCGTTGATACAGTATAAACTCCTGCCAATGTCACTTCTACGCTATCAACACTAGTAGCAATAGCTGTTCCATTGTAATACCAAGTATAATTATCATAAACATTTGAAGTACTTAAAACTACACTTTCTTCTGGGCAAATTATTTGATTACCTTCATTGATACTAATCATTGCATTAGGATTGACACCAATGCTAATTGGAGCGGAAACACCCATACAGTCGTTATTATCAGTAGCTTGTACAATATAGATTCCTGTTTGTGTAACTGTCAGCATTGCTTCTGTACTTAGAACATTTCCCGTAGGATTGCCTACTTCATCTACAAAATACCATTCAATTGTAGTATAATCGCCTGTAATAAAAAGATTTGTAGATTCTCCTTCACAAATATTGGTTTCTGTAGCATTAATTGTTGGTCCATTAAACATATTAACATTTACAGAAACGGTAGCTGAAGAGGTGCTACCACAATTATCATTAGAACTTACAACAACATAATAATTACCTTCAGAAGAAGGTGAGAAGGTTTGTGTGTTGGCTAATACATCATTATTGCCTTCAATAAACCAAGCATAGGAAGCAAATCCATTTCCTGCATCTAACGTAATGTTCCCAGCACTACCTTCACAGAAAGATAAATCTCCTGCCACAGTAATTACAGGTACTGGATTCGCTTCAACTATGGTGGTTACTGTATGCATCGCCGAACACCCATCAGCAGCCGTATAGTTCAGTACATAATTTGTTGTACCAACTGGGGGGGTTACGACTGGATCGGGTATTGTTGAGTTATCAACGCCTTGTATCGGCGACCATACATAATTAGATCCTCCATTGGGTCCATTAAAGGATACCACTTCACTTTCACATAGGTTGTAAACACCTTCACTTGTTTGGAGGATTGGGGAAACAGTGACTTGTATATTGTCAATTGAGGTGCAAGTATTATTGCCTGAACCTTTTGTTGTTGTTAATATAAAATTTGTTGTTTGATTATTATTTCCTGTATTGTTAATTTGAACGATAGGATTGGCACAATTATAACAACTTAATCCGCTATTAGCAGGTGCCCAACTATAACTGTACCCATCAACTGGCGTACATCCTAATTGTCCTTCTTCACCAGAACACAAAGACATATTCTCTCCTGCATTATAATAGTTGTAATTATAAAAGTTAGTAATTCCTGCATCACATTGACAGTTATTTTCATCGTCAATCAATAGAATAATAGGACAAGTTTTTCCACCTACTGCCTCAAACTCATTCGTAAAGACTATTGTTTGACCTGCGCCAATACCTTGTGTGTAGGTATAAGCATTAATAATTTCATCAATATTGTCTTCGTATGTTCCATTCGCATTCGCATCGTGAATAGTACTGATCAAAATATCTTCATTGGCAGGAACAGCAGAACCTTGATTGTTAATTGCTATCGTTAAATTAATATTTTCTGTATTGTTATCAGTGCATTCTGCATAGATACTTGTACTTGAAGTAAACTCTAAATTAGGTTTGACTATATCTAATTCTACGGTTTGTGTTCCTGTTTGTACGGGAACTTCACACATGGAATTATCGGTGATGCATTCAACCAAAGCTGTTGTAAAGGAACTAATAGCAAATGATTGGGAGAAACAAGTATTGTCTTCAAAGGTTTCTACCATAAAAGAAAAGGTAACTAACTCATTAACGCCTATTCCATCAGGCAATTCCCACATCAATTCTTGGAAGCCTGCGACCATTGTTATAATAGGATCTCCAACATTCCAACCTGTGACATTGGTTGTGGTAGAGTTGGCAACATACGTAATATTTTCTGGCAAACGAAGTCGTATAAAATCATCCGTACCTGTTGCTATTGGACCTAAGTTTTGAACATATGCTGTAAAAGTTGCAGCCCCTTGACATGCTTCTATATCTTCGATTCCAATCGTTGTAGACAATTCGTAGGGTGCTTCTGCTCCACGAATAAATAAGTCTTCATTTTGGAATGTTCCCACTGTTTTTTCTCCACAAGCACTATACCCATAGGTACTAAATTCAAAGACATCTCCAGATACATAACCACAAGCCGTAGAGACTTCAAAACGAATCGTAAAACGATTTTCGGTATCGGTAGGACTTGGTATAGCGGATAAGCCCGCCAAAAATACAGGGTCAATATCATTGATTTCATAATGATACAAATAACCTGTTGGCAATGTTTGCACTAAGGTTGGTAAAAACCCAATAGGCTGATAAGGCGCATCAATTGGATAAGCATATTCAAAACTGTTTTCGATTAATTCTACGCCATCTAAAGGAATCAAAATATCAAAAACAATATCGTATACTGTTCCTTTTTTCACATTTTTAAATTCTATCTCGAAAAATGCATTTTCGCATAAATCTACGGTATCTGCATGGTTGATAAGGCTTGCTTGAATCGCTGCTTCTTGTGGCAAAAGACTCACAACCACTGTATCTGTTAATGTTTCACAAGCCAAATCATTCGGGCTTTCAAAAGATTCTCCACAAGTCCAATTAAAACGCACGATTGCTTGTTCTGGCTCACAAACATTATCATAAGTAGCCGTCAAACGGTATTTACGACATTCATTTGCACCAAATCCTCCAATATTTGCCCAATAATAAGCGATACCAAAAGCCGTTACAGGCAATTCTATTGGATTATTGAGATCATCTATATTTTCAACTTTTGTTAATTCAATACTACTTTCTGGATCAAAATACAACCAAGTTACATTTGTTTCTGCAAAACTGTTGTTGCAAATCCTTAAATCCCATGTTACTTCTTCATTTGTTCCTTCTTGAATTGGATTTAAAGCATCAAAAGAAAAATTAGGTTGTGAAAAAGTGAGTGTTCCTGATTCTGTGACATCTACTATATTGACACATTCAGGTGCATGAGCAATGGCATAATAATTATCTTTATAATCTAAGGAAAAAGAATAGTCTGAAATATTATCCGTAATACATTCTGCTTCTATGTGAATCGTGAATAAAATCACTAAACCATCTGCTTGTTTATCGGGAACAGTAAACGCATTTTCGACATTTTGTAAAACAACATTATTACCAGCAACATTGACGTTATTCAAGGGATAATCTATTGGTCCATTTCCATCATCAACAGTCGCATAAGCTGTTCCATTGACAAAAGAAAAACCACTTGGCAATTGAAAAGCAACATCTCCTATCTCTCCTACCCACGGACGGTATTCTGCTACAAAATCATCGCCTGTTCCTGATACAATATTTAAACCTGCTTGCAATAAAATAACTCCTTCACATCCCAATTGGCTTGTTTTCAATGTCGTCACTTCTACTTCTGGACGAATCAAATAAAAATCAGCACATTCTGCATCACAAGATAAATCGTTATTATTGGCTCTAAATTCTGAGTGAAATTGATACAAATCCCAAAAATTTTGAAGCGTTGCTACATCTGCAACTTTTACATCAAAATCCACAAAAACTTGGTCTCCTGCATTTAAAGACATTCCATTCAAACAAGCCGTTAAATCAAAATGCCATTCTTCTAATCCGTCAGGACTTAATATAGAGGTTGGCGTTGTTAGATTTGTACAAACTTGATTGCCATTTATCGAAAGGCTTCCATTCAAAAAATCAAAAGGTAATGGTGCTGATAACGGATTCAATAAACGCAATACATACGTTAATTGATTAAGTGGATCATCTCCTGTAACCACACCACCAATTTCTAAATTTAGATAATCACAAACGTAAGCTCTATCTAATTCTACGTTCGGCGTATTTTCATTGGCTAAATTATTAGGGTTCATATCTTCGCTCAACCAACCAAAGGAAGCACGTTCCATAGTGAAAACTTCTACAACAATACCATCACAATCATCTCCTCCACTGCCGCATCCATTTTCCAACAATGCCGTATAATCGTCACAAGCTCGTACAATTTCACAGTCATTGCAAGGACAGTTATAAACAACCTCGTAATTGAAGTTTACAGTTCCTTGATCAGTACAAGATCCATCATATAAAAAATTAATATCCCAACATTCTGTTACAGTTTCTTCTTCTACGCCAAGACTTCCACCCGACAGAGCAAATGACGTATTATCTATCGTTGTTATCGTGCTATTGCCTTCATTGATGCTTGCGCTTTGTGGCGTAAAGCCTTCTATATCTGTGGTAACTTGTAAACTCACAGTAGCACCAGGGCAATCAATGACGTTATGATTTTGGTAGGTATAACAAAATTGACTTGAAAATTCAAAAGGAGCCGCTCCAATCGCATGGTCTCCATAAATTAAGGTACTGATGGCTTCTCCAAATTCAATACCGTCTATGGTAAAAGCAACAGGCGATTGAACTTGGTTGCATTGATCTTTATAAATACCTCTAACGGCAAATCCTTCTAAACACTCCATTGGTGTAATATTACAACCACTTTCAGGACATTTACGCTCAAATTCTAAATGAAAGGTAAAACTTTGTCCTGCTGCAAAATCATTTATTGCTCCATCATTATCGGCATCTGTCAAAATGCCCAAGCCTGCTAAATCAAAATTAAAACTGCTATTATTTCCTAAATTTTGTAATGGCACAGTTGTACCATTTATTTCTGCGGATAGAATATCAAAATTTGCTAAAAATGCTTCCGCATCACAAGTAGTTTGTAAACCAAAATTAAAATCTTTGGCATAAGAGCCATTCGGAAAATCTGGATCACCATTATTGACAATAGATAAATCCAAGAAGTTATTCCCACAATAAGTATTTAACTCTGAATCAACAAGATTAAAGACGACATCTGGATAACCATTGCCAATTGAAAAACCATTCGTCGTTGAGGTTGTTTTGCACTTTTCCCCATTACAACCCCAACTCACTTTAAAATCGGATAGATTGACACTTGATTGGCATTCAACGATACATACATTTTCGTAAATCAATAGTGTTTGAGATTCTGCAAAAATGCCATTCAAACCCAATGCTTCTAAATTTGCGGTGGTAATTGTGGCGGAAATGGATGTACCATTATCATCAAAATTGACAGGCACATTCGTTCCTCCTGCTACACCAACCGATAAAGTATTGTAGGAAAGAACGCCATCATGAACATTTTCATACATAAAATCGGTTAGAAAGGCATCTAATCCATCTTGTGAAACTTCGATAATTCTATCATAACAATCTCCGACATTTAAAATCGGATAAGAGGGTGTAACGGATAAGATATTGAGGGAGGGTATGTAAATTTCATTGTTATAAGCTAAGGCAGGTGTATATTCTTCTACCTCGCTGCCTGTATCTACAATATATGTTATCTCTATTCGCTGCTGTGCTTCCCAAGCATCCACAACGCCACAATTCCCTTCTATGGGAATATTGATAACAAGACTATCTCCACTACTAATATTAGGTAAATTAAAAATGGGATTTTCTGGAGAGGAAGCAGCGTCTTCTCCTAAGTTTGAGCCGTTTCCTGTAAAAGCATTTCCATAGAATTGCAAGCCATCAGGCAAGACAATTTCAAAGGTCGCTCCTGATAAAGAATTAACCGAACTGACTTGTACGGAAAGTGTGTCAGGTTGAGCGCAAATTATTAGATAATCAAATTTAACAGCTCCATCGACAACGGCTTCTCTTAAATCTTTAATACAAATATCACCTGCTCCGAACACACTTACACATAATAAAAATGCAAATATATTGATAGACAAAAAATTCTCCATCTATTAAGTTTTGGTTTAATATTTAATCAGCTAAATAACAAAAAAGTATTTAACTGATTGTAAATTAGGTAGTGGAGTTGTTTTTTATAATATGGGAAAACAAAGATACTTAGCGAATAATCATAATATGTAGTATATAGAGATATGATATGAAACACAAATAAAGTGCCAAAGTGATGATATATTACCTTTTGCAACAATATTAATTGCTAATTTTTTTCCATATAAAAACAATAAAATATAACCAAGAAAAAAATCTATAGGCTTACCGCTATGTGTTGGTGAGTTGTATGCAAAAAGAATGGGTGGTAATTGATGTTATACCAAGTATTTACACAATGACAAATACATAATTTATATAACACAATTATGTACTAATATAAATAAATACGTCTTTTTAAAAGGTGTTTTGGAGCAACAAAATTGTCCTTTAAATAGCAGTTCTGACTGTTCTAAAATAGACCTGATAGTAGTGGTATGGCTTTGGACTTACGTGGTTTATGTAGTTTTTGTAGTTTTTGTGGTTCTATCTTGACTACACTTGATGCGCTACCAAAGCCATAAGAACGGATAGCAGGCCTTAGCGTGACGATGAAAGACAAACCGTTCTCTCCTTATTTTTAGTTTATGTAGTTTTTGTGGTTTATGTAGTTTTTGTAGTTCGGTTCTAATTTAGTTTATGTAGTTTTTGTGGTTCGGTTCTAATTTAGTTTAATTAGTTTTTGTGGTTTGTGTAGTTCGGTTCTATAACCAACCACTTCATTTAGTTTTTGTGGTTTAGGTAGTTTTTGTGGTTTAAGTAGTTCGGTTCTATAACCAAGTCATACAACGACTTAAACAACTCAAACTACAAAAACCACAAAAACTACTAAAACCACATAAACTATTACCTACTTAATCCCTGCTATCGCTTCGTTGATATTCACAAGATGATCGCCTAACTTTTCGGCACTATTGATGATGTTCATATAATGGATGCCTTCGGGCGCAGTGATGACGGTTTTTTCCATGCTTTTGAAAACCAATTTTTGGAGTATGGTACGCTTTTCATTGATTACCTTCTCATTGGCTCGAACTACATCTAAATCAACATTTTTAAAGCGTTGGTTGAGGTGTTCGTTGGTGAGTTTTAATTGATTTTTCACGAGTGCAAATAGCCCTTGAATCTCGTCTCGAACATTGTTGCTGATATTTGCCCCCAAGCCCATAATTCGCTCATTGGTTAAGGAAATTTCGTAGCAAATATCGCCATAACGCTCCATATCGTTGATGATGCTCATAAGGCTTTGAATACGATTGGCTCCCTCCGTACTCATCTCATCCTCCGATACTTTGGCTAAGAAATCCGCAATTTCAATCTCTAAAGTATCTGTAATTTCCTCCCGTTTCTTGATTTTTGCCAGCATATCGCCCCGATCTTTCGGGTTTTCAAACAAGAGATAAATAACGTTGTTGGTTATTTTGGTCAGGACTTCCCCATAATTTTGCGTCTCTTTTTTGGCTTCTGCCAACATAATTTCAGGCGTTCCCAACAAACCACTTTTGATGTATTGGAGCTTAAATTCTTCGTCATCTTCGCCCTTTGACGGCACCATCCACAGCACAATTTTATAGAAAATAGGCGTAAACCACATCAGCACCACCACATTCGTGATGTTAAACATGGTATGGAACACAGGTAATTTGTCGTTGGCTTCCGTAAAAGGCAGGTAAGTCTCAATAAATTGAATGAAAAAGGGCATCAACAGCAGCATCCAAATCACCCCCGTAACGTTAAAAACGAAGTGAAAACGGGCGGCTCGTTTGGCATGAACATTGGCAATCAATGCCGCTAAATTGGCGGTAATTGTCGTTCCTACATTCTCTCCCAAAATCATCGCAGCCCCCAAGTCAAAGCCAATCCAACCCTCTGCCAACATAATCAAGGTTATGGCAGAAGCTGCACTCGAAGACTGTACAACAACAGTCAAAACCGTCCCAACTCCCACAAATAACAGGCGAGCCAATAAGCCAGGATTGGCAAATTGGTTGAGAAATGAGAGAATTTCGGGATTGCTCTTTAAATCAGGCACAGCATCCTTCAAAAAGGTCAATCCAATAAATAAAATACCGAATCCAATGACGAATTCGGCAAAGTTTTTAAGTTTATCTTTTTTGGCAAACAGCAAAGGAAACACCATTCCAATCAAGGCCACCGCAATGGGTGCCATCTTGACTTTCAGCCCCAAATAATTCACCACCCAAATCGTCACTGTCGTCCCAATATTCGCTCCCATAATCACGCCAAACGACTCCACCAACGTCAGCAAACCTGCATTTACAAAACTCACCACCATGACCGTCGTTGCCGAAGAGGACTGAATCATCGCTGTCACAAAAAACCCCGTCAAAATGCCCAAGTACTTATTAGAAGTCATCGACCTCAAGATCACCCGCAACTGATTTCCAGCAATTTTCTGAATCCCCTCACTCATCAGCTTCATCCCATAGATAAAAAGCCCCAATGCGCCAATTAGCTGTAAAAAGTCAAAAAGTCCGTATTCCATTCCGAAAAAGATTAAATGTCAATGATTCAAGGCGGTAAAAATACGAACAATGTTTCCAATCTACAGCATGTCTGTGTTAACTTATTGTTAAGGATAGCATAAAAAGTACTGATTTGCAGTCTTATACGTCTTTTTTTATTTTGGAGAGAACGGTAAATTCCTCCGTCGTGACGCATGGGCCTGCTGTCCGTTCTTATGGAAAGCATTTCTAAAATGCCTTCCATTTTTCACATTCCATTCTGTGAAAAAGCCAACCTCGCCAACGCAAAATTCCATACCACTACCATCAGGTCTATTTTGCATGGACAGAACGCAATACAACTAATCAGTTAATCAGTGTCCTCAAAAATAAACGGTGCTTATAGCAGTTCTATTTGAAAATAAAAAGAAGTGTTAGTCACAGAGTTTCCGCAAAGAGATTGGTTTCTGTAGAGCCTTTGCGCTTCTTTGCGCTGCACTCTTTGCGTGAAATAAAATTCCTGAACCAAATAAGAATTGCTATAATTTTCTAATCAATGAATTTCCCAATCTACAAACTATTTAACCCATCGCAAAGCCGATTTAATCCCAATAATTCTATTCTTGTCTGTAATATCTTTAGCCCTTTCCAACTCAAAAGGCGTATATTGGGCAGGCGCAATCCCTTCCTCCTTCACACAAATAGGGTACGCTGCCTCTACTACTCCCTCCCGAATATCAAGCAATTCCACAAAAAACTCAAACTCCTTCTCCAAATCATAACAATAATAAAATTTCTGATTAGGTTCTACCACAAAATCCACCAACAAAGGATTCTTAGACAAGTCAATAGGCTGCAAGCGAAACCATTCTCCATTACAATGCGCTCCAATTGCATCATGTATAGAATCCAGCCCATACAATGACCTTATAAAATTCAACAAATCGTGTAAAGACTGATTCGATAAAATAACAATATCCCGATAGATTGTAAAATCATCATCATATAAATTAGCTCGAAATAAATAAGTCCAAACCTTGTTCATCTTCAAAATTTTAGAAGCATGACAGCTAACTATATGATTTGTTCAGCAAAACTAAATAAAGTCATGGACTGTTAAGCAATCTTTTTTTTACCCCTCCCAAAACCTAAACAAAATGGAGGAAATAAGAAACAAAGAGAGATACCCCAAACAAACTACTCATCACAAAATAACCAGTCACCCGTCACTCGCCACCTGTCACCCGTCACTCGCCACCTGTCACCCGTCAC
>Ga0209186_1000608_pt1 | contig 28078 bp, 6 predicted proteins | sample SidtaG_FD_187426 | JGI IMG/M metagenome (GOLD analysis project Ga0209186, IMG submission 187426) | Marine algal microbial communities from Sidmouth, United Kingdom - Sidmouth_Male2 metaG (SPAdes) (version 2) | ecosystem: Host-associated > Algae > Red algae > Unclassified | place: Sidmouth, United...
AAACTTCTCACAGTATTTCTAATTCTTCCAAAAGAAATTTTGGTTCAAAGCCGGCATAGTGCTGCCCGCTCACTTCTACGATATAGGCCCAAGCGCCTTTCTCATTATGCCATTCTGCATGTAAAACCTTGCGAACCTTTCCCGGTTTCCCCTTGAGCGCGACCTCCTGACCTTGCCTGAGTTCAGGTCGGTCTTCCGAAATCTCTCCGTCGACATATTTAGGAACTCGGATGTATTCATCCATTCTCTGCCTGCGAATTTTCCATTGTTCGACATGGTTCACGACGTCTCCCTACCGAGAGCCACCAGGTTTAGTTCGGTACTTCATCACAATCGCTGCGAGTATTTCCGCATGGGTAAGAGCTAACATATGACCTGCGCCACCAATGACATGATCAGCGCGATCGGCACCTGCCGGAAAGGTTTCATCGCGGTCGCCATGGATGCGAACGACGCATTCACCGCCGCAAGCCTGAGTCGGTTTCCAGCCCAAAACGGCACTAGACGCCCAGCAAAACCAAGGACCGTCATCGTTCTCGAACTTACGTAGGCGAACGGTCGCCGAGGATGGTCTGCGTGGCCACGCACTGGCGATTCGTCCCGCGGATTTCATCATAGAAATACGGGCTTCGGCCGGCAGCATCCGCATGGTTTTAACCCCAAAACTCAGTTCCGATGCAGAGTTGATCGACGATACAACAAAACAGTGTTTGGCCCCAATCAATGGGGCCAATTCTTGGGCTACAATGCCACCAAATGAAACGCCAAGGACGTCACAGGGCTGATCTGTCTCAATTCTTTCAGCCAATTGCCGCGCATACTCTGGTATAGATGCTCCGTTTTTGGGCGACATCCATTCGACGAGTTCGCAGCGAGGGAGCAACGGAGCCAGTTTCCGAAAGATTTGCGGTCCGCCGCCCATTCCATTTAGGAGAAACAATTTCGGTGTCATTTATCGGATAAACTTTCCGATGAATGAGATGAAAAGCAACAGCGAACCGCCACGCAGCCTGATCAAGGCCTTGGTTTCATCGTAGGTCTTCGCAGAAAGGTGAGCAAAGCATCAGGTTCTATTCCGGGATCGTGGCGTTGATGGCCCGATTGGGATCGACGGAGAGGTACACGCCTTTGTCTTTGGTCGTTTCCAGGCGTTCGCCGATGAGTTCCACCGGATAGTTCGGGTGGGTTTCGTCGGTGACTCTGGGATGAGAATCGAAGCCGGTTAGCAGGAGGTTGCGGTGGGCGGCGCTGGTGGTGAGTTCGATGCGGCCGTCTTCGCTGGCGAGCACCAAGGTTTCTCCGGCCACCGGTTTGGCGTCCTTGTGGGTGAGGGCGTTGGCGACCACTTCAAACGCGAGATCGGTGGTCACTTCCTCGAGCACGTAGGTGCCGCCGATGCCATCGGGGTCGACCACGCTGTAGTCGCCTTGGCCAGCGATCATGAGGGCGGCGTTGATCTTGGTCGGACCGGTCGGATCGATGCGATACACGTAGAAACCGAGGACGTCCGACTCATAGGCGGTGCGCCAAACGACCTGAACCCCTTCGGGCGTGAGTGAGGCTTGGAAGAATTCGAGTTCCACGGCGGTCGGCGGCGCGGTGAAGCCAAAGTTGGCGCTGCCGAGTTGTTCGCCCGGGGCGAGCGTGATGGGATAGGAAGAATCGGTGGTCAAGAGGGGGACACTTTCCGGGACGGTCGCCTGGTCGACTTCCACCACGTAGTCGCCCGGCTTCAAATCGTCGAACTGGTAGTATCCGTTCGGCCCGGTGATGGCGGTGGCAACTAGTTTGGAGACCCCGTTGACCACTTCGTACAGGTAGACTTCTACGCCTTCGAGGCCGAGTTCGGAGAGTTGCTCGTTGCTCGGGTCGCCGTCGTTGGACAAGTCGACCCAGACGGTGTCGCCGATCGAACCGAGCGGGGTGATGGTCAGCATGGCGGGATCGTGGTCGTCCTCGTCGTTGCCGCCATTGTCGATTTCATCGTCGACCATGAATCCGTCATTGTCGGGATCACTGTCCGGGACGGAGTCGATGTCCTGTTGGGCGTTGCCCTCGCTGTCGTGCATGGCGGTGATTTCCGCGATGTTCTGCAGGTCTCCGGACGCGCCAGATTGGATCAGGCAGGAGATGGTGATGACGGCTTCGCCGCCGGGGGCGATCGGTCCGGGGATCACGGCGGTTGCGATGTTGTTCGCGCCGACAGTCCAGTTGCTGTCGGCGAGTTCGAGACCGGTCGGTAGGTAATCGGTAACCATGACCTCGGTCGCGGCGAGGGCCCCTTGGTTGTAAATGGTGATGCTGTAGGTCACGGTATCGCCGACAAAGAAGGGACCCGAACCGTCCAGCGCTTTGCGCAGGGCCAAGTCGAAGGGTTGCACCGTCAGGGTGGCGATGTCGTGGTCATCTTCGTCGCCGTTGGTGCCGACAATGTTGTCGTTGATGGCCGGGCCGTCGTTGGTGGGGTCGTTGTCGAAGGTGGAATCGATGTCCGAACGCGGCACGCCGGCACCATCGAGGGCGGAACTGATCTCGGCTTGGTTGACCACGTCGCCGAGCGTACCCGGAACGATCCGGCAAGTGATGTCCACCAAGGCGCTGGCGCCCGGAGCAATCGGTCCGTCCAGTGTGATGGTGGCGGTGTTGCCGGGACTAGCCGTCCAATCGGAATCGGACAAGGTGAGGCTCGCCGGGATGTAGTCGACGATGGTGATCGCGGAAGCGGGGAGCGTGCCTTGGTTGTACACGGTGACGGTATAGGTCACCAGATCGCCGCTGGCATAGGGTCCGGGACCGGACAGGGATTTAGTCAGCGCGAGATCGAAGACCTCGAGGTCCACGGTGGCGATATCGCTGTCATCTTCATCGCCGTTTTCGCCGAGGAGCGCGTCATCGGTGATCGGGCCGTCGTTGCCGACGTTGGTGTCGGGGCGTGAATCGACATCGTCCCGAACACTGCCGTCGGCGTCTTCGGCTTCGGCAATCTCGGCGAAGTTTTCGAGGGTTCCGCTCATGCCCGAGGCAACGGTTGCGGTGAGGGTGACGCTTTCGCTGGCGCCGGGGGCGATGGGACCGGTGATGAAGCGGGAGGCTCCGGAAGTGCCGATTGATTGCCAGGCGGGATCGTTCAAGACGAGTCCGGCCGGCAAGTGATCCATCACCTGCACATTGTGGGCGGTCAGGTTTCCTTGGTTGTGAACCGTGATGGTGAAGACGAGGTCGTCGCCGGCGGTGAAGGGTCTGGTTGAGTTCAAGGTTTTGACCAGGGCCAAGTCGAAGGCGTCGACAAAGAGATCGGATCGGTCGTGGTTGTCCTCATCGGAATCGGGTTCGCCGGTGCCGTTGATGTCGTCATCGGTGACGTCGCCATCGTTGTCGGGATCGGCATCAAACGTGCCGTCAATGTCGTCGCGCGGGTTGCCCTCGGTATCTTCGGCCGACTCGATCTCGGCGATGTTTCCGGCGTTGCCGCTAAATCCAGGATCGATTTCGAAGCGGATGTCGACGAACGCACTGCCGCCCGGGACGATGGGTCCGCCCATGAGATAGCTGGCGGTGCCGTCGTTGTTGTCGGTCCAAGCCGGGTCGTCCAAGCTGAGTCCGGCGGGGATGGTGTCGCGCAACAGAACGCGCTGCGCGGTGACATCGCCTTGGTTGAAAACGGTGATCCGGAAGGTGGCTACATCGCCGGCTTCCCACGGACCATTGCCCAGCAGGGTTTTGCGCAGGGCGAGGTCGAAACTGCCCACTTCGAACGGGGCCGTGTCATGATCGTCCTCGTCGCCGTTCTGGCTGTCGAGGGCATCGTCTTCGACGGGGCCGTCGTTGGTCGGATCGGTGTCGGAGGTCGAGTCGATGTCGTCACGCGGATTACCATCGGCATCGGCGGCAGCGGAAATCTCGGCTGCGTTTTCGAACGGGCCACTGACACCGGGATCGATGGTGAAGGTGATATCCATGCTGGCGGTGGCACCCGGTTGGATGGGTCCGGCGAGCACGGCAGAGGCGATTCCGGCGGTTTCGGTCCAAGCGGCGTCGTTGAGGCTGATTCCGGCTGGAATATAGTCGCTGAGGGCGATGGCGGTGGCCACTACGTCGCCTTGGTTGTGAACCGTGAGCGTGAAGGTGATGTCGCCGCCGGGCGCGAACGGACCGGAGGAGGCCAAGGTTTTCATCAGGGCCAAGTCGAAGACATCGATGTCAATGGCTTCAATATCGTGGTCGTCCTCGTCGCCGTTTTCGCCGTTGGTGGCGTTATCGGTGACGGGTCCGTCGTTGCCTGCGTCGCCGTCGAACGTAGAGTCGATGTCATCGCGCGGGTCTCCGTCCGGCCCGCTAGCCCCGGAGATTTCGGCCACGTTGACCATGCGACCGGACGAATCCGCGTCGATGGTGAAGGTGATGTCGACGCTGAGGGCTGCGCCGGGTGCGAGGGGTCCGGCGACGGTGCCGACGGCGGTGAGGCCGAGATCGGTCCAGTTCGGATCGGTCAAGGTCAGGCCATCCGGAATGGAATCGGTCAGCAAAATATTCTGCGCTGCGACGTTGCCTTGGTTGGTGACGAGCAGGCTGTAGGTGACGGAATCGCCCGGCGCGAACGGCCCGACCGAACTCAGCTTCTTGGTGAGGGCGAGGTCGAAGCGTTCGACCGAAAAGGTGTCGCCGTCTTCGTCGTCTTCATCTTCGGGATCTCCGGGTTCGCTGTCGGCGGTCGAGTCGATGTCGTCACGCGGGGTGCCTGTGGTGTCCTCGGCGCTGGCGATTTCTGCGCGGTTTTCGAGGGTGCCGCCGGCATCCGAGTCGATGGTGAAGGAGATGGTGTAGCTTTCCTGGCCACCGGGGGCGATGGGGCCGGCGATGATACGTTCGGCGCTCGAACCAGATATGGTCCACGCGGGGTCGGCGAGGGTCAGGCCAACTGGAGGACGGTCTTCGACCAGCACGTTCTGGGCGGCGATGCTGCCTTCGTTGCGAACGATGATGGTGAAGGAGATCGTGTCGCCCGGGGCGAAGGGTCCGGCACTGGCGACAGTTTTTTCGAGGGCGAGGTCGAAGTCCTCCGAACGGACTTCGGCGACGTCTTCGCTGGTGACGGAGTCGACGTCGTCTAGCGGCGTGCCGTTCTCGTCCACAGGGTCACCAGTGACGCTGGCGGTGTTCATCAGGTTGACGGCGGTGCGTTCGACGAAGCCGGTGTAGGTCTGGCCGGGAGCGAGGATGCCCGGGACGATGATCTGAACCGCGGGGTCCAAATCGGTGTCGTTGATCACCACCGGACTGAGGTGGGTGTCGCCGGTGTTCTGGATCAGGAAGCACCAGGTGACCGGGGTGCCGACATTGACGAGCAGCGTCTCGACGCCTTCGCAGGACGCGCCGCCGTTGTGGCCTTCGTAGACCGTTTTGCTGAGGTTGATGGCGGGGCCTCGGACGTCGACTTCGGCGGTGTCTTGATCGCCGGTGGTGATCGGATCGCCATTGTCATCGGTGACCGGGGTACCGTTTTCATCGGCCATGGTGCCTTTGACCCCGGCGGTGTTGAGGATGTCCTGATCGAGGGTGCGCTGGGTGAACAACGTGGCGGTTTCGCCCGGTTCCAGCATCGGAATGACCTGGCTGAACGGCGGTACGATATCGTTATCGGTGAGCACCACGTTGACCAAGTTGGCGTCGCCGTCGTTGGTAATTTGGAAGCAGTAGGTGAGCAGGTCGCCGTGGTTGCCGGAGACACTTTCGCTGCCGGGACAGCCGCCGCCGAGGTTCCACCCGAGGTAGACTGTTTTTTGCAAATCGATGGACGGGGTCTGCTCATCGACTTCGGCCATATCTTCATCGGTGGTGTCGTCCACCTCGGGAATGTCTTCGCCGCTGGGCGTGATCGGATTGCCGGTCGCGGAAGCGGTGTTGACGAGGTCGCCGGAGAGAACCGATTGATGGTGCGTGGTGACCGATTGGCCGGGCGCGAGCGGGCCGAGGTTCAGGGAGAAGAAGTCCGGATCCAGATCGGTGTCGGCGACGAGCACCGGATCGAGATAGGTATCGCCGGTGTTGGTCACTTCGAAGCAGTAGGTGACCAGCGCGCCGGGCAGGTTGATTAGGAGATCGGTTCCGGGACAGGAGACACCGCCGTCGTGGCCAAGATAGACCGTCTTTGTGATGTCGGTGGATGGGCTGATTTCATCGACATCGGCGGTGTCGTCATCGGACACCTCGTCGAGATTGGGCAGGTCCAAGCCAGTTTCATCGGTCGGATTACCGCCGACCTCGGCGGTGTTTTCGAGGTCTCCGGAGAGGACGGTTTCGGTGTAGGTGGTGATCGACGCGCCCGGGGCGAGGTTGACGCTGAAGATGTGTCTGAAGTCCGGTTCGAGGTCGGTGTCGTTGATCTCGATGCGGTTGAGCCAAGTGTCGCCGGTGTTCACGACCACGAAACAATAGGTAACGGCCGCGCCGTTGAGGTTGGTGACGGATTCTACGCCGTTGTCGCAAGAAGCGCCGGCGTCATGGCCATTATAGACGGTCTTCGCTAGTTCGATGGAGGGTGTGGAGACGGTGATGTCGGCTTCATCCTCGTCGGTCACCACATCGACCTCGGGCAATTCCTCGCCGGAGGGATCGGAGGGGGTACCGGTGACGCTGGCAATGTTGGTAATGGTGCCGACGGCGGTGCGTTCGGTGTGGAGCCAGGCGGATTGGCCGGGCTGCAGGACGAAGGGGAGTGTTCCGCTGAAGGCGGGAATGACCAGGTTGTCGGTGACCGCGACGTTGGTCAGCGGGGTGTTGCCGCTGTTGGTGATGCGGAAGCAGTAGGTGATCGCTTCGCCACCGAGAACATCGAGATGGTCCACTGCGGTGGGGCAGTTCATGCCGCCGTTGTGACCGGAGTAGACGGTTTTCTGAATGTCGATGGCCGGGGCGACAGTTTCGACTTCGGCGATGTCTTCGGCGGAGGGATCGTCGAGGTTCGGGATGTCCGAGCCATCAGGATTGCTTGGATTGCCGGAGGCTTCCGCGGTGTTGACGAGGTCGGCATCGAGGGTCGTTTCGAGATAGAACCAGGCGGAGTCGTTCGGGGCGAGCGGTCCGACTGAAGCGGCCGGTTGGATGAGCGCGGCGAAGTTCGGGATGCTCGGATCGTTGAGCGTCACCGGATTAAGCACGGTGTCGCCGGTGTTGATGACTTCGAAGCAGTAGGTCACTTGGGTGCCAACGACGTTGACGTGCAAGTCGGTGCCGGGGCAGGAGGTGCCGCCATTGTGGCCGTTGTAGACCGTTTTCGAGATGGTAATGGAGGGGATTACCGCATCGACGTCGGCGGTATCTTCATCATCGACATCATCCACCTCGGGCATGTCATCGCCGTTTTCATCGGTCGGATTGCCGCTGGCTTCGGCGGAGTTTTCCAAGTCGCCGTCGATGACGGTTTCGGTGTGGGTGGTCACGCTGGCGCCAGGGGCGAGATTGAGTCCGGCGAAGGTATGCACGAACACCGGATCGAGATCGAGGTCGGTGATGGTGATGTTGTCGAGCCAAGTGTCGCCGGTGTTTGAGACGACGAAACAATAGGTCACGGCGGCGCCGTTGGCATTGGTGACGGACTCGCCACCCGGGCAGGAGGCGCCGTTGTCGTGTCCGAGATAGACGGTCTTGGCGAGGTTCATTGCGGGAGCGACGACATCGACTTCGGCGTCGTCCTCGTCTTCGGGCATGGGCACGTCGGGCAAGAAGTTGCCGGCCGGATCACTGGGGGTGCCGGTGACCGACGCGGTGTTGGTGAAGTCGGCGGTGGCGATGCGTTCGGCGAACAGCCAGGCGGATTGGTTCGGGGCGAGCACGTAGGGAACCTGGCCGATGAAGGCCGGCGAGACGGTGCTATCGGTGACAGTCACCAGATTGAGATAGGTGTCGCCGGTGTTGGTGACGTGGAAGCAGTAGGTCACGTCTCCTCCGGACGCGCTGTAGGCGAGTTCGTCGGCGGCGGCACAGGAAGCGCCGTTGTTGTGGCCGGCGTAGACGGTTTTTTGGATGGCGACGCCGGGGGCGACCGGGTCCACTTCGGCGGTGTCTTCATCGCCGACGTCTGGTGTGTCGGGAATGTCCTCGCCGCTCGCCGTGGTCGGGTTGCCCGTGACTTGGGCGGTGTTGACGAGGGCGGCGGAAATCACGGTTTCGGTGTGCGTGGTCACGCTGGCGCCGGGGGCGAGATTGAGTCCGCTGAACACGTTGGTGAAGGCGGGGCTGAGGTCATTGTCGACGACGGTGATGGTGTCTAGCCAGGTGTCGCCGGTGTTCACGACCACGAAGCAGTAGGTGACGGGGGCGCCGAGGGTGTTAACATGAACTTCGGTGCCGTCGCAGGAAAGTCCGCCGTCGTGGCCGTAGTAAACCGTCTTGGCGATTTCCATTACGGGGTTCATTTCATCCACCTCTGCGGTGTCATTGTCTTCCACGTCTTCCACGTCGTCGAGATCGTCACCGTTTTCATCGGTTGGATTGCCGGAGGCGTCAGCGGTGTTCATCAGGTCGCCGTCTATCACGCTATCGACGTAAGTGGTGACACTGGCGCCGGGGGCGAGGTTCACGCCGGAGAAGGAATGGCTGAAGTTCGGATCGAGATCGTTGTCCGTCACGGTGATGTCGTTCAGGTAGGTGTTGCCAGTGTTCACGACGACGAAGCAGTAAGTGACTGCGGCCATGGCGGTGTTGGTGACGGACTCGACGCCGGAGCAGCTCGCGCCACTGTCGTGGCCATTGTATACCGACTTCAGAATTTCGAGGCTGGGGGCGTGTTCGTCGACTTCGGCGTCGTCTTCGTCTTCGAGGACGGGGATATCTTCGTAGGGGTTGCCGCTGTCGTCGGAGGGGGTGGCGGTGGCCGAGGCGGTGTTGACGAGGTCGCCGTCGAGTTGACGTTCGGTGAACAGCCAGGCGACGCCACCCGGAGCGATCGGTCCGGGAACGGTGCCGCTGAAGTTGGGCATGATGTCGGTGTCGGACACGCTGAGGTTGATCAGATAGGTGTTGCCGGTGTTCACGAACTGGAAGCAGTAGGTGATGTCGTCGCCGTTGACGCCGTTTACGAGTTCGCCGGCGGTCGGGCAGCCGTTGCCATTGCTGTGACCGGCGTAGACGGTTTTCTCGAGGGTGAAGCCGGGTTGGGTTTCGACCACTTCGGCCGGATCGTCATCGGTGACATCTTCCATGAGGGGAATGTCGGTGCCATTTTCATCGGTCGGGTTGCCGGAGGCTTCGGCGATGTTGACCAAATCGATCAGCAGGGTGGTTTCGATATGATTGGTCAGGGTTCCGCCGGGGGCAAGGTTCACGCCGGTAAAGACATGGGTGTAGCCGAGGGCCGGATCGCCGATGGTGATGGTATTGAGGTGGGTGTCGCCGGTGTTTTCCACCACGAAGCAGTAGGTGACCGGAGCGCCATTGGTGTCGACCAGGAGTTCTTGGCCTTGGCAGGACGCGCCGCCATCGTGGGCGTCGTAGACGGTTTTGCTGAGTTCGATGCCGGGGCCGACGAGATCGACTTCGGCGTCATCGGCGTCATCGACGGTGACCGGATCGCCGTTCGGATTTTCGACGGGGTTGCCGTCTTCGTCGGACATGGTGCCGACGACTTCGGCGGTGTTCACCAAGTCGGATTGAAGCAAGATTTGGGTGAACAGGACGACGCTTTCGCCCGGGGCAAGTTCGCCGGTGATGGTTTGGCTGAAGGCCGGCGTGATCATGTTGTCGGTCACGGTGACGTCAGTGAGATACGAGGAACCGGTGTTGCTAACCACAAAGCAGTAGGTGATTTGCTCGCCGTTGAGGCCAACCAGACGTTCGGAACCGGGGCAGTTGCCGCCGCCGTCCCAACCGGAATAGACAGTTTTGCTGATCGCGATCGCGGGCGACTCGGTGTCGACTTCGGCGGGGTCGTCATCGCTGACATCATCCGTGTCGGGGATGTCCGAACCGTCTTCGTTGGACGGGTTGCCGACGACTTCGGCGAGGTTGGTCAGATCGGCGGTCATGGCGGATTCGGCATGGACCATGAGGCGGTCACCCGGCGCGAGAAGACCGAGGTTGCCGGAGTTGTAGCCAATCAGCGGATCATCGACCACAACCGGATTGAGGAAGGTGTCGCCGGTGTTGATGACTTCGAAGCAGTAGGTGACCAAGGTGCCGGGGGTGTTAAGTTCGTAGTCGCTGCCGGGGCAGGAGGCGCCGCCGTCGTGGCCGAGGTAGACAGTTTTCACGAGTTCGATGCCGGGGGAGACTTCGTCCACTTCGGCGGAATCGTCGTCGGTGACCTCGTCGAGGTTGTCGAGATCGTCGCCGTTCTCGTCGGTCGGATTGCCGGACGCGTTCGCGATATTGACGAGATCGCCATCGACCACGCGTTCGACGTACGTGGTGGCGGAACCGCCCGGGGCGAGGTTCAAGCCGGTGAAGGTGTGGCTGAAGCTTGGCGAGATATCGGTATCGCTGACGGTGATGTCATCGAGATAGGTGTCGCCAGTGTTGGAGACGACGAAACAGTAGGTGACGTCGGCGTTCGGCAGGTTGGTGACCGCTTCCACGCCGGCGCAGGACACGCCGCTGTCGTGTCCGTTGTAGACCGTCTTCGTGATGGCGATGGACGGTCCGACTTCGTCCACTTCGGCGGGGTCCTCGTCGGTGAGGGCCGGAATCTCCGGGTAGGTATTGCCGTCACCATCGCTAGCGGCACCGGTGACCGAAGCAGTGTTCACGAGATCGCCCATCAGGCTGGTCTGAACGTGGAGGTAGGCGATGCCGCCCGGAGGAATCGGGCCGGCAACGACGCCGCTGTAGTTCGGCGTGATGTCGTTATCGGTCACAGTGGCATTCACGATGTACGTCGTGCCGGTGTTGATGATCTTGAAGCAGTAGGTGATCTCGTCGCCGTTCACGCCGAACACGAGGTCGCCGGCCGTGGGGCAAAGGGCGCCATTGTTCCAGCCGGCGTAGACCGTCTTTTGCAGATCGATGCCGACGCGAACGGCCTCGACTTCCGCCGGGTCGTCGTCGGTGACATCGACCACATTAGTGAGGTCGTTGCCATCTTCGTCGGTGGGATTGCCGGAGGCGTCGGCGATGTTGAGCAAATCGACGAGCAAGCCGACTTCGACATGATTGGTGAGGGTTGCGCCCGGGGCGAGGTTCACGCCGGTAAAGGTGTGCATGTATCCGAGGGCGGGGTCATCGATGGTGACCATGTCGAGCCAGGTGTTGCCGGTATTCTCGACCACGAAGCAGTAGGTGACCGGCGTGCCATTGGTGTCGACCAACAGTTGCTGACCTTCGCAGGATGCGCCACCATCGTGGCCTTCGTAGACCGATTTGTAGAGTTCGATGCCGGGGCCGACTAGGTCGACTTCGGCGGGATCGTCGTCGCCGACCGTAATCGGGTTGCCGTTCGGATCTTCGACCGGGTTGCCGTTCGCGTCGGACATGGTGCCGGCGACTTCGGCGGTGTTGACGAGGTCGGTGTCGAGGGTCGTCTGGGTGTAGAGCACGACGCTTTCGCCCGGAGCGAGTTGTCCGGTGATGGTCTGGCTGAATGGCGGCGTGATCATGTTGTCGGTCACGGTGACATCGGTGAGGAAGGCGCTGCCGCTGTTGCTGACAACGAAGCAATAGGTGATTTGTTCGCCGGCGAGACCGTGCAGAAGATCCACACCGAGCGCACAGCTTCCGCCGCCGTCCCAGCCGGAATAGACGGTTTTGACGAGGTCGATGGCGGGCGTTTCGACGTCCACTTCGGCGGGGTCGTCATCGGTCGCGTCGTCCATGTCGGGGATGTCGGAACCGTCTTCGTTGGCCGGATTGCCGGCCACTTCGGCGACGTTGGTGAGGTCGGCGGACATGACAGTTTCGACGTGGACGGTGATGCTGGCGCCTGGCGCGAAGTTGCCGAGGTTCCCGGATGTGTAGCCGATCGCGGGGTCGTCAACGATGACCGGGTTCAAGTAGGTGTCGCCGGTATTGATGACTTCGAAGCAATAGGTGACGGTTTGGCCGGCGACATTGAGTTCGTAGTCGCTGCCGGGGCAGGAGGCGCCGGCGTCGTGGCCGATGTAGACGGTTTTTACGAGTTCGATACCGGGTTCGACCATGTCGACATCGGCCGGATCATTGTCCATCACGTCGTCGACATCGGTGAGGTCGTCGCCGTTGCCGTCGGTGGGGTTGCCGCTGACGTCGGCGGTGTTTTGCAGGTCGCCGAGGATCACGCGTTCGACGTGGGTGGTGACGGTTCCGCCGGGGGCAAGGTTCACGCCGGTGAAGACGTGGGTGAAGATTGGCGAGACATCGAAGTCGCTGACCGTGATGGTATCGAGATGGGTGTCGCCGGTGTTCTCGACGACGAAGCAATAGGTGACGTCGCCCGCGTACAGGTTCGTGACCGCTTCGACGCCGGCACAGGAGGTGCCGCTGTCGTGGCCGTTGTACACGGTTTTGCTGATGGCAATACCGGGTTCGACGATTTGAACTTCGGCCGGGTCGTCGTCCGACACCTCGTCCACGTCGTCGTAGGGAACACCACTGTCGTCGGACGGATCGGCGCTGACCGAGGCGGTGTTAATGAGGTTGGCAAGCATGGTGGTCTCGACGTGGAGGAATACGCGTTCGCCGGGGGCGATCGGGCCCGGAACGTTGTGGCTATAGGCGGGGGAGATGTCGATATCGACTAATTGGATGTCGACGAGATAGGTGTTGCCGGTGTTCACAATTTCGAAGCAGTAGGTCACGTCGTCACCGGCCACGCCAAAGGCGAGATCGGTTCCGGCGCAGGACGAACCGCCGTCGTGACCGTTGTAGCCGGTTTTGAGTAGTTCGATTCCGGGACGGATTTCGTCCACGGCGGCGTCGTCTTCATCGGTCACGTCTTCCGAACCGAAGTAGCCATCGCCGATCTCGTCGACCGGCGTGCCTGATACCGAGGCGATATTCACCAAATCGCCGGCAATCACGGTTTCCACGAACGTGGTGTAGATGCCGCCGGGGGGGAGAATGACGCCGAAATCCACATGGTTGTAGCCGAGAGCCGGGTCGTTGATGATAATGGGACTGAGATAGGTTTCGCCACTGTTGGTGACCACAAAGCAGTAGGTCACCGGAGCGCCGGGCACGTTCACTTCGAGTTCGGCACCTTGGCAGGAGGCGCCACCATCGTGTCCGTAGTAGACGGTCTTTTCGAGGCCGATATCTGGAACCAGTTCGTCAACTTCAGCGGTATCTTGATCGTCGACATCATCGACGCCGGCGAGATCGTTGCCATCTTCGTCGGTGGGATTGCCGGTGGTTTCGGCGGTGTTCAGGAGGTCGCCGTCAATGGTGGCCAGAACGGAAAGATAGAGCGACTCACCGGGGGCAAGATTCACACCGGCGAAACTGTGGTTGAGGACGGGCGACAGGTTATTGTCGACGAGCGTGATATTGTCGAGATAGGTATCGCCGTTGTTGATGACTTCGAAGCAGTAGGTCACGGGGCCGTTCGGAACGCCCACGACCAACTCCACTCCTGGGCAGCTGCCGCTATGCCCTTCGAATACCGTCTTGAAGAGTAAAATTCTCGGGGTAACGACGTCGACTTCGGCGTCGTCGTCGTCGGTGACATCTTCCATGTCGTCGAGCGGTTCGCCGGCGTCGTCGGAGGGATCTGCGGTGACCGAGGCAGTGTTGACCAGGTCGGCGGTCATGGTCCGTTCGGTGAACAGCGAGACACTGCCGCCGGGCGCGATCGGTCCGGGGACGGTCATACTGTACGGCGGCGTGATGTCGTTGTCAGTGACGATGATGTCGACGAGATAGGTGGTGCCGGTGTTGATGACCTGGAAGCAGTAGGTCACGTCCGCGTTAAGCACGCCGAACGCGAGCTCGCCGCCGGGGCACCCTGCCCCGCCGTCATGGCCGGTGTAGTCGGTCTTGATGATTTGAACACCGGGGTTCACTTCGTCCACCGCGGCGTCGTCTTCGTCGGTCGGGTCTTCGCCGCCGGGCAGGTCGTCGCCGTTGTCGTCGGCAGGGTTGCCAGAGGTTTCGGCGGTGTTCACGAGATCGCCGGAGATGGTCGATTCCACGAACGAGGTCACCGTCGCCCCAGGGGCAAGCACGATGTTGAGACTCGTGTTGAAACCAAGGGCCGGGTCGTTGATTACAACAGGGCTGAGGTAGGTCTCGCCGCTGTTGGTGACCACGAAACAGTAGGTCACCGGCGCGCCGGTCAGGTTGATTTCGAGTTCGTCGCCGGCGCAGGAGGCGCCGCCGTCGTGGCCATAGTATACTGTCTTTTCGATGCCGATGGCTGGGACGAGTTCGACCACGGCTGCAGGATCCTCGGCGGTGACGTCTTCTACGCCGACAAGGTCGTTGCCGTCGACGTCGGTCGGGTTGCCGGACGCATCGGCGGTATTCACTAGGTCGCCATTGATCACGGTTTCAACGTAGGTGGTGACGACGCCGCCGGGGGAGAGGTTCACGCCGGCGAAGGTGTGCATGAAGGTCGGCGAAAGGTCGTTGTCGGTGACGGTGACCGTGTCGAGGTGGGTGTCGCCAGTGTTGGTGAGCACAAAGCAGTAGGTGACCGGGCCGTTCGGCACGCCCTGAACGAGTTCGCTACCGGGGCAGGAGGCGCCGCCGTTGTGGGTGGCGTAGACCGTTTTGGCCAAGGTGATGCTCGGCGCGACCACGTCGACTTCAGCGTCGTCGTCATCAGTGACGTCTTCGATGTCGTCGAACGGTTCGCCAGCGTCGTCGGAGGGATCGGCGGTGACCGAGGCGGTGTTGACGAGGTCGGCCGTCATGGTGCGTTCGGTGAACAACGAGACGCTGCCGCCGGGTGCGATCGGTCCGGGGACGGTCATGCTGTACGGTGGCGTGATGTCATCGTCGGTGACAATGATGTCGACGAGGTAGGTGTTGCCGGTGTTGATGACCTGGAAGCAATATGTCACGTCCGCGTTCAGCACACCGTAAGCGAGTTCGCCGCCAGGGCACCCTGCCCCGCCGTCATGGCCGGTGTAGTCGGTCTTGATAATTTGAACGCCGGGGGTCACTTCGTCCACCGCGGCATCGTTTTCGTCGGTCGGATTGTCGACATCCGCGAGCGGGGTGCCGGTGTCGTCAGTCGGAACGCCGAACGTGGAAGCCGTGTTGATAAGATCGCCGGCGATCACCGATTCGACGTGGGTGGTCACGCTACCGCCGGGCGGCAACAGTACGGCCAAACTGGTGGTGAAGCCAAGCGCGGGGTCGTTTACGCCGATCGGACTCAAAGAGGTGTTACCGGTATTGGTGATGATAAAGCAGTAGGTGACAGGGGCTCCCGGCACATTGATTTCGAGTTCGTCGCCACCGCAGGAAGCGCCGCCGTCATGGCCGTAGTACACGGTTTTTTGCAGGGAAATCATCGGGTCGGCCCCGAAATAATGTGACGGGTCTTGATCCCGAACGTCTTCGATGTCCGGAATTTGGTTGCCGTTTTCGTCCACCGGATCGCCGACCACATCGACGTTGTTCGAGTATTGTCCGGGGATGGCGGCGCCGAAGATCTCGAACTGCCAGACTTCGTTGATGTCGAGCAGCAGGTCGTTGTCCGCGTCGCCCATCACGTAGTTTGCCACGCCTTCGTTTGAATCGACGACGGAGGTCGGGATACCGGCCAGAGGCACATTGCCGGTGTTGCTGACCTGATAGGTCCAATGAACGAGATCGCCAGCTTGGATCACGGGGCCGCTCGGCGTATCCGCTTGTTGTCCGTTGGTGAATTTCTCGATGTCGATGCCGGGCATCGCACCGAAGTAATGTGAAGGATCGGCGTCGGTCACCGGCGGGAAGCCGTAGGACGTGCCGTCGTTCTGCACCGGGTCGGCGAGTACGTCGGCCGTGTTCATGTACTGTCCCGCGGTTGTTGCGACGGCGGTTACGTCAATGGTCCAGATCTCGGTGAGGTCGAGCAAGCCGTTGGCGTTGGCATCGCCCATCACGGGAGAAGGAATGGCAATCACACCGATCACATTGTCGACCAGCGAGGTGACGTTGAGAGCGACATTGCCTTGGTTTACGAGCGTGTAGGTCCACGTCACCATGTCGCCAACTTCAACATAAGGGCCCGGCGCGCTGTCCGCGTCCATGCCCTGGGTGGCTTTTTCGAGGTCGATGTCGGGGCAAACGCCGAAGTAGTGGCTGGGGTCGCTGGCGGTGCGAACGCAGTCGGACAGAACGGGGCTACCGGTGACGGTGGCGAGGTTGTCGTACGGTCCACAAACTTGCGGGGCCTCGAGGGTGCAGAGGAACACCTCGCCGGGTTGCAGCACGGGGACCGCCCCTTCGGCACAAGTGACCGCGCCCTCTTCGGTATCGACCACCGAGAAGTTGTGCATGGCGGTATTGCCGCTGTTCGAGATCGCGTAGATCCAGGTGACTGTGTCGCCGACCAGAATGGCGGGGGCTTCTTCGAAGATGTCGGCGTCCACGCCTTGGGTGGTTTTTTCGAGCGAGAGTTCGGGGCAGAGCAGGTCGGTGGGTTCAACGATGGCGTCGGGAATACCACACACTTTTCCGCCTTCGCTGCCGACCGGCGCCGGGCAGCCAGCAATGCTCGGTTGGTTGTCGCAACCCCAAGCCGCGAACGAGCGGTTGGTCGTCACCCGGTGGGTGTTGCAACCCAGGGGTCCGGTGAACTCGAATACCACGGTGAGCGGCGAGCCGTCGGTTTTGATCGGTGCGCCGGACGCGAGTTCGTCGGCGAGTCCGTCGCCATCGGTGTCGGTGAGGCTGGTGATGCCGGAGACCCATTCGATGAGGCCGTAGTTGGTGACGATGCCGCCGTCGGAGATGGAGACGGGCGTCAGGATAGTCGGATCAAAGGTATGGAACATACTGAAGTTGTCGGCCCAGCCGTTGCCGGTGTTCTGGGCGTTGATGGTGAATTCGATCTGCTCGCCGAGACAGAGAATTTCGGCGTCGTGGGTTTCCACCACCGGCACCACCGGGCGGCGTTCGATGAGCGGCACCGAACGCTGGTTCTCGAACTGGATCTCGGCGCAGGTTCCACCGGCGACGTTCGGGCAATCCATCGGAGAGTTGTAGCGGATCAAACTGTAGTGGACCCGTCCGTCAGCGACGCAATTTACGTCGGCGCGGTACTGGTAGGTTAATGATCCGCTCTCGCCGGGTTCGAGATCGTCCATGTCAAAAATCAGCACTTCCTGACCGGCCACGATGCCGCTTCGTAGTTCGATGGTTTCTCCATTGTGGGTGAACACAGGGTTCCCATCCAAATCCCATTCAACACAGTAGGCGGTCGGCGGGTTGGTGACGGTAGCGCCGCCGATCGGCCCGACGGAAACCGATCCTGGAAGGTAGTGGATCCCCGGTGGGAGCACTTGGATCACCTGCAAATCAGTCGCCGGATTGCCGTCCGGAAAGGCACCGGGATTGTTGACAAACGTTACCTCTACATCTCCAACCCCACAGCCATCACCGTTAATCGGCGTGAGGTTGACCTCGAAGGCGGAGAAGTCGGCGTTCTGATTGCCCGCCAGCACCGAGACCGGACTGATGTAACCGTTCGGGAGAAAGATTCGCTGACCGCAAGGCGCCTCGAACGAGGGGAACACCCGCGAAGGCCGACCCGAGATGAACTCGCAAGTGGTCGTGGCCATGTACTCAATCTCAAACACGCCGCCGCGTTCAATCACCAGCTCCGGGCACATGTCCCACCGGATGAGCTGCCGTTCGTTCACGCCGGTGCCGAAGGTGGAGAGCTGCGTTGGCGCGACGGTGCAGGACGTAATCTGGGTTCGCACACCGTTGGCATCGGTGATCCACATCACGATCGTGTTGGTGTTGATGAACACCCCTGGTGGTGGAAGGTCAACCATGCGGATGTTGAAGCCATCGGTGAAGCCGGTGTTGAGCATGCGGATCCTGTTGGGGAACTCCTCGCACAAGGTGATCGGGTCGCCATCGTTGATGGATTTCTCCACTTGCAAATTGGCGGGCAGCAGGCGGATCGTCACTTCCGACTGCACTGTCTCGCAAATCTCTAATCCATCGATGTCCGGTGGGGCATCGCTGAATTCGCACCCCCAGAAGGTCGTAGCGGTAACACCGCGTTCTTGGCCGAAAAACCCTGTGTCGCAAGCATCCCCGTCGCCGTTTGTGTCTTCGAGATGCCCGCAGATGCGAAGCAGGCCGCGACCGTTGAAGGGGGCAAGGTCGCCGAGTTCGAGATACACGTCGTTCGCATCGTTGGTCACATACCACACAGGGAGCGGAAGGCCGGTGTCCAGATCGGTGATGGTGTCGATCACAATGTCGTCGGCAATGTCGAGGTAGGTCCAGGTGTTCCACGCCGTGCCGTTGCCGATGTTGTTGATCTGCAGGGTCCAACAATTGAGCTCGCGGGTGGAGGAGTTCTGCAAGACGGGACTCATGGTGCTAGTGAGATCTCCGCGGGCATTATCCAGAGTGGCATCCCAGTTTAGATTCAGTCCGCCGGAGGTCTGCGAGGACCGGAGGCGCCCACAGGAGTCATAGAGATCCCAGACGGTGTTGAGGTCACCACAATCCCCATCGCCGTTGAGATCCACACAGGAACCCTGCTGAAAGTCGCACAGCGGACGCACCGCGTAGTACACGCGTACTTCATGATACTCCGAGCGATCAAACACGACCGGCACACCGTTGGTGTCAGTGAGATTGGACATGTCCCACGTCAGCGTTTGGCCGCCCGCTGGATGCGGGGTGATCACCGGTGGAATCCGGTCCGTTGGCTGCTGCCAGCCCGAGGCACGGGTGTATACCCAGATATACGCATCGGGATCTGGATCGTAAATCAAGCCGGGGGCGAGGTTTACGGTGAGCACAGAGTTTGTGAGGTATTCCCGATCTTCGTCCGGGAACGGGTCACCGGGTTCGTCATCACGTTGCACGTAGCGGGCAACCATGTACTGCTTGCGCTGGCAGGTCTCGGTGGGCTGCCCATCAGCGCCGATCCATGAACCGGTGCCGTTCTCCGAAAAGTAGGGCTGCCAAGTGGACAACCAGTATTTTACCAGATCGTAGAAATGGGCGTTCGGCCCGCAGCTGCGACCGGCCACGTCTTTGTCGAACCCACTGGTGAGCGAGAAGGCCCAGTCGAGAATGTTCTCGTTCGCGGGGGTCGCACCATAACAATTAACCTGGGCCTCGAATTTCACCGAAACTTGGTCGCCGCCACACAGGGTGATGCCTTGAGCTCCGAAATCCCAGTCGCAATACCCGGACGCATCGCCAGTGCCGTCGCCGTCGCCATCGTCAGGGTGGGCGGGCGCGTTGTTGAGGCAGGCGGGATCGAAGGAATAGTTTTCGACCGCGCCATTTGCCCGGGTAATGGTGATCATGGTCGAACCCGGTTGGTAGACCAGAACCGGATCGTCGTAGTTGGCGCGGGCGTCGCCGATGAGCGACCAAGACTGGTGGCGCCATGTCATGTTGGTAAGGCAGCAGGTGTCGTTTCCACCGCTGATGCTGAACGAGTCGGTGTAGGTGAGCAAGTCACCGGGCAGGCCCTTGTCCGCCTCCTGCACGACGCCATTCACTGGTCGTTCGGTGGTGATTTCCCCCGCCGCCACGCCGCATTCGCAACCCGGACAAACCACGGTAATCGGCATCGTCTCAATCGCAATCCGGTATTCGCAGCCGCAGCAGCTGCCCCCGAACCACTCGATCGGAATCTCGTAGAGTCCACCGATGCAAGGATCGGCCACACAAATCGGAATCGTGAGATTATAGAACGGGCTGGCGCAATAGCCGTAATCTCGCAGGGTGTCGTTGATCGGGATGTCGAACGTCCGAGTAATCGGATCGTAGGTGAAGTCCACGCCTTCCGCCAAATTGGCGACGCTCACCGACAAGTTTTCATTGCTCATGACGATGTCGCTACCACCCCACTCCAGAGTCGCGGGCAAGGTGAAGCGTACCGAGACGCCCTCGTCACAGTGTTCGACGATCGCCCACCACGGCACCTGGAAACTGGGCTGGATGACCCCGCATTCGCCAGCGCCGAGAATGGGTGTGCCCTGAACTTTCGCACTGCTCACATGGGGAAACTCTACCAGGGCCCGCCATTGTTCGATATCGTCGGTCAGGTGGTCGTCTTCGATCAGCGCGCCGCATGAATCCCGCCAGGAGATAAATCGATCCGTACGGCGATGATGCTGACCCCACCAACTTCTCAAGTAGTTCGAACTGGTCACGTCATTGTCGACGCCGAACGGACAGGTCGGCACTTGTTCCGCGAAGAGGGTGACAAATTCCCCCGGTTCGATTCGGTCCACCGTATACGTGATAAGATAAATCTCGTTGCCATATCCATTGCTCACCATCTCGTTGCCCCCCTCGTCCGCAAAGGTCTGGGTCGTGACGGTGATGTTCATGCCGGGGTCGGAACCGACCACACTGACATTGTCCAAAAATTGATTCTGGGAGTTCACCGCCCACATGCGCCAGGTGTAGGAGACATTGGTGGCCACCACGGTGCTGTCGTTGGTGAGCACCGAGGAAATCTGCAGAGGTTTGCACACCGAGTAGCGGTGCGGATAAGAGGCAAAACAGTGCCCGTCGCCGTCTTCCGAACTGAAGGTCACATCCTCCACCAGCACCGGGGTGTCGTAAACCAACACGACGGAGGCCTCAGACGACGCGCTGTCGCAGAGAACTTCGAAACAGCCCGCCTCAGCGTCGAGGTTGCCAGTCATGCCGGCCACATCGCAATTGAGGGAGCACACCTCTAAATCAAATTCGATCTTGCGGTTGTTGGGGTTCGACTCGTCGGAGGCGCCGGGAATCACTTCATCTGTGTCGAAGGTAACCGTGACACTCCCATCTCCATTCGTCACCACGGCGTAGTTGATATTGGTCGACGCCACCCCCGCCACACGAATGGCGGAGATCCCAGTAAACGATAGGGCTGGACCGAGGGTAAATTGTCCATTCACCCCATAGGCGTCACCGAAGCCCTCGTTGGCCACTTCCGCTATCCACGTGAAACACTCGCCGGGCGCCACTTGAGGCGAGGCCGGGTTCCATGCGGGCAGGATGGCTGGGGCTTCGGTCGTCAATTGGGCAGTAGCAAGGTCGATAGAATAACATTGGCCGGGATCTTCCGCTAATTCCCAGACGAAGTCGAAATCGACAACCGTGCCCTCGGGAACGGGGAAATTGTAGCAGGGCGAGACAATCCAGAGTCGGACTTCGAGCTCATCCCCCAGCTCCATACTCTCGCCTTCAAGGTCGACCAGAAGATTGGTCCCGGTAACGGTGACTTGATTTGACACACTCCCCACAAACGAACCGTCGCGCCACAGAAACGCCCGTCCATCCCACTGGAATTCGGGGGGGATCGTCGCATAGAGCTGGAGGTTGGTCATCGTGCCATCCAGCGCACTCTCCGTATTGAAGAAGACGCGTTCGGGAGCGCACAAGTCAAAGACATGAACTGGCAAGGTCGTCCCGGCCTGCGGCGAACTCGCGGTCATCTGAATACTGCCATTCAGACAGTCATCAGGAGCTTGCGAAAATGAACTGGGACACAGACAGAGAAGGAATGTCCCGAAAATGAAAACACGAAGATTAAATGTAAGCTTTTTTCTCACGTCTCATGCAGACGCAGATTGCGGACCATGTTCCCGAGAAATGGAATTTTCCCCGAAAACCTCCCAAGCGGCACGAACGAGACGAATGTCCGACTATCAAAATCGAGAATTGTACCATGCGGGACGCAGCGCCGATCTCACCGGCCGGTTCGATGGGCTTAGAACAAATTATTCCGGCCGGACAAGGATGTCCGCCACACCTTTATCACCGGATCGAACGGCTAATATCTGACCCCGACGACTTACTCCAGCCACAGCATCGGATCGGCACCAATGGTACCCACCAAGGACTGCAGGTAGTCCGGCTTGATGATCTCGGCGAGACGAACTTTGGCTAGGGCGAGGCGTTCTTTGACTAGTTCGATGGTGGACGGGTCGTGTTCTTCGGCGTCGTCTTCGAGGAAGGCTTCGAGGTATTCGATGTGTTTTTCGTTGAGCCGCTTGTTAACCTTCACGCGGGTATCGAGGCGCGCCTTATACCAATCCTGATCGAGAATGGTCGCCGGATTAAACAACTCGCGAATAGCCGGATCGTTGAGGCCGCGGCCTTCGTATTCGCCGTGGGCCATGATGTGCAGCAACGCTTTTAGGGGCGGGCAAGCGAACTCGACCGAGCCGTCTTCGAAGTATTCCATCGCGACGCGGGTGGAGGTTTCGACGATGTTTTGCAGGCCGTCGACGTAGATATCGAGGTCTTGGAGTTCGGGTTTGAGCATCTCGTCGGTGAGCACGGCACTCGGGGTGCTGAACACGCGGCCGAACATGTCGTGGACGAACTCGCGGTTAATCCGGTAGCCGAGACGACTGGCGAGGACGGGTTTGCCCTCGTGTTCAAAGTCTTCGATTTTGTCGAGGTAGCCGTGTTCGATCAACCAGGCGGGATCACGTTCGAACGGGCGCAGACGCGACCAGAGTTCGGGAACCAACAGGCTAATGTCGTGGTTGACTTTCACTTTCGGACCGACGTAGCCGGCAGTCGTGACGAACCCGGGATGACCGGTGACCATGTGCGAAACGAGGGCGTTGTTGAGGTCGACAATCGGCGGCAGGGCGTTGAACGGGCGCTTGGTCAACGCACCCTCCGAACCCGCCCCGGTCGTACTCGGCGACTTGCCGGTGAGGCTGGCAATATAGTCGATGAACAGTTCGGGCAGTTCTTGATAGTGAATCGGGTTGTACACCGCGAGCGCGCGGATGCCCTTCGCTTCATCCGGAGGATTGTGGCGACGACCGGGCAGAACCGCATCAACCGGAATGGGCACGGACTCGCCGGGCGGGATGCGCCGGTGAAGGCGGGTGCCGAGTTCGGCCAGGTATTTGGCTTTCGGGTCCTGCAGGTCGGGACGGTTTTGCAGGTAGCGCGGGTTCACGCAAATCGAGCCGTCGTCGAGGATGCGGGGATCGCTGGGGAGCACGTAGTAGTCGGGCGAACGCGTTTTTTCCACCTCGACGATTAGTTCCTGGATGCCCTCGGTGTAGAGGTCGAAATGAATGGCGTCGCGCAAGCGTTCGGCGGCGTCGTCGGCGGGCAGCGGATTGTAGTTCGAGAAGAAGTTGCCCGGTTGGCAGAAGTCGTTCTCGGCGGTCTTGTCGTAGCCGCGCAGGATCGCGTCGTCAGGACGTTGGAACAAGCGGTGTTCGCAATTTTGCAGGAACTTGCAGCTCTGGAACGGGGAATCCGGATCCAAGTTGGGAACGAGGTTCGAAGGGATGGTGATCGACACCGAGATGTCGTCCTCGGTCTGGATCTTCTGCGCCGGCATGAAATCTTTGCGCAGAGTGAAGGTCCGCCAGGATCCGTCGGGTTCGAAGCCGACCCGGAGGTACTTGGTGACGATCTTGTCGTCGAAATATTTCAGTTCGCGGCTGGGCTTGCCGTTGAGCGTGTTGACACTGAAGCGCTCGCGCCAGTTTTCGCCCCAGTGCTCTTTGTAGAAGCGTTTCACCACGAGGACGAGATCGCGGATGTGCGGTCGGATGTCGGAAATCCACTGGTTGTGTTCGTCGGTGAACAAGGGGTTGGTGTTCAGCATTTTGATCACCGAACCCAGCGATCGGTCCATATCGAGCAGCGCGCGGCCCGGCTTTCCGGGTTCGCGCGGCTCCTTGTAGCGATTGGAAAAATCGTGATTGAGAATCGTTTCGACCTTATCGAAGTCGGCTTTCAAGTCGCGGATATACACGGTGCCGGAAACCATCGCGTCGTTGAGCGACTTGGAAATCTCGGACTTACCGCCGCCGGACACGGTGCAGGGTTTGTGGCAGAGGGTGCCGATCGCGGCGTTGCCGACGATGCGCCAGCGCTGGCTTTCCCAAGGCTTCTCCATGCTGAGTTTGTAGCCGCTCGGCAGGATGTAGTGGTTGCCGGGCAGCATCGGAATGGTCTGCTCCTGGCCATCGCGTTGCCAGGTCACCAGTTGGGTGCGCAAATTGAGGTGGGCGTCCTCGGGCACGTAGAGCACGTTGGAGAACTTGCGGTCGACGGCGTAGCCTTCGGGCTTGAGTTCGAGCTGGCTGCCTTGTTGCGCGACCATCTCGTCGAACGAATAGCCGAGCGCGCGTTGGCGGAAGCCCATGTGGAATTCTTCGCCGTGGTCGAACGCGGGAAACACCAAGGCGCCGCCGGCGTGCTCTTCTTCGGCGAGGCCGTAAAGGTTGGCCGCGAACGAGATCATGGTTTTGACCTCCTTCTTGCAGTAGCCGAAATAGTTGTCGGCGATCATGGTCACCATCACGCCGCGGTTGTCGCGGGCGCACAGTTTGAACGGGGTGCCGCCGTTGTAAAGTTCGTCCTCGGACGCCCAGCACATGCCGTCTTTCTTCTGCTTGTCGGTCGCGTCGGCGATGTTCGGCAGGCCAACTTCCTTCTTGGTGAGCTTGCATAAATGCGGCGCAAGAATCACGCAACCGGTGTGGCCGCTCCAGTGGTCGACATCGAGGCGGGCGTCGTTTTCGGGCAGGAACGGATCGCCGGCGTTGCCGAAGATGGATTCGACAAAATCGAGGTTGGCGACCAGATTTCCGGGGGCGAAAAAACGCACCTCGAGGCGGCGCTCCATCGCCACACCCGGCACGCCGGGGGCAACCAGCGGACGCAGCATCAACGAGCAAAACGTTTCGGCCTTTTCTTCCTGCGCATCGGTGAACGGCAGGCGCAGCAGCTCCGCCGGCGGATTGAGCGCGTGCTCCAGCAGGTTCGCGAACACTACCTTCGGCACGCCGAACTTGTCGGCCGGAATCGGCAGGCCGCCTTCGCAAATATGGAACACGCCTTTGGTGGTGCGGCGGTCACGTTTCGGATTGTGGCAGACGCCCTGCTTCACCCGATAACTTTTAATGATATCCGACTCGAACGAATCCCGGTTCGGCGGCAGCGATAGGAGGCGCGCCAAGCCGTGGCGTTCGAGGACGAGCGACTCGTTCGGCACCCACGGTCCGTCTTTCCCCGGACGTACTTCTTCCAAATAGCTCTCGAGGAAATTTTGGATGTGCTGGTCCGCCGGACACAAATGTTTGGCCAGCAGACGGTTCTTCTCGCGGGTGCTGGTGAGCAGTGATTCCGCCAATTGGAAGAAGGGATAGTCTTCCCGTTTGCCATAAATGGGCAGGCCGCGGGCGTGGAGCTTCAAGTTGATGAACTGAATCATCTCCTCGGGGTCCGGCGGCAGGCTGTTGAATTCTTTGTCGAAACCGAAACGATCACGCATCGAGCGGTGATACGCGGCCTGTTCGTCTTGTGCTTGTGTGTTGGGTCCAGTCATGTCGTTTACCAATAGTACTGCGAGGGAAGGGGCAAGTCCCTCTCTGTGAGTGGCTAGATAGCACATCAAAAGAGCGTTCAAATCGGTACAATAATGGCAATAAATGTATTTACCGATACAAAATCGTAGCTTTCCTACATCGAAAGGAAGTTTTTCATCAGTATCATGCCGTCCTGAGTCAGGACGGACTCGGGGTGGAACTGCACGCCGGCCACATTGAATTCCTTGTGGCGCAGCCCCATGATCTCCCCTTCGGCAGTCTCGGCGGTCACTTCAAGGCAGTCCGGGAGCGTCTCGCGTTTGACGATCAGGGAATGGTAGCGGGTGGCGTCGAAGGGATTGGGCATGCCGGCAAACAAGCCTTCGTTGTTGTGTTCAATCGGCGAGGTCTTGCCGTGCATCAGCCGTTCGGCGCGGACCACCTCGCCACCATATACTTGGCCGATGCTCTGGTGGCCGAGGCAGACGCCGAACACCGGCAGCTTGGGTCCGAAGTGTTCGATGAGTTCGCAGGAGATGCCCGCCTCGGTCGGCGAACACGGCCCCGGACTAACCAGAATGCGTTCGGGCGCGAGCGCCTCGATCTCGTCGATCGTGATCTCGTCGTTGCGCGCGACCTTCATCTCCGCGCCGAGGATACCGAGGTACTGCACCAGGTTGTAAGTGAAGGAATCGTAATTATCTAAAACGAGGAGCATGGGGTCACCTTTATTCGTAAGAAGCCGCAATCGCAAGCGCGCGCAACATGCCGCGCGCCTTGTTCTGCGTCTCCTTAAACTCGAGTTCGGGAACGGAATCGGCGACGATGCCAGCGCCCGCCTGAACGCAGGCGCGGCTGCCGTCCATCACCACCGTGCGGATCGCAATGCAGCTGTCGTGGTTGCCATCGAAGCCAAAATAGCCGACCGCGCCGGCGTAGGGGCCGCGGCGGTCGGGTTCGAGTTCGGCGATGATGCCCATGGCGCGGATCTTCGGCGCGCCGCTCACCGTGCCAGCCGGAAAGGTCGCGCGCATCAAATCATAACTCGTCTGACCTTCCGCCAACTGACCCGTCACATCGCTGACAATGTGCATCACGTGGCTGTAGCGTTCGACCACCATGAACTCGGTCAACGCCACCGAACCCGGCACGCACACGCGACCAATGTCGTTGCGCGCCAGATCGACCAACATCACGTGTTCGGCGCGCTCCTTCGGGTCGGCGAGCAGCTCGTCCTCCATCGCTTGGTCTTCAACCGGATCGGCCTTGCGTTTGCGCGTGCCGGCGATCGGACGGATCTTCACTTTGCCTTCTTCGCTGCGCACGTGTACCTCCGGCGAACTACCGATCAAGCGGTGCGAACCGAACTCGAGACAGAACATGTACGGACTCGGATTGATGGTGCGCAGCGCGCGATACACGTTCAGCGGGTCGCCGGCGAAATCCACTTCGAAGCGCTGCGAGATCACCACTTGGATGATGTCGCCCGAACGAATGTACTCTTTGCCTTTGTCGACATTGGCGAGGAAGTCGGCTTCCTTGGTATTGCTGCGCAGCGGCGGATCTTCCACCGCGAGTCCGACGTCCTGCAAGCGGCGCGGGATCGGCAGGGCGAGCGCGCGTTCGAGTTCGGCGATGCGTTCGCGCGCGTCCGCGTAGGCGGCCTCGGCAGCCGACTCCCCTGCCCCGTCCTCGACGAACGCGCAGGCGACCAACAACATCGAGTGGCGCGCCCGGTCAAAAATCAACGCGGTGTCGACCAGCAGATATTTCATGTCCGGAAAATCCAAACCGGCCTTGTCGGCCAGCGGCACTTTGTCGAATTGCGCCACCGCGTCGTAGCCAAGATAGCCGACCGCTCCGCCGATGAAGCGCGGCAGCTTGTCATCGAGCACCGGCGTGTAGCGCTGCATGAAATCTTCGACCACCGACAGCGGTTCGACGTCGGTGTGGGTGGTCGTCCCTTCGGGGGTTTCGACGGTGACCTCGCGTCCGGTTCCGGAGATGCGCGCCTGCGGCGAACGCCCCGGCGGCAGTCCGCCGAGGAAGGAATAGCGGGCGAGATTTTCGCCGCCTTCAACACTCTCGAACATGAAGGTGTCGGTGAAGCCGGCGGCGCGCAGGCGTTCGTAGGCGGAGACCGGCGTGTCCTCGTCGGCGAGTATTTCGCGGTAGACCGGGATCAGATTGCCGGCCTTGGTTTTTTCAATAAATTCGGATGGGGATGGATGGATCATGAGACAGATTAAAGTGGGGTGTTCGATGGTTCAGCGTTCGGGATGGGACAAGCGGGGCAGACCGAGGGGTCGGGGATCGTTCGGACCGGGGGCATCGCCGCGGCGGCTGTAGCAGCTCCGTTCGCGAACGAACCAAGAGTCAGAAACCAAGCCATGCGGCAGTTTAGCCGCGTTGCCATCGAAACGAAACAGCCCATTTTACGCTGGCAGCCATGTGGCAAGATCTTGCCATAGCATGGCAAGGTTCTGCCATAAGGTGGCAAGAGTCTGCCATATTATGGCAAGGTTCTGCCATACGCTGCGCGGTGCTGTTCATGAGCGTTTGGATAGGCAAAACCCGAGAATCTTCAAGCTATCAAGCCAACTTAATTCCCCTTGCCGAATCATCCTCCCTGTAATATCGATGCAGATATGAGCGAAGCAGCCTCTTGCTATTCAATCGGG
>Ga0209186_1000613_pt1 | contig 27977 bp, 55 predicted proteins | sample SidtaG_FD_187426 | JGI IMG/M metagenome (GOLD analysis project Ga0209186, IMG submission 187426) | Marine algal microbial communities from Sidmouth, United Kingdom - Sidmouth_Male2 metaG (SPAdes) (version 2) | ecosystem: Host-associated > Algae > Red algae > Unclassified | place: Sidmouth...
TAATTCAGATTATGCTATACATATTTATAGAATAACTTCTACTAATGTAGATGGAATAACTAGGGAGTTTTCTTGGGATGAAGTTAAAGAATACTGTACTAAATATAGCATAGAACATTCTGAAGAATATGAGACAGTAGTTTTAGATAATGTAGAAGGTTTTATGGAAAAAATATCTACTACTTATCTAGATAAGTCATACCCAGATTGTAAAGTAGATGAGGGTGTATGTGTTAGACAAGATAAAAAAATTTTTAAACTAAAATCTCCTAATTTTATACTAAAAGAATCTGGCAAAAAAGAAAAACCAGAACCAGCTACTTTAGGTTTTGTAGGAGCTTATCATCCTAATCTAGAAAAAAAATAATTGTGTTCCGCCTAGCTTCTTATCGTAGCGGTTCTCCTCAGTAAAATCTGGGATTCCCAAGTACCTAATAAGGCTTGGGATTTTTAATAAACTTAATTAAAAATACAATGGATAATACAGGAAATAGTTTTAACACTAAACTATCAAAAAAACTAATAAGAAAAGCTAATAAAAAAGGATTCTTTAAGATAGGTATTTATATGCCTCAATCTGATACTAACATAGGTAGTCTTCTTAGAATGGCTTACTGTATGGGAGCATCAGAAGTATTTTATATTAGAAGTAAGGGATATGAGAAACAAGCCACAGATACCTTAAATTCTTGGAAACACATGCCCTTAGTCAGGTATGATAGTTTTGATACTCTTTATAACAATCTTCCTTATTCTACTCAATTAGTAGGGATAGAGTTAAGTGACCTAAGTGAGAGTATTATTCCATTTGAACACCCAGAAAGAGCTGTATATTTACTGGGGGCAGAAGGTAATGGACTTCCATTGCAATATCAGGAAAGATGTCATTCTATAATAGAGCTGCCTAGTTTACATTGTTTAAACGTTAGTCATACAGGAAGTATTGTCATGTATGATAGAATAAGTAAAAAGTTATGAGTGAAATATTAGCAACGTCTATAAGAAACGGAGAACTTACTTTAAAAATAAAAGTAACAAACTACAATTATCTTAACAGGGTTCTTAGAAGTAACTCTTATGAGGAACTTATGTGGATATTTATGTCTACACAAAATCCTGCTAAAGAAATAACTGAATCTTATGCTGCTTATTCTAATTTAAAGAAACACGCAGACTTAGATAAATATACAATTATACATGTAGGAGACGGAGGATTCCCAAGAACAGCAGGATTATTTTCTTTTGTTACTAGGTCTGAGAATCATTCAGTAGACCCAGATTTAGACCAAAATGGAAAAACTACAGCTTGGATAGAAAAATACAAAGTAAAAAAACTTTATTTACATCCTAAGATGTGGCAAGATACTAATATAATTTCAGATAAACCTGTTATTTTAGTAAGCGTTCATGGTCATATAGATTTAGAAGAATGCTATAATTATTACAGTAAGTTAGGAAATAATATTAGATATATTTATAGTAATCCTTGCTGTAAGCCAGAACAACAGACTTTTAGTGAAAAGTTTATGAAAGAAAATAACATATCTATAGTTAAAGATAAATTAGATTATGGAATTTTAAGTGAAAAAAAAAAGAATAATTATTTATGACACTAATAAATTATAAACAATGAAAAATAGATATTTTTATTATTGGCTACAAGGACTATTTGAGCTTTCTGAAGATTTTGTTCTTACAGATAAACAAATAGCTATAATACAGAACCATATAAACCTCGTAGAAGAAACTTCTGGAGTAAGGTTGGCTCTTAGTATTAGTATTATAAAAGTTTACCTTATATATAAACCAAATGGCTTTACTAAAATGATTAAAGAAATACTAAAACGAGAGTTTAAGCATATAGATGAAGAATTTAACCAGACTAATAATTCAGAAACTTTAAGTTATCTTCATTTAGGCGGAGAAGTAACTATGCCAGACGGAAGTAAGGCTCAACTTAGATGTTAATATGGAAATACAAGAATTAAAAAATAAAATAAAAAAGATAGAAAAAAAGGAAAAGATGTTCAATTATTAAAAAATTTTTTAGATGTATTTTAATAAAAAACTACTAAAAGGAATCCCAAAAGAACAACATAAGGATGCTAAGTTATTGTTGTGTTGTTTTCAGATAGACTATGCTGTTAATAATGCTATAACTCATAATCCAAGTGGTAATGTTCATTGGACTAAAGATTACTTAGGAACAGTTCAGGAGCTTATATTAGCTTTAAAGAGAAGCGGAGCTATTAGGCAGCACTATAAAGAATCTAGTCGCTGGAGTCTTAACTATCCACTTTATGTTAATGAGGAGGTTAGATTAGAAGAAGATTATGTTAAAGAAATTCTTAGTTATTTTCATCCTAATTATTGTGGACAGCCTAGTAGGAGTGCTACAGTTCAAGATGCTTCTAAAGAATTAGAAGATTTTATAGAGGTATATGGACACAAAGAAATTATACCAGAGGTCTGTAAATATTACATAGGATTAAATGAGATGCCTTTAGCAATAAAAAAGTTTATAAACAGTAAAAATGACGCAGAATGGAGAGGAAAAGATTTAAATACATATATACAGCTATATGAAGGAGAAAGAACAAATACTGGAACTAGACTTAGATAAGTCCTTAGTAGGTTCTTTTCTAAAAACTACTTTAGCTAATAAGGCTAAATTAGATGGAGGAGAACCTACTATATTCCCTTTTAAATACCCCAGTCTTTACAACAGTATAAGAGGTCTAGAACCTGGAGCTATTTCTGCGGTACTGTCAACTGTGGGGCAGGGTAATATTTGTATTACTCATTAAAATTTCGTATCTTTATGGTATGAATATAGATAAATTATTAGAAAAGAAATTAGAAGCTAAGACTTCTGCTAATGTTAAAAGCATATTTACAGAAAAAGAAATAAATTTTATTATTAAGTTTTTATATAACTTATATGATAGTGGAATTTCTTTAAAAAAAATTAGCAAAAGTTATCCTTTTTTTAACAGTGACAATCTTAGTAAAAGATTTAAAAATAAAAATTTAAAAGTTACTAATAAACAAAATAGACTTAGAGTTAGAGAGGATTTGTTTGAGACAATATCTACAGAAGAAGATGCCTATTGGTTAGGTTTTCTTTATGCAGATGGATACATCTCTGATAATGGCACAGTAGAAATTACTTTAGCCCATAAAGATTTAAACCATCTTTATAAGTGGGCTTCTTTTATTGATTTTAACGGAAAACTTTATTTAAATAAAGAAGTAACTTTGAACGATAAAAAGTTTATTTGTAACAGACTGTCTTTTGCATCTCAAAAACTAAAAAATAGATTTTTTAATAGAGGAATAGTTCCTAGAAAATCTTGTATTTTAAATTTTCCTACAGAAGAACAAATACCAATTCATTTATTAAATCACTTTATACGAGGTTATTTAGATGGAGATGGTAGTATAATTTCTGGAAAAGGAAGTGAAAGAAATAGTAATAGTTTTAGAGCTTACAGAATTAGTTTTGTAGGAACAAAAAATATATTAAGAGGTATTTTAAACAATTTGCCCGTAATAAATAAAAAAGCTAATAAACTAAGAAAAAAAGGAAATTGTGCTTACCAATTAGAAATAGGAGGTAATATACAAGTAAAAAGAATTTTAGACCATCTTTATAAAGATGCTGCAATTTATCTAGAAAGAAAAAATGAAAAATACAAAGAATTTTGCCGTTATCTAGAGCAATCTAGGTAATTATAACTTCTTTAATTGCTGGAAACTCTAAGTAAAAAGAAAGAATATGTTTGGGGGTATAACAACTAACTACTGCGTTGCAACAGTTAAATCTCACTAATTGGAAAAGTTAGTTCTTTTTTTTTATAAGACAATCAGCAGCCAAGCCTTAACAGGAAGGTTCAGAGACTAGTGCATAGGCACGTACAGCCAAGTGGTTGGAAACGGGAAGCATCCTACTGGGATGAAGATATAGTCCATTCTTATAGGAAACTATAAGCAGTTCGTAAGAGAACGTGATAAGATTAACGACCTTATTAGAATATAAAGAAAAGCCGCGTTACAAGAAATTTACTATTACATGACATAGTAGACTTTGCTTTAAAAAGTAAAATAGGAGTAAAAATTATTTTAAACTCACTAGAAGAATCTAAAGAAAAAGTAGTGTCTACTTTAATAAGTAACCATATTTATAACAAATTTGGATATTCTCTAGGCTATTATGATATATTTAATTACTCAGATAAGAAAGCTCTTTCTGATACTGAGATGGCTAATGTTATAGAATGTGCTAAAGATATAGAACAACAACTAGGAGAAAAGCTAATAATAGTTAATCAAAACAATCCTAAAAAGTTTTATAAAACTGTTATAAATGAACTAGATAAGTTAGGTAAATTTTATCAGGAAAAAAATGGAGAATTTGTAGAAGTTAAAAAGATAAAAGCATATACACAAGATTTTGATAAATTTGTTTATAGAGAGCCTACTGTAGTAGTCGCTATAACAGACACAATTAATAAGTATAGAGGATATGGTAATGAAGAAGACTACGATGCTATAAGGAACTTTAGTGCTAGTTTAACTAGACAGAATCTTTCTTTAAAATGTGGCGTTATTTCTCATTTTGTAGTTCAGCTAGACTTGGACATAACTAAATTAAAATTTACAAATAAAGGAGCTAAACTAGTAGAATTAAGTAAACCCAGTTTAGGACATATAAAAACTTGCAGGTCTATAGCCGACGATATAACCTTAGCTTTTGGATTATGGGACCCCTTAACTGTTAATGTTACTTCTTATCTAGACTATAAGAACTTAGACCAGATGAAAGACAACTGGAAATTTAGAGTTCTTATTATACTAAAATCCAGAGAAGGTAACATACAACCAACAATGAATGAAATACCTTTAGCCTGTGATTTCAGTAGAGATTACATAGAAGAATTACCAGCACCAGACAGCCTGAATATTACAAAATATTTTAATGAATAAAAATAGAACGGTCATATAAAGCAGTAATAGAATTTATAAAATGGTACAACATCACGATGGAAGAGAAATAATTAATTTAACTGAAACAGATTTTAAAGTATTGCCAGATGGTAAAATAAAGATTTATCCAAAGATAGGAGACTTAGTTATGGTAAACATGCTAAATGGTTATTCTAATAGAATGGAAATAATAGTAACGGGTAAAAATTATTTAGTCTGTGACAATAGAAGTGGGATAGAAGTTTCTTGTGTATTCAGAATACATAATACTCCAGATTTTTATCAACTAGCTATATGGGAAACAAATGGATAAAACAATAATAAAAGGAGATGTTATCTTTAGACTACATGACCAAGACGGCTTACCTTTTGACACTATAGTAGAAATGCTAAGAGAAAGAGGTTGGGGCTTTGATACCTATACTTGGATATTAGAGGCTAAAAAAGCTGGATGGAAAGACAAAAAGATTAAGACAACTTTATTTAGTAACTTAACAACACATAAAGAAGAAGGAAAAGAGATTATAGAAAGTATTTTAAATGACAACACATAATCAAGAAGAAATAAATACAGGAGATACTTTTTATCAGGGTGATATAAATATTTCTTATAAAGAACTAAAGAAGTTCTTTGGAAAACCTACTGAAGGCGATAAGTTTAAAATAGATGCTAAATGGTCTATAAAAGTAGGAGATATAGTTGCTACTATTTATAATTATAAAACTGGTAGAAACTATTTAGGAAAAAACGGAACTCCTAAAACTAAAATAGAACACTGGCATGTAGGAGGCTTTAATAAAACAGCCCTAGATGTAGTAAAAGATTTAATAGAATTTTAAATGGTACTAGAAAAAACAAAAATTAATGAAAATGTAGGAGCGTTAGAAGGAACTAACTTTAAAATAGATACAAGTAATGAGGCGGTAATAATGAATCTTTTAAGTAAAGGTTTTTATTCAGACCCTTATGGCAGTATAACTAGAGAGTATCTTTCTAACTGCTGGGACAGTCATGTAGAAGGAGATTGTGAGAATGTTCCTATACAAGTTAGGTTTTTTAATTCTAATGGAGCAGATTTTATTTCTTTTGATGATTTTGGAGTTGGACTTTCTCCAGAAAGAGTTAGAGATATTTTTACTGTCTATTTTAAATCTACTAAAAGAAACTCTAATTCTGAAATTGGAGGTTTTGGTCTCGGTAGTAAATCCGCTTATTCCTATACAGATAACTTTTTTATAAACACTTGGCATAATGGTACATTATATAAATATATGATGACTAAAAATGAGTTAGGTGTTTCTAGATTAGAAGTGTTAGGAAAGGAGAGCTCTGATAGAAAAAACGGAACTTCTGTATTTTTACAATTAAAGGAAACTGGTTATTGGAGAAAAATTGAAAAAGATAAATGGATTGACGCTATTAAAGAACAAACTTCTTATTTTAATAATTTACATTACGACATAGAAGGAATAGAAGCTACTATTTATGAAGGAAAGTATTTTAAATATTCCACTTTAAATGAAAATAGTCACAGTCACATTTTATTAGGACAGGTTCCTTATCCAGACCCAGAAAGAAAGTGGGGAATGCCTGTAGCAGTAAAATTTGACATAGGAGAAATACAACCAACTCCTAATAGAGAGTCTATAGTTTTAGATGAAAAGACTAAAAGAATAGTAAAAGAAAGAAGAGAACTAGCTTATGATGAATTAAAAGCTATTTATGACAAAAGTAGAAATACAGACGATATAAAAACTTTTTATGAATATAAAAGACATAAGAGTAAAATAAAGTTTAAAAATCATGATGCTAACTTTCCCTGTTTTAATAATGAGTTACCTATTTTTAATCCTTTACCAGGCATAGAAGACCCATTAAGAAGATTTAAAGTTAAAAAAAGAATAGAAAATAGATTAATTGCTTATAAAAAGGAACTTAACTATAGCTCTATTTTTAATGATAATTGGAACATTCTTACATATTCTGGTAAGTTAAGTGGTAAGAAAAACAAGTATTTAGCAGGATTGGGGAATTATTATTTAGTTCATCTAGATGATGAAATTATAAACAAAGACACCGATTGGTTAGATTGGGAACAAAAGTATTTTGATAGTTTACCTAGCTATGAAGATATAGTTGTTCCTAAGACTTATGTTCCTAAAAAAAGAACAATAGTACAAAGAGAAAACGAACAGTTAGTAATACATTGTCTTAAAAAGCATATTCATAATCCTCAAGTTGGAGTATGGAGAAATGAGTACCATAAATTAAAAGACTTAAAGAATTTTAAAGTTAAACTAGTTTATTGTACTATACCTGAGAAAGAAAAAATAAAGAAGTATTTTCCTCTTGGTATTACTACTAATGTTCTTTTTATATCTGGTAGTTCTTTTACTTTAAAATTAGTAAAAGATTTAGGAATTTCATTTAAAGAATTTATGGACACCAAATATTATAAAAGAGTAATAACTGCAATCAGAATAAAAAAACTTTACAACAAGTTTAAATACTGGAATCACTGTATCTTTTTCCAAAATAGATTTCCTAATTTTTATGTAAAACTAAATAAAATAAATGAATACTATAATAAATACAGTATAGGAAGTAGTTATGGAAATGTTGACAGTTTTATAGAGAGTATTTATAAAGAATTTGAGGAAAAGGATTTATGGGATTCATCAGTTTCTAGTGAAATAAAATATCTAGAAAACCACATAGACACTTTTAAAATTTTAAAATATTTATATCAGGATTCACAAACACAAGAAATGGCATATAAATATATAACAAAAATAAACAAATATTACAAAGGATGACAGACACATTTGGAAATAAAATAGAAGTAGGAGATATTGTTTATAGAAGTATATACAGCGATTTCCAAGAAGTTAAAATAACTAGGTTTACTCCTACTAGAATTTATGGAAAAGTGGGAAGATGGTTTGGAGATTATGAAAGGTTTCAAGACATGGGAAAAGAAAAAGATTTTGACATTGATAGAAAAGAAAGAGTAATAACACAAGCAATAATTAAAAAAGACAAATTATGTTAATTTACAGAGGTGGAAACACCATTTATGTTAATGATAAGGGAACTATTATACAGTCTCCTAACTTATCATTAGAAGAATTTCAGAACCTAAAAGACTCTGAGAATCGTCCAGACTTCCAAGAAAATCTTTATAAGGTTTTAGGAATTACTTTTACAGAACAACACATTTACCATTCTCTAAGCAGAGATGATAGATTTACAGTAAAAGGAGAATCTGTTTATAGAAAAGGAATAAATTTAAGTCTTCCTTCTTTGTTGGCAGATAGATACGCTAAAGCAGATGAAAAAGAATTTGAGGCTTTAGATAACTTTTGGAAATGGTGTACCTTAAACCCAGACAAAAGAGCTAGACAAGACTTATTTGGTTTTTTACAAAATGGTGGCTGGGGTTTAACACAACAAGGATTTATAGTAGCTCATAGGAACGTAGACATCCATGACGATTCTAATCCTAATGATGTTATTTACACAGACCAGCATACTAAAAAGTTTAGAATTACAATAGGTAATGTAGTAACAATGCCTAGGGGTAAATGTAATGCTGACCCAGACGTAGGTTGTAGTACAGGTCTTCATTTAAAATCTAAAGGTTATAATCTTAGTTTAGGAAATGTAGTTATTACATGTCTTCTTAACCCTAAAGACGTTGTGGCTGTTCCTAAATATGATACTACTAAGCTAAGATGCTGTCAGTATCTTCCTATTGGAGTAGCAGGAACTTCTAGCGGTAGAGTAGAGGACGTTAAAGATTTACTAGAATATAAACTAGAAGATATATCTATACAAGATATTAACAGACAGCTTTCTGAGATTTCTCTAGAAGAATATACTACAAATAAACTAGATATAGAATCTGTAGGAAACTTTGTAACAGAATATAATGAATCCTTACAGGAAAAAATCTGGGATAAAATTGTAGATATTTATGAAGAAGATGAGGAAGATGGGGAAGATGCGTATGAAGATTGGGATGAAGAATACGATTAATTAACAAATTAAATTTATAATAAAATGGGAGCAATCCAAATCAACACAGCGTTGAAGAATGCGGCTAAAAAAGCTGCATTAATTAAAGAACTTTCTAAAGAAGTTCAAGAAAACTTTGAGACAGTAGGTAAATATACTTACGACAAATTAACAGAGCTAACTCAAACTGTGGAAAGAAAAACACAGGAACTAGCTGAAATTAATCAGACTTATTCTGATACTAAAGCTAGAAAAGATGTTGAATTAAGACTAGACATCAGAGAAAATGAACTACAGGTAATGTCAGAAATTGCTGTTAAAAATGGTAGGACTGTTTTATCTAATGAAGAATATTCTAGACTAAACTCTGCTGCTTTTGTTAGTGATGCTGACTTAAAGAAAGCTATTGGTTCTGCCGTAGCTATGGCAAAGAGAGAAGTAGAAAGTAAAAACAATGCTGACAACGCTGATAGTCAGGTTACTATTAAAACTCTGGAAGCAGAGCTAGGACAGGAAAGAAAACAGGTTAAATTTCTTATGGATGAAGTAACGAGATTAAGAACACAAATTACTGAACATAACGACACTGTTGTTAAAGTAGCTCAGTCTACTCAGAATACTGTTGTAACTGGAGGTAAATAATTAAAAGCTCCCTATAACCTTATGGGGAGTTAATTAAAAAAATTAAAATTATGATTTATAATCACACAGCAACAGGACGTTTAGAAGTCCGTATTAAAATTAACGGTGTCTCTACTTATCTAGGATTGGTAGACACAAAAGAAGAAGGAGAAATAATGCTAGCAGGAGCTAGAAAAGCAATTAAAGCTCTAGGATGAATCTAGAAGAAATTAGTAATATCTGCTCATAATGACAAAATGAGACAGCTAAAAGAATGGAAATATGAATATAAAAACTTATGAAAGTAAAAATTAAACGTTTATCAGAAAATAGTGTAATTCCAAAGTACGCAAAACCTGGGGATGCTGGCTTAGATTTAACAGCTACTTCTGTAAAAGAAGCAGAAAAAGGATATTTAGAATACGGTACAGGATTATCTATAGAGATACCAGAAGGTTATGTTGGGCTAATATTTCCAAGAAGCTCTATTTCAGAAAAAGAATTATATTTAAGTAATTCAGTTGGAGTTATAGATTCTGGTTATAGAGGAGAAATAAGGTTTAGATTTTCTTTTGATTTTGAGAGATGGGATAGTCCAGAAAACCCAATAGAAAGAGATATTTACAAGTATTATGAGTCCGCAGAAGACGAATGTTTAAAAATAACTACAGATGCTTTTATTTATGGTGTTGGAGACAGGATTGGACAATTAATTATTTTACCATATCCTAAGATAGAATTTATAGAAGATGAATTATCAGAAACAGAAAGAGGAACAGGAGGATTTGGTAGTACAAATAAAGAATAATGCACAGAATCAGAAAACTACTACATTTCTTTATTATATGGAGTAGATAATCAACAATAATATGAAAACGTTTAAAGAAATATTAAAAACTATAGCTGTAGAAGAAGATTGGGAATCTTTTGAGCAAATGTTAAAGCATAAAGAAACAGATGCTATGATGAGTTATATTCTTTATGCTATGAAACTGTCTTTTAATATGGCAGTAGACTTATGTATAGAAAATGCAGGATTAAATTTTGACAGTATTTTTGATATGTCCAGTGATTCCATAGGAAAAGAATATATTTTAGATTCATATAATACTATAGTTGTAAATAAAGACTCTTTAAAAAAAGTAAAAGAAATGATATGACACTAGAAAAAGTAAAAATAATAATGTCTAAAATATATGAAACCCAATTTGAATTATGGAGACATAGTCTTTATGATCTTCCTAAAAAAGAAGATTGGGTTAAAGAAGAAGTAGATATATTTATTAAAAATAATCCAGAATTATTTAAAGAATTAACTGAAATTACTGAATTAGGATATAATTCTATCGTAAGCAGTAGTGTTGTTAAACTAAAGTATTAATGAAACAGTTAGTAGTTAATGCTAGAATTACTCCAGATGGTACTAGAATACAATCTAATTATAGACATGATTATGTTACTCATGTAGATAAGAATGGAATGACATATATGGTAGACGGAGGTTTAGAGTATGCTAGATATAACATTAATGATATTCCAGATACTCCTGCTTATTTATATGTAGATGATAATTTTTCTGAGATTAGAAAATACCACTGTAGAGGGAGTAGGGGTAAAGATGGCAAACAGCCTTTAAAATGGATTACTTTGGCTAAAATGTCTTTAAACCATTTAAAAGCATGTATAGCGTATAATAAAGAAAGAGGAGTAGATAACTTTACTAATGATTTATACAACAAAGAAATTTTATTTAGATATAAAGAAGCAAAAGAAAAAGACTTAGAAAATGCAGCAAGAAGAATAATATATAGAGAAGAAGAATGATTAGGTTTTTAAATGACACCAAAATACAGTTACTTACTGGGTAAATCCAGCAAAATAGATAAGTCTGATAAATATACAGACTATGAGAATTATATAATGTACTTAGCCCCACATACTATTAGTGGGATTAATGTTTGTCCTCACGCTAGTCCTGGTTGTGCTGCTGCCTGTTTATTTACGGCAGGAAGGGGGAGATTTAATAATGTACAATTAGCGCGACTAAATAGAACTAGACACTATATATCAGATAGAAAGGGGTTCTTGCTTAGGTTAGAGAAAGAGATTACAAGTAAGAAACATAAGAAATTAGCCATAAGATGCAATGGTACAAGTGATATAAATTGGATAAGTTTTATCAGGAGAATTCATAAGAAGCATCCTAAGATAGTTTTCTATGATTACACTAAAAACCCATCTATAGCCAAAAGAGCATTAGAAATACCTTATTATCACGTAACATTTTCTAGGTCTGAAACTAATGAAGCTATTAGTTTAGAACTATTAAAACTAGGAATAAATGTAGCTGTAGTTTTTAAAGAACTTCCTAAGACTTGGAAAGGTTATAAAGTAATTGACGGGGATAAAACTGATGCTAGGTTTTTAGATGACGTAGGGGTAATTGTAGGATTAAAAGCAAAGGGGGATGCTAGAAAACCAGAAGCAATAAAAAATGGATTTGTAGTAAATGTTTAAGGCTATTTTATGAACAATACTAAAAAATTATTGTTATATAAGTATGTCTAAAAAATTAACACAACAAGAGTTTTTAAACCGTTTATTAGAAAAAAATACTGAGTATAAAAAAGAAGATTTTAAAGTAATCTCTAAGTATAAAAGTAGAAAAGAGAGAGTATTAGTACAGGGGAAATTTGGAAAACATTTTGTACGTGCGTCTTGTTTGTTAAGTAATAAAAAATTAAGTTTGGGTTCTGCCATAAACAAAATAGATTATTATACTAACAAATTAAAATTTCTAGGTTTTGATTATAATATAATAAAAGTAATAGACGGTCAAAATATAATTATTAAAACTAAATATGGAAATTGTTGTTGCAGATTTGGGAATTTATCAAAAGGTAAAACACCCACTATTAAATCTGCTATAGATAAAACCAGTTATTTTAAAAAACTTTTACTAGAAAAAAATGAGCATTATAGAAACGGTCTTTTTTATATAGTAGGAAAATACGAAAATTCTTATACCCCTCTTAAGGTTAGAACTTCATATTCTCTACATCAAATTAATCCTGTTTATTTGTTATGTGGAAATAGACCTTTTATAATTAACTCAATAAACAAAACTATTTTTTTTAAAAACAAAGCTAACAAAGTTCATAATTATTTTTATAATTATGATAAAGCGATTTACAAAAAAGATTCTAACAATATAACAATAACATGTCCTATACATGGAGACTTTAATCAAATTGTTTCTAATCATTATCAGGGTGCAGGATGTCCAAAATGTTATAAAATAAAACGTAAAAATAATTCAGGTTGGAGCAGAACGTCTTGGGTAGATAGGGGCAATAACTCAAAGTTTTTTGATTCTTTTAAATTATATATTTTAAAAATTACAGGTAACAAAGAATCTTTCTATAAGATAGGAATAACTTACAGAACAATAAAATACAGATTTAAAAATTTGCCATACAATTATGATGTAGTAGAAATATTTACAAATGATGACGGAAATTATATTTGGGACTTAGAGAAAGAATTACACAAAAAGAATAAAAAACATAGATACACTCCAAAAATAGAATTTGGAGGGATGCAAGAATGTTTTACAAAAGTAGAATATTTAAACAAACAAACATGATAGATAAAACAGAATTAATAAAAATACTTGTAGATTGGGCTGTAACTTTAGAGCCAGAAAAGTATAAAGATACAAAAGAATTTCTAACTATAGACTTTTTAGATTCTCCTTTATGTGTGGCTTCTAGATTAGATATAGAACAAGAGGTTCTAGGTAAGCTAAAACAATTAGAATGATTAAATTAATAAACAGAATCTTTCCTGGTTTAGATATGTTTATAGATGAGTCTCTTACTATAGAAGGTAAGATAAGGTTCTGGTACAATTGGAAAGGAAGAAGATTATTTAAGGATTTTTAAAACATAAAAAATTATGAAAAACGTATTTAAAAGAACAATCGGTATTATTAATGAGTCTACAGAGTATTCTTTATCTGTAGTAGACATTACTAAAAAACTAGCTGATGAATTTCCTGGTGGAAGTTTCCAAACAAGTATAGTCAAACAATTCCTAGATTTTGCTGTGGAAGAAGGTATTTTAGACGGGTTTCCCGAAACAGAAGGAGTTTATCCTATTTCTGTAGAACAACTCTCTAAACTAGTTTTAAAAGCTAATGATGAAGTAACTGTTACTTACAAGACTAGAAAAGGAAATCTAAGAACTCATGTAGGAGTTTTAGTAGATAATGGAGACACTTATCTACTTCAAAAAATGAATGGAAAATTTAAAGAATTTCCTCTTAATAATGTAATAGAGATTACTGTAGGAAAAAAGACTTATGAAATTAGTTAGTCTTAAATTAGCGTTAAAACTAAGAGAACTGGGATTTAAACGTCCTAGTTCTCCTTGTAATGATTACCATGTTATAGAGGGATTTACAAGTACAAATACAGTAGATGCTCCTACTTATGTAGAAGTACAGACTTGGTTGAGAGAAGAAAAAGAAATTATAATAGTTGTAGATTATTTTAACACTTTTTATTATAATGAAGTACGTAAGGGGTATGCTACTATTATAAATTATGCAAAAGAATTTACAGCCACTAAAGAAAACCCATTAATTAATCACGTTCACTTACCTGTGGATGATGAATTTCTCTTTAAAACTTATGAAAAAGCTTTAAAGAAAGGAGTTAAGTGTGCAATAAAATATTTAGAAAATGAGTAAAACAGGAAGATTTTATATACACAAAGAAGGAAGGACTTTTTTAGTAGAACCTATTTCTAAGTATGCTCAAAGAAATGCCGAATGGGAAAACGGAATAAAGAAGTCTGACCTACCTAAAGGCGGAGCTATTCACCCTGATGATAGTATTATTACTGATGAAGATTTTAAGAACATAGTAACTTTAAATAAAGTAGAAAGCCCTATTAGTTACATTACAAAATTATTAGAAAATGAACAAAATAACTTATAAAGAACACCCAGATTTCTTTGAGAATTTATATGAACTGGGGATTGATGAGTTTTCTATATACAATGACCAAGAACATAGAAGAGGCTCTAACTATTATAGCAGTCATATTATAGAAATAAAAGAAACAGATAAGAAATGGTTTTCTAATATAAAAGATTTAACTCCTTATGTCGGATTTTGGCAAACAGACACTGTTGTTGATGACCACAAATATGGAACTACTGACCAACACTCAACTTTAGAAAGAGTAGAAAAAACGGTAGAAATGGTAGAAGTAATTAAATATAAAAAAGTAAAAGATGAGAGTAAATAACAAATTTTATGTCTGGAATTATCCAGATAGTTGTTGCACTACTATTTGTAGAGTAAAAGACAACGACAATGAAACAATAACAGAAGCTACTTCTAAAAAAGCTAAAAATGATTGTTTTGTTAGAAATGTAGGGAGAAAGATTAGTTTGGAAAGAGTATTACAGAAAATGTATCCTAGTAAAGTAAAAGGACATTATGACCAAGACAATAGAGATAAAAGAATAGAAGTCTGGAATGCTTACCGTAACCTTACAAAATTACCAAGATGGAAATAGTTAGTTTTGAGACAGCTAAAATTTTAAAAGAGTTGGGATTTGATGAGTATGTTTTAAATGTTTATAAAACTAACAAACTAAGGACTTGGCATTTATTGTATAAAGTAACTTATCTATCAAAAGGGTATTATTATAAAGTAAAAGGTAATTCTCATCCTGTTGGTGGTTGTAAAGTTTCAGCTCCTTATTTATCACAAGTACAAGAATGGCTTAGAGAAAAGGAAATAGAAGTTGCTATTAGTCCTGATTTTTATAAACATTCAGAACATACTGGTTATGTAGTAGATATAGATATTTTTAAGGATGGAAAACATTATAAAGAATTAAAACAGCAACATTTTAAAACATACAATGAAGCATTAAAAGTAGGAATAAAAGAAAGTTTAAAATATTTAAAAGATGACAGCAGAAATAAATGATAAAGAATGGGAAAAATATAAAGATAAAGTTATAAGTTCTAATCTTTTATTGATGTTAAATCCTAATAATTTTTATCCTGATATATACCTTACTTATGGGTCTATTATAGAAATATTAATGGAAACACATGAGTTATGGATAAGCTGCTGGTTTGATACAGAAATACAACTAGCTTCTGCTACTGTTAAAAGTTATTTTATAGGAATTCTTATGAAAGATAATAAAGAAATTTCTGATGAAATTAGAGGATATGGGTTTTTAAATGTTTTAGATAAAATAATAATGTTAGCAATACAAGAAATAAATAAATAAATAAAATGGAATATAAAACACAACCAAGAAAACCCACTAGAGATATGCCCAGTGCTATTATATTAATGGCTAGTGGAAAAATGGGCAAGTCTGCAAATACGGCTAAACTTACTACAGATTTTGCTAGAGGTAAAGCACAGGTTATCTCATTAGGGGTAGAGGGGGGTTATGACATGTATGAGTGTAATGAGATAAATTTTACTAAATACTCAGAGTTTGACACTTATATAGATAATCTAATTAAAGACCAGCCCTATGACTTTATAATATTAGACCACCTTTCCACTTTAGATGAATGGTCAGAAATGGCAGGAACCTTAGATTATATGAGTAGTGGTCAGGGTAAAAGTTTTAATTTAAAAGCAGGAAAGATAAACCCAGAAGCTAAAGGTCCGGGACTTACTAATACTAATTATAACTTATATTTTCTTCCTGGAGATAAAGATTTTCAAAGTGTACATACTCTTGCAAAAGGTTCTGGTTATTATTGGAGCAGAAGAAGAGCTATAGATTGGTACAACAAAATTAAAAGAGCAGCACCTTATGTAATATTTAATGGACATCCTAAGATAGATAGATACACTAAAGACGACACTGGTAAAATAGTTAATTCTGCTTTCTTAGATGTAACTAACGGAGTATCAAGGTTTATTTGTAAAGATATAGACGCTATAGCTTCTTTATATAGAAAGAAAGATAAAGCTTATTTATCTTTTAAACATGGTACTAGTGACCTAGATGCTGGTTGTAGATATGATTACCTAGAGGGAGAAGAAATACTTATTAGTGAAATGGTAGATGGAAACCTAGAAACATACTGGGAAAAAATCTATCCTAATTATAAAAAATGATAGTAAGTTTAGAAATAGCCAAATTACTTAAAAAATTAGGATTTGATATAAATTGTAAAGTTTGTTATAATAGTAAAGGAGAAAAAGAACAGTCTTTTGATTATATTAATGACTATTTTGAATCAGAGGACATTAAACAAGCAGAAGAAAATACAGGAGAACCTCATTATTTAGCTCCAACTTATTATGAAGTACAAAAGTGGTTAAGAACTCATAATATACATGTTAATCCTATTATATCTTATAGTACCCCACAAATGGGAGGGACATTTATGAAAGGCTATGCTTGTACAGTAGAAGTATTTTCAGATAAAGGAAAGTGTTTAGGTAACTGGACTAAAGGAATAACAAAAAGAAAAACCTATGAAGAGTCCTTAGAACAAGGAATTTTAGAAGGTTTAAAACATGTTAAATAAATGTGGGAAACAGGATTAGAACAACTAGACCAGATTAGACTTGCACATCTTATAGAAATTACTAAGGATTTAGACTCTAGATTAATTAAAGATTCTGACCTTACAATAGATATAAAAAGAAGACATACTTATAAATATAGTGTATTTTGGCAAATAACGGATGGTTATGGTGGAATTTTTGACTATATTTTTACAGGAGACAAAATTAAAGAGATTAAAAGTAATGGCTCATGGATGAGCTAAAATAAATTTATGTTTAGAAAAAATTTAAGAATTAGAATGCCGTCTCAGGAATGGCATAAAGGAAAAAAGGTAGTTGAGATTACCGACACCCATTTTACTATATCTAAGAACCTCTGGGAAGACATGGGGGTAGTAGATGATAGTAGATTAGGAGTAGCAGTAGAAAGTGGAGTAATGGCTCTCTATATAGCTACAGACCCAGACCACGACCCTTACATGAAGGTTAGTATGGTTAAGACAGGAAAAGATTACAAGGGAGCAAGAAGCTGTCAAGCTAAAACCGCAATTACTAAACTAAAAAAACACTTTGGCATTACTACTGGAGAGTATCAACTTTCTGAAGTAACTGGAGAGTTTTATGTAATTAAGACAAAAGCTCAATTAGAACAAGAAAACAAAGGAAAAGAAACAGTAACAGAGGAAATATTTCCCAGCAATCCACAAGGAGTTTATAATCCCCCAGTAAAACACTAAGAATATATGTTAATATTAGAAACAAAAGAATTTGTAAGTTCAAGACTTCCTGCTCTAGAAGCAGTGGAAGCAAAAATTGTAAATGTTACAGTAACCAAAGCCAAAGACGATGATTGGATGATACAGTATTTATTGGCTAGTCCAGAACCAGTAGAAGGTGTAGATAATGCTAAAGCAGTAGGTTATACTAATCATCAGACACTTAACTGTACCATATATTTAGGAGCTAGCCCCAAGTGGAAAAAGATTTTTAACTTTATAGCAGAACTGTCTAAGTTAAAAACAGGAGATATTATTATGGCAGACGAAACTATTAATGGTAGTGGGGTCTGGACAGCAGTTCCAGGAGAGAAGTATTATGATATTTCTTTTAATGGAACTAAAGAAGATGCTGCCAATGCCATTGCTGACTTTTTAAGAGAATTTGAGGGGGAGAACTACTGGTTTCCAATAGGAGGTGTTCTTACAGAAAACCAGGGAAATTATTACTTAAATGGTAACTTTACACCTAACGGTAGTTTTTCTGTTAGAAACTTTAGAGCAGATAATGTTTTTGCTACCAGAGGAGAAGCTGAGTCAGCTTTAGAAAGATTGTTTAAAGCCCAACAACGCTGGAATGGAACAGTACATGGGGCTTACTCAGGAGATATGACAGCAGATAAAAATGCTAGAGAAGACCTTTTAGCAATGCGTGGAATGAAAAGAGATTATATTGACGACTCCTGGGATTGGGAGGATATAGCTACTTTTGAGAATTTCCAAAGAATCTTACAAGATAATTATGAGTTTTCCCCACCACCATTCACTAAAAAAGCCATAAATGATAAAAGAACTAATAGAAGTTGGGAAAGTATTCCTAGCTATGTTCAAGAAAAATTAGTATCTTTGGGTTATAACAAAAATGAACATGACCGTATTTATGGATATACTACAGCAGCAGAAGAAATCAACACTAATACTACAGACGAAATCCCAGTTTTCTGAGGATAATATAGATGAACTGAAAGTCTGGGAATATATCCTGGGCTTTCAGCCTATTCTTAATAAGAGATTTAAAAACCCTAGAAGAAACGACAAAAAAGGAAGAGCTGTTCTTTCTCCTCACCCTACTAATAATTCTATAATGCTTTTTGACCCAGCAGATTCTTTACATCAATGTAATGCTATAAAAGCTATTATGATAGAAAAAGGATTGACGTATGGAAAAGCATTAGAATTTATTAAAGATAATGTAGGAATAAGTAAGAATGTGGTTAGAAAAATAATTAAAAAATCTAAAGGAAGTTTTGTCATAAAGTATACCAGAAGAGATTGGCTAGACATAGATAAACAATATTGGTGTGTAGGAGGAATAACTACTTATCAGTTAGAAATGGAACAATGTTATCCTGTACTAGAGTATTGGTGCGGAGCAGATGAACTTAATTATAAACGTTGCACCATTCCAGTTTATGCTAACCATATAAAAGATAGGATAAAACTCTATGGACCAAAAAATAGATTATTCCTAACTAACATTCCTAACTACATTGGAGGAAACTCTATGTTTAAAGGTAATGATGTTCTTATTCTTACTAAAAATTTAAAGTCTTATTTATGTCTAACAAACATAGGATATGACGTTAGATACCTCCCTAGCGAGTCTACATATATTCCAGAAGATTTTTTTAAAGTTCTAGATAAGTTTAAGGAAATTTGGACGTTATTTGACAATGATAAAGCAGGAGAACAACACGGATTAAGAATAAAGAAACAATTAAGAAATTATAACGTGAAAAACAAAATGTTTAAAATATCCGGAACTTATCTAGATTTATTTAAAAATGAAAAAAAGATTACAGATGCTTACGACATAATATATAGTGGAAGAAATTTAGAAGAAGAAATGAAATTTTTATGCAAATAGCATTATTAAAAAAGGGGCAATCGCACCCCAATAAAACCAGAAAATATTTAAGACCATACTTATATTCTTTACCAGTATGGCAACACCTTAGAAAATTACACATGACGTTTATAGCATGTGGGATCTCCCATAAGGAAATAGAGGGGTTCTTTTATCTAGTACAAACAGATAAGGAAATTCCAGAACATGAAGATATTATTCAAAGTTATTATGTAGGAGAATTAGGTTTTGGGAATTTACACATGCTCCAAATAAGGTTTCCACACGACCTTATAAACAGATTTAAGAAAGGAGAATACTCTAAGCTGTATGCTAACCCAGAAGTAGTTTTAGCTTTAAATGAAGACAACTGGGTAGACTTAAACAAAAGAAAGATATTAGGTGTTTTAACTAAGTGTCCAGTTTACAAACAAGAATTAGTGGAATCTTTATCTTTACCTTCTTCTCCTGTATTTATAGAGGAGAATGCAGAGTTAGATGAGAAGCCAAAAATTCATAAAGAAAGTTTTGATTATGAATATATTTAAAGTAGTAGGACCGCTATTAGTAATAGGTTTATTAGTTTGTTTGGTTTATGATATAGACCAGGAAAGAAATTACTATGACAACCCAAATATATGTTTTTTAGATGGAGGAGTTTGGGTTACTTATGAAAACAGAGAAAAAGAGTTTTTTTGTTTAGATACCCTTAATGTTTATTTAACATGTTATTCTCACAACCCTTCTAGATTAACTGAGTATGGAAGTTATATTAAGATAGAACAAACAATCTTAGGAAGTGAAATTATTAAGATAAATAAAAGAGTTAAAGAATGACACAAAAAGATAGAAATTTATTAGGAGTTATAATTATTACTTTACTAATACTTAGTAGTATAATCTTTTTTACGTTAAATTCTAGAATTAAAGTACTAGAAAATAATAGTTTAGAATTAACTAAAATAAAAGCTATACAAAAACAGGTCGTTGACAAGCAGAAATCTTTAATGAATAATGGATTTTGGGAAGCAGAACTTCCTACCAAAAAACTAGACTCTTTATATTCAGATATAAGAGCTAGAATTAAAGTAATAGAATATAAACTAAAATGATGGAGAAACTAAATTATAAAGGTTATATAATAGCTAAAGAAAAAAGGTTTTATGAAGTTTATTTAAATGATAATAATCTTAGGTCTTTTCTTACTCAAAAAGAAGGATTTGATTTTGTTGACGAGTTAATAGCAGAACATAAAACTAAGAAACTAAACAAACTAGAAAAGAAACTGTTCGAGATAACTTCTGATATTAAAAATCTTATGAGATTACTAGATAAAGAAGACTTAGTTATGGACGATATTAAAGCTAATTTGTCTTCTATATATGAGAAAACTAAATGAAAAATAAAGGAAGAAAACATATTGGACATTATGATAGTGGTAGAATGGCTAATTGTAAAGGAAGTTTAACTTGGCTCACTAGACCAATAAGAAGTATGTCTTCTAATGGAAATGCTCATGGAAAATACAACAAGAAAAAGTGGATAAAAAGAATAAGAGGTTATTTTAAAACACAACATTGGCAAGATATAGAAGGATATGACTAAGTCAGAATACCAAAAGTTAAAACAAGAGAATGATTTATTTACAGTGGCTTTTTTAGATTACAGAAGTCTAGATAAGAAAGCTCCTAGTAAAGATGTTTATTTAAAAGAGTTTAGAAAATTTATAATGACATGTCAGATAAGGGGAGTTAGTCTCCCTTTACTTTGGCAAAAACTAGATAAGAAATATGAAAATTAAAGATTTATTTGGATTGAGTAAAGCTCAACAACAAGACGTAATTAAAAAAATTAAACCACAACAATCATCTTCCATAAATACTCCAGTTAAGAGTATTAGGAAATTAATAGGAGAATAATGTACGGTAACGGAAAATTTATAACTACTTATCCTTTAAAAGACGGTAAGTTTACAGTTCCACAAAGAACTTTAGAAGTCATTATAGACATGGCTGGCAAAGAAGATAGAAATGAGATAGAGTTTATCTCAGATACTACTGAAAGTAATTCTAACGGAGAAGTAATAACTAAGACTTATACTCTCCAAAATATGAAAGACCTTATTAAGTCTAATTCTTATACTGTTAAGGACAGTGCTAAGGGAGCTTTTAAACTCTATGAGATTGACACTAAAGACCTTAATTTCTTTTTTACTGGAATAACAAATATACCTCTTAAAGATACTCCTCCTGTACAACCTGTAAAAATGGAAGGAAATGCTTTAAAAAGGTTACTAGAACTACAAGACAAGATAAATAAACTAGAAAAGGAAAAGATTAAGTTAATGTATAAGTAAAATTAAGGAGCTGGGAAACTGGCTCTTTTATAATTTAAAAAATGAAGAAAATAGATAGACTTAAATTAGCAGGAGAAGTAAAAGAAACTAAAAATGGTTGGAGAGTAGTTTTAGCTGAATGGACAGAAGAAGTTGAGTATATGTATACTCCAGTTAGTATAACTAAAAATACCTACAAAAAAATAGGACAAGTTAAAAGTAAATTTGATAAGAAGATGTTTACTTCTTTATTTTTAAGTAAAGCTACTAACAAGTTTTATATATTTAGTGGTAATAAAAAACATTCTTTTGGTATAAATACATTCAGGTCTTATGGATATAATAGACTAGAAATGTCTAAAGAAAACTGGAATAAACTCATAGTAGCTTATTTTTACGGTAGAAAATGTGAATGGTTAAAACATGACTCTATGTATTGGAACATGTATAGTTTCTTTAAGTCTTTTAGTTCTTTAAAAGAAGCAAAGAACTACTTAGGATTTACTTTTATCAACACAAAAGATTTTAGACAACTGTTAAATAAAACTGGATTCTTAGATAACATTAATTTAGAACCTAAATTTCTTTGGGAAAATAAAGCTAGTTTGGTTTTTCTTAAAGATGTAAAAAGAATGTGTGAGCAACTAGACATTCCTCTAGATTATAAAAGGAAACTTAAAGCATACCACGACGAATTAGTAGAAAAAATAAATCTAAATAAAATACAAGATTATAGTGATGAACCTTTATTTGAGCCTTTAGTAGAACACCCTGATGTAATTCCTCTAGTGTCTAAAAGAGATATTTTTAAAGAAGGAATTAAGCAAAAACATTGTGTTGGTTCTAGAAAACCTAATGACAGTAATCATTATTATCATTATAAAGGTATTACTATACATCTAGGTTATGACGGAAATTATCCAGCTTATACTGACTTATATGAAGTAGGTTTATATATTCGTAAAAACATAAAATACTGGAAAATTAAAGAAGCTAAAATGTATAGAAATGCTAAACCTCCTGTAAAACTTCTTAATGAGTTTAGAGAAATATTTGGGATAGAAAAAGCTATTGTACAGGGAACATGGTGGCATCAAGAAATATAAAACAACATGATATTTTAATATGAATATACCTAGAAATATACAAAACAGAATGAGAGAGGCTCCTCCTGTTGGTTTTAATTACGGTACTTCTAGTTATAATGTAGTGAAGAGTATTAAATCTATTATGGAGTTTACAAATAAATATAAAAATGTTTATAAAGAAATTCTAAAATTTATACTTAAAAATACTTACAGTGAAAAAGAAGTTTATTTAAAGTGGCAGTATTACTATAGAATACAACAATGGGAGTCCAAAAAGTACAGTAAAAAAAGAAAATTAATTACTAGAGATAACAAAAAGATTCTAAACAGAAGAGAAAGATACGCAAGTAATAGAAACAAAGTGAGAATACCTTCTCAGAAAAGAAGTTGGAATACTTGGAAGAATTTTATTATGTTATTTCCTAAATATGTAGATAAAGTTCCTAAGAAGTTTTCAGATAAAAAGTTAGTAATAAAGATTAAAAATGAAAACTTATAAAAATTGGGCATTAAGAGTAAAAGCTAAGTTTATTAGTGAGACTAAAAAAAGACTAGATATAGAAAGAGAAAATTACCTATACTATAGAAGAAAACTTAAAGAAGCTAAAGAAGAATTCGCTAATACAGAAATTGGATGGGTTACAGAACATGATGAAGATGGACATTCTACTTCTTTTTGGTATGACTCTGGAAAATCTGAGAAAGAAGAAATAAGAAGGTGCAGAAGAGCTGTTAATAAACAAGAGGAAATTCTGAAAAAACTTAAACTAGATTTAAAAAGGTTTCAGAAAGAGTTTAATAAGAAACAAGAACAAATAAGAAAGGGAGCAGTTTAACCCACTCCCTTCTTTTTATGAAAGATTATATTTTAAACTTATTTTTAGATAGCTTACTAACTTTCCAATTCTTTACACTTTTGTTTAAATTCATTTATTATATTTTCTAGAAATTCTCTATTCCATTTATAAGTTCCTCTATTAACTTTGTATTTGTCTTCTAGATTAGTTACATGATTTTCTCCTTTTTTAACTACTAACCATTTTCGGTATTCTAAAAGAGGGTCTCTTATATTACATCCTTTGCAGCCTATATAAACATTATGTCTATCAAAAATAGCTTGTGGATATAACTCAGCTTTAAGAAAATGACAAGCATCACAAGTTTTAATATCTGTTAGCCATTTGCCACAGCCATAACAACAATTAACTCCTTCTTGTATCTTAGACAGTCTTATCCATCTTTGGAACCAATGTCTAGCATCTTTTTTTAACTTGGGAATTGTCCGCCTTTTCTTTTTTTTAACTTTGCTAGGTTTAGGTGCTGGTGTCATTTTTATGTTTTAAAAAACTTTTAAAAATAGGATTGTCTATAATCTTTTTCATGTGACCGTGAAGCACCATTAATACTATTCCTTTTTCTTCTAAATCAGGTTCTAGTAAAGCTACTAGATTGTTAGTAGCTAAATCTAAAGAGTCTATTAATGGGTTAATGTTTTCTTTGTTAAAAATTTCTATGTTAATCATTTTTTTCTATTTTTGCTGTAAAAGTTTTTTCTAGTCTTTCATTTAGCTTATCTAGTTCATGTTTAAAATGTCCATAAGCTAGTTTATGATATTTTACTTGGGCTTCTAATTTTAGGTACTCTGGAGTATATTTATTTACTAGATTCCACTTAATTAATTTATCTAACTGTACTTCTGGAGCATTACTAACTTTACTTTCTTCATATACTACTCCGTTTATGTTTTCTATTTTTTGTCTTAATTTAGCTTGCATTTTTTTCTAACTCTTTTATAGCTTTCATTAAATAAATACTTTTATCTAGAGACTCTTCGTAAGCATGTCTTAACCAATCTATGAGAGATAAATCATCTCTGTCCATTGTAGTACCATACTTTTTAAATCCTATTTCAGCTCTAATTTTTATATCTTCTATTACTTGTTTTTCTATGCTACTCATTTTTTCTTTTTTAAAATATAATTTATCACCAGGTATTAAACTCTGATTACAGTCTACTCCATACATATAATACTCATTGTACATTCCTATTAGTTTTTTTATCTTTATCCCTGTATTATCATTTACATTTTTAAATAAAAAAATAGGTTTTTTTGTATTCTCTGGTAAAAGAATGTTTAAACAAACTATATTTTTACCAGGAGAATATTTCATGCAGTATATTTGTTTTTTCATGACGCCTTTTTAAAAAAATTTATTTGCTTAGATAAAATATTTATATAATGTTGCTGTTAAAATAGTATTATGTAACTGGAACTCAGCATGATTAAGATGGAATTTCCAAACATCCTCTGTTCTCTTGTAATAAGCTGTTCCTATTAAAGTATGTATAGCTTCTGAAACTTCATGTATAATGGTGTCTAATATTTCTTCTTCTCTCTGTATTTTATTAGTACCTATTATAATTAAGTCTTTACTTAAAATAACTTGACCACCAAATTTATTTTTATCATACTTTATTTTAAGAGTAGTATTAAGTATTTTTATCTTCTTAGGTCTTTTTATTTTTTTCATTTTAATACTAATCTGTTATAAAAAATAGACTCAAACATGTTTATTTCTGGAACATTTTCTAATTTATTTTTAGCCCAATCTTCTATAACTTTTCTAGTTTCCTTATCTAGTTTTTTTCTTTCTGAACTATTAAGAGTCTCTAAAAATAACTTTATACTAAATAAGCCTATTGTATCTTTACTTTGCCAGTTATAGACTTTATAGGTTTGTTCTGTATCTATTGTAGGGTTTTCTTTAAATGCTTCTAAAAGGAAATCTGGATAGTTTATTTCTGGTAACTGTTCTTTATTCATTATTACTTGTTTTGTTTTTATATCAGAAGCACCCCAAATAGTTCTAATTTCTCTTTCTTTAGCTATTTTAAGCCAATCTACAGACTTTAATTGTTTTATATAGTCTTTGTGGACATAACCATTATTATCTATTTCTGCCCAATCAAAGTCTATAGATAAGTCTAAATTAAGAGCTTCTTTAAGATTCTTTACTTTTATGTTCATTTATATACTTTTCCTCCATAAGTAAAGTGGTCATTTTCCCATACACAAGTGTCTACATTTGTCACACCATTATGTAAAGTACACATTGCAAAGGCATTTGTCCAAGTAGCTTTCTGGGCTTTAGTAGCATAGTTAAAAACTGGAGCTGTAAAGTCTGCCATAGAACCACAATTATAAGCCTTAAAGTTTCCTTCTCTGTAAGAACTAACTCTGTGAGTATGGAAGAATAAAAAGTTTCTTTTAAAAGTATCTATATGCTTCTTAGCTGGCGTTACAGTGCAGATTTCCCCATGAATTATGGAAAGATTTCCTAGCTGTATTTCATCTTCTACCCAGTTAGTATAAATGTCAAATCCAAGTTCTCTTAACTTTAAAGCTGACTCTGGAGAAGGCAATGCTGAACCCAATTTAGAGTTATTAATATCAGACATATATTTATTATAACGAAAGCAGTGATTTCCGTATATAAATCCTTTATATATGTTGGGGCTAAGAATCTCTAAAATAGATTTTAAATACTTGTAAGACTCTGTATATTCATTTCCTAGTGTTAGTCCTGGTATGGCAAGTTTTCCTTTGTCATAATGGCTTAAAGAGTGCAAATCTAGGAAATCTCCAGCCAATACTATTCCTTTAATATCATCTTTTCTTTCTTCAGCCATTTTTAACATAGCCTTCCAAAAAGGAAGATTGACAAAAGGTGCGTGGACACATCCTAAGACCATATAAAGTCCGTCAGGCTTCTCGTTTAATAAATGTGAGTCTATGATAGGGTAATCATAAAAGTCTGCCTGTTTTTTAATCTTTTTCCAAAGACTTCTAACAGAGTCAGACTTTTGTTTTCTGGTGAGGTTTCCTTTAAATGGAAATAGGTCGTAAAGCTCTACGTAAGAATAGTCTCCTTTTCCATACTCTTCTAAATGCTTTATTAATTTTTCTTTCATACCACAAAGATACAAAAAGAAAACTATAAAGTCAAGGGGTTAGTAAAAAAGAACTAATAAAATTTACTGTAGGTTCTTTTAATACGTTGATTAACAAACAGATAGCCGAAATAGCTACTGTAGTATAAATTTATTTTCTTATATAACTTTTTTTTCATATTAGATTTCTTTACCAATAGCTTTTTCGTACTCTGCTTCTTTTCTTCTAAGCTCTAGTTCTTCTTGTTTAATTCTTAAAATATAATCTCTTTGTTTATTTCTAAAATCAAACCAAGTCTTAACGCCCATAGTTACTATACCTATGATACTAGATATAATAGCTACTGTCATAGTAATATTGTCTTGGGTAAGATTAAGATAGCTTGTTATGTAGTTAAGGCTAGCTATAGAGAAAGAGCCAAATAGGGTTGTTTTCATGTTCTAGGGTTATAATTTCTCCAGTTTGTCTGGAATTTTTTACATAGTTTTCTAACTAACACTGGGTCAGCATCAAATTGTACTAGAAAGTTGTCTAATTTTTTAGCAATAACTTTTTCTCCCAATTCCAATCCATAATAATTACCTTGTCTAGTATGAACTTTAGCTACAGTTCTACAAAAAGAAACTGTATGAGTAAAGAGCTTACATTGCTTTTGCTGCCTTAGATTAAGGTCAAAGATTATATTTAGTATAAGACCACAGGCTGCTGCGGAACTATGCATTGCTCCTAACTCCGGATGGTTGGGACTTCCCTCTGGATATAAAGTAAAGGTTCTGGGGTCTTT
>Ga0209186_1000617_pt1 | contig 27924 bp, 9 predicted proteins | sample SidtaG_FD_187426 | JGI IMG/M metagenome (GOLD analysis project Ga0209186, IMG submission 187426) | Marine algal microbial communities from Sidmouth, United Kingdom - Sidmouth_Male2 metaG (SPAdes) (version 2) | ecosystem: Host-associated > Algae > Red algae > Unclassified | place: Sidmouth, United...
TACTTCAACGCATCGTCATGCGAAATAAAGTCATTGATGAGGAAAGTGTGGTGATTGATGGAAAAACGTATCATCAAGTGGCGATTTATGAGGTTGAAAATGGGAAGATAACCAACATGGCATTCATTAATCCTAAAGTTAATGCGGTGGAGGCTGAAAAACTTGTTCAGAACCAATTAATGGCTTATAATAATAGGGATGTAGAGGATTTTGCCGCCAACTTTGCTGAGGAGATAAAGTCTTTTGATTACCCTAATACCCCTTCTTTTGAAGGACAAGAAACCTTACAAAAAATATTTTCAAACTTTTTTGAGAACACACCAGATTTGAACTGCGAACTAAAAAAGCGAATTGTTATCAAAAACATTGTAATAGATGAGGAATACATAACTGCCAATGGCAATAATTTTAGGGCGGTTGCTATTTATGAAATTAAAGAGGGGAAGATTGCGGTGATGACTTTTATACAATAAAATAAGAGACGAATAAAACTCAATAGTATGAACATTGCAATTTTTCCCATAATTAAAACAGAACGGCTTACTTTAAGAAAAATAAAAGAATCTGATAGTGGTGTTATCTTATTTTTACTTTCCGATAAAACCATAAATAAATTCAGTAAACGACCTGAAGATAGAAAGTCGATAAATACATCTGACGCCATTAAACACATTCAAAAAATAAATAAAGAAACTGAAAAAAATAAGTCAATCGCTTATTACCTTAAACAATAGCCAAGAAATAATAGGAAGAATTTGCTTATGGAATTTTTCAGAAGATTATAAAAATGCGGAGGTTGGGTACAGTTTAAAGCCGACATTTCAAAGGAAAGGTTTTATGAGTGAATCTCTAAATGCTGTTGTTGAGTTTGGGTTTGTTGAATTAAAAATAGCCAAAATTAAGGCGTTTACTCATGTTCAAAATGAACCTTCCAAAAAGCTCCTAATCAAAAATGGATTCGATTTTATTGGGAGTAGAGAAGATGATGTTTCTGATGTTGTATTTGAAATTAGCAATGTCAGTAGCTAACAATGTATCAATAGTTTTTTCTGTGGTTCAAGCCGTTTAAAATAGACCCGATAGTAGCGGTTGGATGCTTGTGTTGGCGATTGTATGGCTTTTCGCAGAATATATTGCGAAAATGGAAGGCATCTTAGAGATGCCATCCATTAGCGGATAGCGGGCGCATGCTTGACGACGAAGCACTTTACCGTTGTCTCCAAAAAAATAAAAAATATTTAATTTTTAAAAACAAAAACTATGTCGAAAAAAATAGTCAAAACAGAGGAGGAGTGGAAGCAGGAATTGACGGAAGAACAGTACCACGTTTTACGGAATAGTGGGACGGAAAGACCTTTTACGGGAGCGTTTTATCTCAATAAAGAGGCAGGTGTTTATCATTGTGCAGGGTGTAATAGTGCGCTGTTTTCATCGGATACAAAATTTGATTCTGGTTGTGGATGGCCTTCTTTTACGGAGCCTGTGGAAAGCGATGCAGTCGTAGAGATTTTAGACAAAACGCATGGGATGGTTCGTACCGAAATTCGTTGTGCTACATGTGATGGACATTTAGGGCATGTCTTCAATGATGGACCAAGTAAAAATGGCTTGCGCTACTGTATTAATTCTGTTTCTTTGGGCTTCGATAAATTGCCTAAATCTGATAAGGGCAATGACGAATAGAGAAAAAACACTCGCTATTTTAAAGGAAAATGAAATAGTATTTGAGGTATTGGAACACTCCAAAAAAGTGTACACATGCGATGAAACGGCCTTGGAAAGAAAAGTGGATTTGAGTCAAGTTACCAAGACTTTGTTGTGTTATGATAAACGCAAAAATATCGTTGGTTTTTTGATTCCTGGCAATACGAGTTTGAACCAGCAGAAAGCCCGAAAAGTGGTAGCGTCCAACAAACTGCGATTTATAAATGCAGATTTTTTGACCCAAGAATTTGGTTTAATCATTGGCGCAATTTCGCCTTTGTTGATGTTGGGAAATGCGACTTTTTATATGGATGAAAAATTGAATGAAGTCGAGGAATTGACGATTAGTAGTGGAGAAGCTGGAAGTGGGATTAAGTTGCTTTCTAAAAATTTGCAAGATTTGGTGGGGGTGGTGCTTTGTGATATTACTTGAGTGATGGGTGACAAGTGGCTGGTGACGGGTGACGGGTGACAAGTGACTGGTGATAAATGCAATAAGTAGGCGATTTTAAGGGACGAAGGGGACGTTGTTAAATTGTTAATGCTCGTTTTGTTTTGTCCACCTACTTTGTAAAGCAAAAAAAAGCCGCCCCTAAATAAGGAGACGACTTTTTGTGTGTTGGAATGTTTTATTTTTAGTAAAGAGAATTAATCCTTTTTAATTTTTTGTAATTGAAACAGGCAAACAAAGTTGTGGAGGACAACAAGCCTCAACTACTACAACCAATGGACAACAACAAGGATCAATACCTGCGCCGTCTGTTGCGTATTCGTAAGTTCCTGATTCTGTAGCGGTATAAGTCTGTGCAGTTGCGCCAACAATAGCAACGCCATCTTTGTACCATTGGTAGGTTGTGGCAGCTTCCGCCGTTAAGACAATATCGTCGCCTTCACAAACAGTGTAAGGTACAGAGAAACAAGCGCAATCTTGGTCATCCTCTGTAATGTCATCGTTGTCAGGATTAGAATCTGAATCATATCCCGCCATTCCTGTAATTTCTGCTTCGTTTTTGATTGCACCTTCTTGTGTAACAGTTGCTGTGATCATTAAGGTAACTGAAGCATCTGAAGATGTCATTGTTCCTACGTTCCATACATTGCCTGTAAAATCGGCAGCAGGTGGATCGTGGCTTACATAGGTAACACCAGCAGGTAAAACATCTGTTACCTCAATTCCAGTAGTCGTCAATAAAGCCTCATTAAATACCGTAATGGTATAGACTACTTCATCGCCAATTGCTGCGGTTGTAGGCGCAACATCTTTCGTTAAAGCTAAATCAGATGCAGGAGGACAGTAAGGAATATTTAAAGAATCTTTGGCACCGCCAATTCCTCCTGTAAAATCGACGAAAAGTTCGTTTGTTCCTAAGAAAGGATCAAGTCCCGCCGCATCTGTTCCTGTGACATCTACTAAAATAGGAAAAGCAGTGTTGTACGCTGTTTCAAAAGTATAATATCCATTTGCATCTGTTGTGATACTTTGAATCAAAGGATCTGTTGGTGTAATATTGCCACTCAAATCTGTATCTTGGTAGATATTGATAATTACTCCTTCCACACTAATATCCGTACCTGATTGGTTGCCATCACAGTTTTCATCAATATAGACAAAACCACAAATTTCGTTGGGCGCACCCGTTAAACAATCGACTGTTTCATAATCCGAAGCTGCTCCTACATATACCGCCTCAGAAGCTTCACAAGTAGCAGGGTCAAGGACAAAACTCAATTGGTTTTGGTCTGTACTAATTTTACTATCCTTTCCCGTCGTACCGATAAACATACCAGAATTAGAGAACGTAAAACCCTCAATATCGTTAAGGTCTGTACCATTTAAAGTAACAGTACAAGCGTCAGTTAATTCTCCCGTAGCTTTGTCGATACACACCAATAAATCGAAATTGACAATAGGCGTTCCACCACCAGCATTGGTACTTTTGTTGGCAACACCATATAATTTACCAGTGATTGGATCAATGGCAATATCATCAATATCATCAGGATAAGTTCCACCAGCATCTTGCAAGACAACGTAATCAGCACCCCCAAAAACACCAGGAACGATAGCTCCCGTATTAGGATCAATTTGTACCATAATATCATAGCCACCACTGATTCTTTCAGTAGCCCAAAGCGTACCGTCAATATCAAAAGCAATACCATCAATATCACCAAGTGTAATTGGTCCATTCGCTCCATTGACTGTTCCTAAAGGTGCGCCAATTGCCGTAAATGTTCCTGTAGCAGGATCAAGCGCACCAAATATATCTGCATTTACAGTGAAGAAAGTACCACCGTCAGGAGAAATAGAGTAAGCCTCAATATCAAAAGTACCCGTAGGACCAACCACACGGCTTGTACCTGTAATATGGTTGAATACAACCAATTCATCAGGGTTGTTAGAATTACCATTATCTGCAATTGTATAACAGAAAACAGGAGGCCCTTGAAAAGCATAATCAATGCCAGTAAGATTTGTTCCACTACTAATATCTGCTGCCGTAATAACTTGATCACTGTTTAAAGTAACCGTAGAAGTCGGATCAAGGTCATCTGTACAAAGTGTGATAACATAATCCGTTACAGGTAAAGTATATTCAATAAAAAGTTGTGGAATGTCATTGGCAGAACCACCATTAAGAAGAAAGTCATCGTAACTAGCAAAACCTACATCTCCAGAACCATCAATTTGAAAAGCAAGTGCGTTGTAAGGCATCCAACCTGCTTGGTTGATAACAGGATTGATAAGAGAAGCTAAGTTAGGAGTGTTGTATACACTACCAGTAGTTGTTCCCCCCGTATTCCAACCAACAGGCGAGCCTGAATAAGGTCGAGTAGTTACATCATTAGCAATACGAATGTTATACGTTTTAGGGTCTAATTCATTTTGAATATCAATACTTAAGTTAGCTCCACCTCCTGACGTGTTAGAAACAAAACGAATATATGCATTGGTTACTATTGCACAAGCAGGAATTTCAACATGGTTGAAACGAATACCTACCGTTCTATCATCAGGATCTAAATTAGCTTCACTTCTTGAAATATTTCCAGTAGTATTTGATTCCTCAACGTCATCCGTTGTAAATTGAACAGGGTAACTTACAGTTGTATTTGGAGTATGGTCTAAAGAGATAGTATAATCTCCGTTAACATCAGTGAACCCCACACCAGCAATTTGGTCACCTGCTGAGTAAGTGCCATCTCCATCTAAATCACAGACGGCCTTGACTCTAATGGCAGGATGTCCATAATCCGCAGCATTGTTTGTACCATCTGCATTGTGATCTAAAAAAACGTTTCCCGAAACAGTGTTAACTTGGCTTATGAGGGGAACGGTCATAAGTCCTAAAAGCACTATAGAGCAGAGTGCCATCATGGTGAGTTTGAAATCTTTCATAGTAATAATATTATTAGCCATTTAAATGCTTTTTATTGTTTACTTAATGTTAAGCATAGGTCTGCCATTTCCACTATTTGAAGCGAATGAAAAAGCAATATACTTTTGGGATAAGAAATAAATGTACAAATTTTATCAAAGAAATTTTTTGGTAGATTAGCGGTTTACCGCTTCGACAAAACATGCAGATGTAGCAATATTGCGACGAGATTTTTTATCGAAATCTATCAGAAAATATCGGAGTTAAAAATGAATATTTATTTTACAATATTCTTTGGAGGAGAGAAATGTTAAGTATTTTTTTTAGTAAATACGCAGCAACAACTATTCGTAAAAAATACAAGCACAATTATATTGTCACAATATTTTTTTAATGAAAATACTGTGTTTGTAGAGTATGCTATTTTTATCACACTACAGTGTTAATAGATAATAACCTTTATTGAAAAAGGAGATGATCTATTTGTAGGATTAGTACCAATAAGTAAGTTGTTCTTAAAAGGGAATTAAGAAACAATAGAAGCATAGTATTTAACCTTAATATTTACGTTTGTTTATTTGAATTAATGAAATGTTGAAGAGGTTTAAGTTTAATTACGATGAAGTATGTATAAAAGTTACAATATTCGGCATCTCTTTATAGCAGTGTATTTTAAGAATAGGAGAGAACTGTGGGTGCTTCGTCGTAAAGCATGGGCCCGCTATACGTTAAAGGAAGGCCGCAAAAACACAAGCCAACGCTGCTTCCAACCACTGCTATCGGGTCTATTTTGGATGGACAGAATGTTTGTTTTTAGTATTCAAAGTAGTATTTTTTGATAGTGGTAAGTACCTTAATAAGCTAGACCCGATAGTAGTGGTATGGCTTTTTTCGTTTAATTAGGTTAAAGTAGTTGGGACAAGGCATGCCTTGTCCGTACAGTTCTATTTGGGTTCATTCATAATAGATTCGTTAAAAAAAAAGCCATAATAGCGGATAGCGGGAAGCCCCGTAACGATGAAAGATAAACCGTTCTCTCCAACAAGCTATTAAAAAAGCAAAAAAAAATCGCCTCTAATGAAAGAGACGATTTTTAAAATCTATATAGGAATTAATAGAGCCTATTTTTTTGATATATCACCAAAAATGTCTTATTGAATAGTTTTGAGACTTAAAAGCAAAATAGGCTAATTTACCTAAACTAAAGGCTAATTATATTTTAATTTTTAGTAACCGTTACAGGTAAACAAATTGTAGGAGGACAACAATTTTCTATCTCAACATAGATTGGGCAACAACAACCTGTTGTATCTAATCCATTTCCATCAAGTGCATATTCGTATGTACCCGCAGCCGTTGCAGTAATTGTTTGAGTTGTTGCGCCAGAAATCAAAACACCATCTAAATACCATTCGTATTGTGAGTGGCCATCTGGTGCTGTAATATCAACACTTTCTCCATCACAAATAATGTAAGGTACAGAGAAACAAGCACAATCTTGATCATCTTCAGTAGCATCATCGTTATCAGGCGTAGAATCAGAATCATATCCATCCATACCTGTAATTTCCGCACTGTTTTTGAAATCACCCGCTTCGTTTACAACTACATTAATTGTTAAAGTAGTAGAAGCGTCAGCAGAAGTCATTGTACCAATCGTCCAAATATTTCCTACAAAATTTTCCGTAGCAGGAGAATGGCTGACGTATGTTAAACCAGCAGGTAAAACATCAGTAACCTCAATGTTGTCAGTTGTTAATAATGCTTCATTGAAAACAGTAAGTGTATATTGAATGGTATCACCGATGCTTGCAGTGGGAGTACTTACCCCTTTTTCAAGAGCTAAATCTTTGGCAGGAGGACAATAAGGAATCAATAAAGAATCTTTTTGACCACCAAAACCATCAGAGAAATTAACATAAAGTTCGTTTGTTCCTAAAAAAGGATCAAGACCCGCAGCATCCGTACCTGTAACATCAACTAAGATAGGGAAATCTACATTATAAGCCGTTTGAAAAGTGAAATATCCATTAGGATCAGTAAGTATTGTTTCGATTAATGGATCAGTTGGAGTACGAGTGCCACTCAAATCTGTATCTTGATAAATATTGATGGCAACGCCTTCTACAGAAGCATCAATACCATCTTGTGAACCATCACAGTTTTCATCAATATAGACAAAACCACAAATTTCGTTAGGCGCACCTGTTAAACAATCAACTGTTTCATAATCCGAAGCCGCACCGACATATACAGGATCAGAAGCTTCACAAGTAGCAGGATCAATAACAAAACTCAATTGGTTTTGGTCTGTGCTAATTTTACTATCTTTACCAGTAGTACCGATAAACATACCAGAGTTAGAGAAAGTAAAACCCTCAATATCGTTGAGGTCTACACCATCTAAAGTAACGACACAACCATCGGTCAATTCACCCGTAGCTTTGTCGATACAAACCAACATATCAAAGTTTACGATAGGTGAACCACCAGCACCTGTGCTTTTATTGGCAACACCATATAGTTTACCAGTGATTGGATCAATAGCAATATCATCAATATCGTCAGGGTAAGTACCACCAGCATCGGTTAAAACAACATAATCATCACCCCCAAAAACACCAGGAACAATCGCTCCAGTAGCAGGGTCAATTTGTACCATAATATCATAACCACCAGCGATTCTTTCAGTAGCCCAAAGCGTACCATCAATATCAAAAGCGATACCATCAATATCCCCAAGTGTAAGTACGCCATTTGGTCCATTGACAGTTCCTAAAGGCGCACCAATTGCGGTAAAAGCCCCTGTTGCAGGGTCAAGAAATCCAAATTGGTCTCCATCTACCGTAAAGAAAGTACCACCATCAGGCGAAATAGAGTAAGCCTCAATATCAAAAGTACCTGTAGAACCAACAACACGACTTGTACCTGTGATATGGTTGAATACAACCAATTCATCAGGGTTGTCAGAATTACCATTATCCGCAATCGTATAGCAGAAAACAGGAGGTCCTTGAAAAGCATAGTCAATACCAGTAAGATTTGTTCCACTACTAATATCAGCAGCCGTAATCACTTGGTCACTGTCTAAAGTAACGGTAGAAGTAGGATCAAGGTCATCTGTACAAAGTGTGATAACATAATCCGTTACAGGTAAAGTATACTCAATGAAAAGTTGTGGAATGTCGTTAGCAGAACCGCCATTAAGAAGGAAGTCATCATAACTGGCAAAACCAACAGCACCCGTACCATCAATTTGGAAAGCAAGAGCATTGTAAGGCATCCATCCTGCTTGATTGATAATAGGGTTAATAAGCGATGCTAAGTTGGGTGTATTGTACACACTACCAGTTGTAGTAGCACCTGTATTCCAGCCAACAGGGGCTCCTAAGTAAGGTCTGGTGGTTACATCGTTAGCAATACGAATATTATATGTTTTAGGATCTAATTCGTTTTGAATATCAATATTTAAGCTAGCTCCAGCATCAGTTGTATTAGAAACAAAACGAATGTAAGCGTTTGTTACTGTAGCACAAGCAGGAATTTCAATATGGTTGAAACGAATACCTACCGTTCGAGCATCAGGATCTAAAGTAGCTTCACTTCTTGAAACAGTTCCAGTAATATTTGATTCCTCAACGTCATCAGTGGTAAATTGAACCGGATAGCTTACAGTTGTGTTTGGAGTATGGTCTAAAGAGATAGTATAATCTCCGTTAACATCAGTGAAACCCACACCAGCAATTTGATCACCTGCTGAGTAAGTGCCGTCTCCATCTAAATCGCAGACAGCTTTTACTCTAATAGCAGGATGCCCATAATCGGCAGCATTACTCGTGCCGTCCCCGTTGTGATCTAAAAAGACATTTCCCTCTATAGTATTAACTTGCCCCATCATTGGAGCAGTCATACAACCTAAACAAACGGCTACAAGTAGTGCTTGTATAGTGCGGATATATGCCTTTATTTTAATAATATGATTAGCCATTTAAAAGATTTTAATTATGTATAAATGTATTTATATAATTTTTTTTAAATTTCACAAAAAACTATATTTTATTAAAAGTGATTAATTATTCGATTTGTTAAATATTTTTGTATCTTATTAAGTGTTTTTATATTCTAAACTCACTAAAATCTACCTATAACAATGGATGATAAGGAGGGGTAGATTTCAAAGTGATTGAAACACATATATTTATTTGCATGAGTATTATTGAGACCCATTTATAAAAAGGCATATAAGGGGAACTAATATGATCTTTATCTCCTCAAGGATCAGATGCTCATACCTAAATTAATCTTACTTTATATTTAACCTACTTTGGTGGGATTAGATAACTTATATATTAAACAACTTCATGTACAAACCTAATAAGAGTTTGCTGGACATTGTCTAGCTACATCTTTGTGTAAGCTTGTGCAAATTAATATAATAAATAATAAATTTATTTTTATTATTATATATATTTGGTCTCATAAGTTGTTCAATATCCTTCTTATCAAAAGAATGTTGTGTTAGAACATTCTCTTTCAACTTTTACATTGGCAGATAAAAAACTAATCTTCTAATTTTATGGAGATTGGGTATTATAGTCTCTTGAATCAGTCTGTATCAGGATTGGTCTAAGGTGAGTATTTTAGTCTATAAGTTGTATATTATACCTGACACTTTGGCAAATTCATTCTTTTGATAACAATTTTTTTGATTTTTTTAGAAAATATTATTTTAATCACTAAAATGTTATACAACAACGTTTTATATATATTTATGCAAATTATAAATATATGATATTTTTAGTTGTGTGTAGTAGATATCTGTGACTTGGTATTTTTTTTGCTTCCAAATTATAGAACCTCCACTATTAGCATAATTACGATTATCATACAATAAAGGTTACATTAAAGTTTTGAATATTAATTTTCATTAAAACTATCCTTTATATGTTTCAATCAAATTTTCCCTTAACAACCTCTCCGATCCTCCATTAATTATAGTATTTACTTTAATTAAAAAACTAAATTTAATGAGATCAACTTTTTACTTTTTTTCAATATTAGTATGTTTAATTATGTCTACTTCATTGGCAAATGCACAATTATATATTAATGAAGTTTTAGCTAAGAATGCAGCTGGCTTGCAAGATGAAGCAGGACAATTTGAAGATTGGATTGAAATATACAATGCAGGAAATTCCTCTGTTGACATAGGTGGATACCATATATCAGATGATCCAACTAATATTACTTTATGGCAAATACCTACTACTGATGCGTCAAAAACGACCGTGCCAGCAGGAGGCTATTTAATTTTATGGGCAGATGCTGATATTATAGATGGTGAAAACCATGTTAATTTTAGTTTATCTAAAAATGGCGAAACCATTACTTTATATAATGGAGGAACACAAATAGATGCAATCACTTTTGGAACACAATCAGAAGATATTTCTTTTGGTCGTGCAACAGATGGCGATAACTCCTTCCTTTCTTTTTCTAATCCTTCACCAAATAATAGTAATGTAGGAACACCACCTGTAAATCCTTTTGTTGGATTGGTTATTAGTGAAGTTATGACGAATAACAGTATTCATTTGGATGAATATGGGGAAGGAGATGATTGGGTGGAGTTTTATAATCCAACCAATCAGATAATTAATTTTACTGATTTTTATTTAACAGATGATTTTGATAATCTAAAAAAATGGGCATTTCCAGCAACCTATCATGTAGATCCAAACGATTATGCTATCGTTTGGGTGGATAGTGATCCAGAGCAAGGAACAAATCATGCTTCTTTTAAATTGGGGAGTACAGGAACAGCATTGGCATTAGTATATGACAATGGAAGTACCATAACAATTTTAGATTCAATAACATTAGGGAAGCAGCCTTATAATGCATCTTTTGGTCGAGATAATGACTCAGGAGCGTGGACCGTTTTTCATGAAATATCTCAAGGATATAGCAACATTGGAAAACAACAAAAAGTATTGACACCTATCGCATCTATAGAAGGCGGTATTTATGCTACAGCCCAAAATATAAGTTTAAGTACTCCAACTAATGGAGCGTCAATTTATTATACAACCAATGGAGATGAGCCAACACAATCATCTACTTTATATAGTGGATCATTTAACGTAAGTTCTAACAAAACGATTAGAGCCAGAGCTTTTAAAAATGGAGATCAGTATAGTGATATTGTGACGAATAATTATGTATTTGAAAATGCAGCGAATTTACCTGTTGTAATGCTTTCTACAGCACCAGATAACTTATTTGATGATGAGATTGGTATAGCAGTAGAGGGAACAAATGGTATCTCTGGAAACTGTTTTAATGCAGCAAATTGGAATCAAGATTGGGAGCGTCCAGTTCATATCGCCTATTATGAACCAGATGGTTCGTTGGGATTTGAAACAGATGCAGGAATTTCAATTTCGGGAAACTGTTCAAGAAAATACGCTCAAAAAAGTTTTAACATTAATGCTCGCAATGAGTATGGTGGTGTTAAAATGAAGCACAAAGTTTTTGAAGATAGCAAAACAGAGGAGTTTAAATCTTTAAAATTACGTGCTTCAGGAAATGATGTATACTGGACGATGCTAAGAGACCATTTAGCAGCAGAATTAGTATACAATAAAACAAATGTAGATGCACAGGCAGCACAGCCAGCAGCAGTTTACCTTAATGGTGAATACTGGGGATTGTACAAAGTTCGTGAAATATTGAATCAACACTACTTTGGTAAAAAATTCCCAGAAATTGACAAAGACAATTTAGACATTATACGCTTCTCTTATCAGCACAATTTCTTAAAAATTGCAGAAGGCACCAACGATGATTATAATGCGTTAGATACTTGGTTAAGAAATAATAATCTAAGCAACCAAACCAGTTATAACTACGCTAAAAGTAAAATAGATGTAGATAACTTTTTAGATTATAATATCGGTGAAATTTTCTTGACAAATTATGATTATGGTGAGAATAATGTAAGAGTTTGGAGAGAACGAACACCAGAGGGAAAATACCGTCACTGCTGGTTTGATTTTGATTCTGCAATGGGCGTAAATTCAGGAAGTTTAATTGCTTCAAGTACAGATATGATGGAATTTGCAACAAAAACAAATCCTGATTATTGGGAAAAAAGTAGCTTATTCCTAAGAAAAATGTTGGAAAATGATGAATTCAAAAACGAATTTATCCAACGTTCTGCCACTCAAATGAATTTAGTATTTACGCCAGATATTATGAATGCTAAAATAGATGAGATTAAGACAAAAATGGAAGGAGAGATGGCAGCGCATATTGCACGTTGGAAAGATGAGTTTGGATATGAGCAAAAAACAAAAATACAATCTGTAGCAGAATGGAATACAAATATTCAAGCTTTACGCACTTTCTTAAATGAACGTCCAGCACATGCTCGCCAGCATATCACAAATCATTTTGGATTGAATGGTATGTTTGAATTGATGTTTGAATATGATGAGAATACAGGAGGAACAGTGTACATCAACAGTAACGAATACGAAATTCCATTTAAATACACTGGAGAGTACTACGACAATATTCCAATTAAAGTAAAAGCAGTAGCAAATCCAGGATATACTTTCTCTCATTGGGCAGAAACAGGAGAAACAACAACCTCAATTGAGTTTTCTTCGAGCAATAATACAACCTTAACCCCTATATTTAATCAGTTAGAAGAGCCTGTTATCACAGAAATACACTACAACCCATCTAATGGAAGTAGTTTTGAATACATAGAGTTACACAACCCACATGCAACAACTTTAAATATTGCGAACTATGCGTTTACAAGCGGAATTACTTATACATTCCCAGCAGGAACAAGTTTAGCACCTAATGAGTATTTATTAGTCGTACAAGATGCAGCTAACTATAATGGTTTGAGCGTTGATGTATTAGAGTGGACAGATGGAACTTTAAGCAATAGTGGAGAAAAAATATTATTAGCCAATGCAGCAGGTGGTGTCATTGATTCTGTAAAATATGATGACGTAGCACCTTGGCCTATAGAAGCAGATGGGCAAGGAGAAGCCTTGATTTTAATTAGTGCAAACTTAGATAATGCAGTTGCAAGCAATTGGGTAGCCTTTGATGCAACTCCTGGCGTAGAGAACTTATTACCACCTTCTTGTACTGATGGTATCCAAAATGGAGACGAAGCAGGAATTGATTGTGGGGGTACTTTCTGTAATCCTTGTCCTACTTGTACTGATAATATCCAAAATGGTGATGAGACAGGCGTTGATTGTGGAGGTCTTAATTGTGCTGCTTGCCCATTGACTTACTGTGGTGCGAATGGTACAAATGTGAACTATGAGTATATCAAGCAAGTTGTTTTTGGAGATATTAACAATACAACGGCTGCAAATGGTGGTTATGGAGATTTTACAGCCCAAAGCACAACTGTTGTGCCTGGTGACAATATCGCAATTGCTCTGACGCCTGGTTTTGCTGGTTCTTCATATGCTGAATACTGGAATGTATGGATTGATTTTAATTTAGATGGTGATTTTGACGATGCCAATGAGTTGGCTTTCCAAGCAAATGGAACGTCTGCGGTTAATGGAACAATTAGTATTCCAGCAAATGCGGCATATGGTCCAGCAAGAATGCGTGTTGCAATGAAATGGAATGCTGCAAGTACACCTTGTGAAACTTTCCAATATGGAGAAGTAGAAGATTATACGGTATTCTTAGACATCGCTTGTGCGGTAGGAACTGCTTGTGATGATGGTGATCCTTGTACCGCAGGAGAAACCTATGATTCAAACTGTAACTGTAGTGGAGGCTCTTTCTTAGATGCTGATGCAGATGGAGTTTGCGATACCAACGATATTTGTGCGGGAGATGATACCGTAGACAGTGATGGAGATGGAACGCCAGACGATTGTGATAGTTGTGACAACAATTTAACAGGAACAACTTGTGATGATGGGAATGCTTGCACAACAGGAGAAACCTATGATATAAACTGTAATTGTACGGGTGGTACAGTAGCAGATGCAGATGGTGATGGTATTTGTGATGCAGACGATATTTGTCCAGCAGGAAATGACAACATAGATATGGACAATGATGGTGTTCCTGATGCCTGTGATGCGTGTAATGATGCTTTAATAGGCACAGCTTGTGATGATGGCGATGTTTGCACAACAGGAGAAATCTATGACGCCAACTGTAACTGTACAGGTGGAACGTTTGCCGACGCAGACAACGATTCTGTTTGTGATGCCAATGATATTTGTGCTGGTGACGATACTTTAGATGCTGATGGAGACGGAACACCAGATGATTGTGACGCTTGTGACAATACTTTAACAGGCACTACTTGTGATGATGGTGATGCTTGCACCGCAGGAGAAACCTACGATGCCAACTGTAATTGTACAGGGGGAACATTAACCGATGCAGACGGAGATGGTGTTTGTGATTTAAACGATATTTGTGCAGCAGGAGACGACAACATCGACGGTGATGGCGATGGTATCCCTGATGCTTGTGATAGTTGTAACAGTGCTTTAATAGGTACTGTTTGTGATGATGGCGATGTCTGTACGACTGGAGAAACCTATGATGCCAACTGTAACTGTCTTGGAGGTGTCTTTACAGATACTGACAACGATTCTGTTTGTGATGCCAACGATATCTGTGCGGGAGACGATACAATGGATATAGACGGTGATGGAATACCAGATGCTTGCGATAATTGTGATAATAATTTAGCAGGAACAAGTTGTGACGATGGTGATGCTTGTACAACAGGAGAAACCTATGATGCTAACTGTAACTGTACAGGAGGAACTTTAGTAGATTCAGATGCAGATGGAGTTTGTGACTTAAATGATATTTGTGCAGGAGATGATACGGTAGACACGGATGGAGATGGAACACCAGACGATTGCGATGCTTGCGATGGCAATTTATTAAGTACATCTTGTGATGACGGTGATCCATGTACTGTAGGAGAGGCGTACGATGCCAACTGTAACTGTACAGGTGGAATCTTTGAAGATACAGATAATGACAATGTTTGTGATTTTAACGATATTTGTTCTGCTGGAGATGATACCATAGATACCGATGGAGATGGAATACCAGATGCGTGTGATTCTTCTTGTGGAGATGGTATCCAAAACGGTAGCGAAACGGGTGTAGACTGTGGAGGACCAGACTGTCCTGCCTGCCCTACAAATTACTGTGCTGCTACTGGAACCAATGTAAATTACGAATACATTCAAACAGTTGCCTTTGGGAGTATCAATAATACTTCTGGAGCAAATGGTGGATATGGAGATTTTACAGCACAAAGCACAGATGTATCATCAGGAGACAACATAACAATCAACCTAACACCTGGATTCTCTGGCAACGCTTATAACGAAGCTTGGAATGTTTGGATTGACTTCAACATGGATGGAGACTTTGATGATAGTGGTGAGTTAGTATACACAGGTAGTGGTAGTTCAGCAGTAAGTGGAACGGTAAGTATCCCTGCAAACACACCACTTGGAACAACGAGAATGCGTGTAGGAATGCAATGGAACAATGCACCATCTCCTTGTGGTTCATTCGGATATGGAGAAGTAGAAGATTATACAATAGTAATCATAGATGGAGTTATTCCGCCACCAGTGGCAACTACAGACTTTTGGTTAGAAGCAGAGTGTGGAGTGCCTGGCGCAAATTGGAATTTTGAAACAGATGGCGCAGCAGCAGGTGGAGCGTACGGAAATCCTACAGGAGCAGTTGCCTATGATGCACCATCAGGTAATGCCGCAGATGTCTTGACTTTCACATTTGATGTCTCTGAAGCAGGAAACTACAAAGTCTTTGGTAGAGCAAAAGCCCCAAACAGTGCAAGCAACTCTCTATGGGTAAGAGCCAATGGCGGAACTTGGGTAAAATGGTTTAGTATTGCAACTGGAACTTCATTTAACTGGTTACGAGTAAAAGACTATAACAACAATGACAATAATGTATCTGTAAGCCTTATACAAGGAAGCAATACGGTTGAAGTTGCAACAAGAGAGCCAGGTACCTTACTTGATAAAGTACACTTAACAAAAACAGGGAGTTTGCCTACATTATTAGGAGGTGATGCTACAAACTGTGGAGCGAATGGCAATAAAGAATTTGCACCATTGGCAATAGGAGAGACAGGAAAAGTAAGCATTGACCAAACCAATGCAACGCAGTGGCAACATGTAGAATTTAGAAAAGAATACACAACTCCTGTAGTAGTGGCACAATCTTTGACGTACAATGACGAAGACCCTGCAACGGTATCTATCAGAAATATTGATGCTGACGGATTTGAATTAAAAATCAACGAATGGGATTACCAAGATGGGACACATGCAGAAGAAACAATCGGATTTATGGTTGTAGAAGCTGGATCTTATCAATTGGAAGACGGACAAATGATTCAAGCTGGTATCTCAAATATGGGTACAGACTATACAGGGGTAACGTACGATAGCAAATTCAGCCAATTACCAGTCGTAATAGGACAGGTAATTTCAAACAACAACGAAAGTACAGTAGTGGCACAAACAAAAACCATCTCAACAACTCAGTTCAAAATGAAATTAACTTGTGAAGAAAGAAACGTACAAGCTGGTGAGCATATGAACAGCGAACAAGTAGCGTGGATTGCTATGGAAACTGGAAAAGGTACAACAGCAGGAAACAGCTTTGAAGCAGGCAATACAGGAACAAAGGTAGAAGCTGATTTCTACGAAGTAGAGTTTAGCCAAAACTTTATGACAACACCTGTAGTCGTATATGCTACACAAACAAGCAACGAGGAAAATACAGTGACGGTAAGACATACCAATATCACGCCATTAGGCTTTGATGTGCGTTTACAAGAAGAAACATCTTTTGATTTAGAGCAAGTACACCGTGCAGAAGAAGTTGGATTTATCGCTTTTGAGCAAGGATTTATCTTAGCGAGTCAAAAAGTGGAAAACAACCCGATAGTAGAAGCTTTGGACACAAACAATGATGTAGATGATACTGCTTGTCACATAGAGATTCCTAACGTATTCACACCAAATGGTGACGGAATTAATGACGTATTCCAGTTTGATTTAGGAACATGTGTGACATCATATGAGATGACCGTATTCAACCGAAATGGCTCTGTCGTCTTCTCTGACGCATCTGATATAAATGATTCAGTTATATGGAATGGTGAAGCACTTAACAAAGTGTCTTCTATAAGTGAAGGAACATATTTTTACGTTCTTACTTTTAAAATTGAGAAGGAGACGAAGCGTCGTTCAGGTTATATTGAACTTCGCAAATAGTCATTCTCTTATGATATGAATGTTATTTGATTAATTATATTTGATTTGTTACCTACTCAGTAACATTTCCAAGAGCCTCGCTAACTACTCATTAGTGGGGCTTTTTTTTACTCTTAAGTATACGCAATACAAAGACAGAAGTTTCACTATTTTTTGAGTTTCTTACTTCCTAATGTTTTATTGAATTTACTTGCGTGTCTATACTATATTATACGGAACCATCCGATATAAGTTTCATTCCATAGAAAAAAATAGTATATTTTTTTCTGCTAAAAAAAATGGTTGTTCAATAATTTATTTAAAGGCAAATAATATCAATCCTTTTTAAGAAAGCGAACCTTAATTAAACTAGTAAACCATTAAAAATATAGGTAAGAAAATGGACGTCTATAAGATGGCTTTCATTTACCGATATAAATACATCTTGCCTTAAAAAAAAATAAGTAAATGAACACAGTTTAAAAAGGTTTTAGTGCATTTATTGTAAAAATCCAAATCTATTTTTTTAGGAGAGAACAGTTTATCTTTCATCGCCACAGAAAGGCCCGCTATCCGTTAATGGATGGCATCTCCAAGATGCCTTTCATTTTTCGCAATATATTCTGCGAAAAGCCAAGCAATCGCCAACGCAGCCATCCAACCACTACTATCGGGTCTAGCTTATTACAGACACAACAACTTACAACTGTTCCCTCACACCAATATCTGTTAGGCAATTTAAACTTAATAAATACTCATTTTGAGAAATAGTTTTATACCAATCCTTTTAAACAAGCCTTAATAAAACTAGTAAACCATTCAAAATAGGTTAGCTAATGGATAGATGGGATTCATTTACCGATATAGATGCATTTTAACTATGGGTAGCTACAAAATAGCAGATAATTAAATAGACGACTCTAATGGTTTTCTGTCGAGCTTTGCAGTCTTTGCGTTAAAATTCTTTGCGCTCTTTGCGTGAAATAAAATTCTTGAACCGAATTAGATTGCTATAGTAAACCATTAAAAAAGAATCACAAAATCACAGAAGAACCAAACCACAGCACCAAGAACTACGACACTTTTTAGAGATAGCGACCTCATAAAATAGCCCTGATAGCAGTGGTATGGTGGCGGTAGGGGCAGACCCATGTGTCTGTCCGCAGCGTTGGCCAGTCACCATAAGAACGAATAGCAGGCCAAAATGTAACGACGAAGCACCAAACCCTTCGCTCCTTATTATATCAATCCTATTTGAAAATAAAAAAAGTGTTTCTCACACAAAGACCGCAGAGAACGGTTTATCTTTCATCGCCACAGAAAAGTTATCCATTACTATGTCTCACAAAGAACCACAAAATCAAGAAAGAACCGAACCACAGCACCACACCACCACAGCACCACAGTGTACAACAACTGTATAGTAAACTTGACACTTTGATAAATTCAAGCTTTTAGCAACCACTTGTGTAATTTTTTTTCAAATATTTTTTTCCAATCATTAAAAGACTGATTAATAATATTTTACATCTAATTATAAGGGAGCTAAATATATTATTTTTTTAGTTGTATTTAGTATGTTTTTGTGACTTGGTGCGTTTTTTGCTTCCAATATATAGAATCTCCACATTAACATAGTGACAACTATGATAAAAAAAAAGTTACATTAAAAGGTTTGAATCAAATTCATCTTTAAATGTTTCAAATAAAATCTCCCTTAAAAACTCCACCTCTCCGATCCTCCATTAATTATAGTATTTACTTTAATTAAAATTAAACGACTAAATTTAATGAGATCAACTCTTTACTTTTTCACAGTAGTATTATGCTTGTTTACATCTACCTCATTGGTAAATGCACAGTTATATATTAATGAAGTTTTAGCTAAGAATGTAGCTGGCTTACAAGATGAAGCAGGACAATTTGAAGATTGGATTGAAATATACAATGCAGGAAATTCGCCTGTTGACATAGGCGGATACCACATCTCAGATGATCCAACTAATATTACTTTATGGCAAATACCTACTACTGATGCGTCAAAAACAACCGTACCAGCAGGAGGCTATTTAATTTTATGGGCAGATGCAGATATTATAGATGGCGAAAACCATGTAGATTTTAGTTTATCTAAAAATGGTGGAACCGTTACTCTATATAATGGAGGAACACAAGTAGATGCTGTCACTTTTGGAACACAATCTGAAGATATTTCTTTTGGTCGTGCAACAGATGGTGATGACTCTTTCCTTTCTTTTTCTAATCCTTCACCAAAGGCTGGTAATGCAGGAACACCGCCTGAAAACCCATTTAATGGGCTGGTTATTAGTGAGTTAATGACCAATAATCATATTCATTTAGATGAATATGGAGAAGGAGATGATTGGGTGGAATTTTATAATCCAACCAATCAGGTAATTAACTTTACCGACTTTTATTTAACAGACGATTTTGATAACCTGAAAAAATGGGCATTTCCAGCAGGCTACCATATTGATGCCAATAACTATTCTATAGTTTGGGTGGATAGTGATTCAGAGCAAGGAACAAGCCATGCGTCTTTTAAATTAGGCAGTACAGGATCTGAATTGGCATTGGTATATGACAATGGAAGCACCGTGACAATTTTGGATTCAATAACAGTGGGCAAGCAGCCTTATAATGCGTCTTTTGGTCGAAATAATGACTCAGGAGCGTGGACCGTTTTTCATGAAATATCTCAAGGGTATAGTAATATTGGAAAACAACAACAAGTGACCAAACCTATAGCTTCTATAGAAGGAGGTATTTATGCGACTACCCAAAATATAAGTTTAAGTACTTCAACTACTGGAGCATCAATCTATTATACAACAAATGGAGATGAGCCAACACAATCATCTACTTTATACAATGGATCTTTTAATGTAAGTTCTAACAAAACAATTAGAGCAAGAGCCTTCAAATCAGGAAACAAGACAAGTGATGTTGTTACCAATACTTATATCTTTGAAAATGCAGCGAATTTGCCTATTGTAATGCTTTCTACAGCACCAGATAATTTATTTGATGACGAGATTGGTATTGCAGTAGAGGGAACAAATGGTGTGTCAGGAAACTGTTTTAATGATGCAAACTGGAACCAAGATTGGGAACGTCCAGTCCACATCGCATACTATGAAGCAGATGGTTCATTGGGATTTGAAACAGATGCAGGAATTTCAATTTCAGGAAACTGTTCAAGAAAATACGCTCAAAAAAGTTTTAACATCAATGCTCGTAATCAGTATGGTGGTGTAACAATGAAACACAAAGTATTTGCAAATAGCAAAACAGACGATTTTAAAGCGTTGAAATTGCGTGCTTCAGGAAATGATGTATACTGGACAATGTTAAGAGATCATTTAGCATCAGAATTAGTATACAATAAAACAAATGTAGATGCACAGGCAGCACAGCCAGCAGCCGTTTACCTTAACGGTGAGTATTGGGGATTATACAAAGTTCGTGAAATTCTGAATGAACACTACTTTGCTGAAAAATTCCCAGAAATTGATAAAGACAATTTAGATATTACACGATTCTCTTACCAGCACAATTTTTTTAAAGTTGCAGAAGGTACAGATGAGGATTATAAAAACTTAGATGCTTGGTTAAGAAACCATAACTTGAGCAATCAGGCTGACTATAATTATGCAGCCAGTAAAATAGACGTAGATAATTTTTTAGATTATAACATTGGCGAAACGTTCTTAACCAATTATGATTATGGTGAGAACAATGTGAGAGTTTGGAGAGAGCGAACACCAGAGGGAAAATACCGTCACTGTTGGTTTGATTTTGATTCTTCTATGGGGGTAAACTCTGGAAGCTTAATCGCTTCAAGTACGGATATGATGGAGTTTGCAACAAAAACGACTCCTGATTACTGGGAAAAAAGTAGTTTGTTCCTAAGAAAGATGTTGGAAAACGAAGAATTCAAAAATGAGTACATTCAGCGTTATGCAACTCAAATGAATTTAGTGTTTACGCCAGAAATAATGAATGCTAAAATAGATGAGATTAAGGCGCAGATGGAAGGAGAAATGCCAGCGCATATTGCCCGTTGGAAAGATGAGTTTGGATATGAGCAAAAAAATAAAATCCAATCTGTAGCAGAATGGAGTACAAATATTCAAGCTTTACGTACTTTCTTAAATGAGCGTCCAGCACATGCTCGCCAACATATTACAGACTACTTTGGTTTAAATGGTACATTTGAATTGATGTTTGAATATGATGAAAACACAGGAGGAACGGTACACATCAATAGCAACGAATACGAAATTCCATTTAAATATACAGGAGAATACTACGACAATATTCCAATCAAAGTAAAAGCGAAGGCAAATCCAGGATATACTTTCTCTCATTGGGCAGAAACAGGAGAAACATCAACTTCAATTGAGTTTTCTTCAAGCAACAACACAACCTTAACACCTGTGTTTAGCCAATTAGAAGAGCCTGTTATCACAGAAATACACTACAACCCATCTAATGGAAGTAGTTTTGAATACATAGAGTTACACAACCCACATACAACAACTTTAAATATTGCAAACTATGCATTCACAAGTGGAATTTCTTATACATTCCCAGCAGGAACAAGTTTAGCACCTAATGAATACTTATTGGTTGTACAAGATGCCGCCAATTATACAGGAAATGTATTAGAGTGGACAGAGGGAACATTAAGTAACAGCGGAGAAAAAATATTATTAGCAAATGCAGCAGGTGGTGTCATTGATTCTGTAAAATACAATGACGCAGCACCTTGGCCTGTAGAAGCAGATGGGTTAGGCAAAGCGTTGATTCTAATTAGTGCAACCTTAGACAATGCAGTTGCAGGAAATTGGGTAGGATTTGAGGCAACACCTGGTATAGAGAATTTATTACCACCTTCTTGTACAGACGGTATCCAAAATGGAGACGAAGCTGGCATTGATTGTGGAGGCTCGTTCTGTAATCCTTGTCCTTCTTGTACCGATGGTATTCAGAATGGAGACGAGACAGGAGTTGATTGTGGAGGCATTAATTGTCCTTCATGTCCATTGACTTACTGTGGATCAAATAGTACAAATGCAAATTATGAGTACATTGATAAAGTTGTCTTTGGTGACATTAACAATACAACAGGTGCAAACGGTGGTTATGGTGATTTCACAGGACAAAGCACGACAGTTGTGCCTGGTGACAACATCGCAATTGCATTAACGCCTGGTCATACAAATACAGCTTATGATGAATACTGGAACGTATGGATTGATTTCAACTTAGATGGTGATTTTGAAGATGCCGATGAGTTGGTTTTCCAAGCAAATGGAACAACTGCTGTAAATGGAACAATCAGTATTCCAGCAAATGCAGCTTATGGTTCAGCAAGAATGCGTATTTCAATGAAATGGAATGCAGCAAGTACGCCTTGTGAAACCATCCAATATGGAGAAGTCGAAGATTATATGGTATTCTTAGATGTTGCTTGTGCGGTAGGAACTGCTTGTGATGATGGCGACCCTTGTACAGCAGGAGAAACCTATGATTCAAACTGTAACTGTAGTGGAGGCTCTTTTTTAGATGCTGATTCAGATGGTGTTTGTGATACCAACGATATTTGTGCAGGAGATGATACTGTCGATAGCGATAGCGATGGTACGCCAGACGATTGCGATGGCTGTGACAACAACTTAACAGGAACAGCTTGTGATGATGGAAATGCATGTACAACAGGAGAAACCTATGATGTGAACTGTAATTGTACTGGTGGAACAGTAGCAGATGCGGATGGTGATGGTATTTGTGATGCAGACGATATTTGTCCAGCAGGAAACGACAATGTAGATAGTGACAATGATGGTATACCTGATGCTTGTGACGTATGTAACGACGCCTTAGTCGGTACTGCCTGTGATGATGGTGATGTCTGTACAACAGGAGAAATGTATGATGCCAACTGTAACTGTACAGGCGGAATATTTGCGGATGCTGACAACGACTCTGTCTGTGATGCCAATGATATTTGTGCGGGTGATGATACGGTAGATGTCGATGGAGATGGTACACCAGATGCTTGTGATACTTGTGATGGCAATTTGTTAGGAACGACTTGTGATGATGGCGACGCTTGTACCGCAGGAGAAACCTATGATGCTGACTGTAATTGTACAGGTGGAACATTAACCGATGCAGACGGAGATGGTGTTTGTGACTTAAACGATATTTGTGCAGCAGGAGACGACAACATCGACGGTGACGGCGATGGTATCCCAGATGCTTGTGATACTTGTAATAGTTCATTAGTGGGAACAGCTTGTGATGATGGTGACGTTTGTACAACAGGAGAAACCTATGATGCATCTTGTAACTGTATCGGTGGTACATTTGCCGATGCTGACAACGATTCTGTTTGTGATGCCAATGATATTTGTGCGGGTGATGATACGATAGATACCGATGGAGACGGAACACCAGACGCTTGTGATAACTGTGACAGCAACTTGGCAGGAACGACTTGTGATGATGGTGATGCTTGTACCACAGGAGAAACCTATGATGCCAACTGTAACTGTACAGGAGGAACATTAGCGGATGCAGATGCAGACGGAGTTTGTGACTTAAACGATATTTGTGCAGGAGACGATACGGTCGATACAGACGGAGATGGAACACCAGACGATTGTGATACTTGTGATGGCAATTTGTTAGGAACATCTTGTGATGACGGTGATCCGTGTACAGTAGGAGAGGCGTATGATGCCAACTGTAATTGTACAGGTGGAACATTTGAAGATACAGACACAGATGGTGTTTGTGATTTCAACGATATTTGTTCTGCGGGAGATGATGCGATAGATACAGATGGTGATGGAGTTCCTGATGCCTGTGATTCTTCTTGTGGAGATGGTATCCAAAATGGTAGCGAAACAGGTGTAGACTGTGGCGGACCTGAATGCCCTGAATGTCCTACAAGTATGACAGATTATTGTAGTGCCAACGGAACAAACGTAAACTATGAATACATTGAAAATGTTACCTTTGGTAGCATCAACAATACTTCTGGAGCAAGTGGTGGGTATGGAGACTTTACCGCACAAAGCACAGATGTCTCCCCTGGAGATAACATTATAATTAGCTTAACTCCAAGACATACAAATACAGCTTACAACGAAGCTTGGAACGTATGGATTGACTTCAACATGGATGGAGACTTTGAGGACATTAGTGAGTTAGTCTATACAGGAAGTGGAACATCAACAGTCAGTGGTATCATAAGCATCCCTGCAAATATAGCACTTGGTACAACAAGAATGCGTGTAGGAATGCAATGGAACAATGCACCATCTCCTTGTGGTTCATTCCAATATGGAGAGGTAGAAGACTATACAGTAATTATTGTAGAAGGTGCTAATACGTTTGCACCAACAGAATTAGCAACAACAGAATTCTGGTTAGAAGCTGAGTGTGGAGTGCCTGGAGCAAACTGGAGTCTGGAAACAGATGGAACAGCAGCAGGTGGAGCGTACGGAAATCCTACAGGAGCAGTTGCCTATGATGCACCATCAGGTAATGCCGCAGATGTCTTGACTTTCACATTTGATGTCTCTGAAGCAGGAAACTACAAAGTCTTTGGTAGAGCAAAAGCCCCAAACAGTGCAAGCAACTCTCTATGGGTCAGAGCCAATGGTGGAACTTGGGTAAAATGGTTTAACATCGCACCTGGAACGTCATTTAATTGGTTACGAGTAAAAGACTATAATAACAATGACAATGACGTATTTGTAAACCTTGCACAAGGAAGCAATACGGTTGAAGTTGCGACAAGAGAGGCAGGTACTTTACTTGACAAATTATACCTAACAAAAACAGGAAGTCTACCTACCTTATTAGGAGGAGCATCAACAAACTGTGGAACGAATGGGGATAAAGAATTTGCACCATTGGCAATTGGAGAGACTGGAAAAGTGAGTATCGACCAAAACAATGCAACACAATGGCAACGCATAGAATACAGAAAAGAATACACCAACCCTGTAGTCGTAGCACAGTCATTGACATACAATGATGAAGATCCTGCAACCGTATCTATCAGAAACATTGATGCCGACGGCTTTGAATTGAAAATCAACGAATGGGATTACCAAGATGGTACACACGCAGAAGAAACAATCGGATTTATGGTTGTAGAAGCTGGAGCTTACCAATTGGAAGATGGACAGATGATTCAAGCGGGTATCTCAAATATGGGTACAGACTACACAGGAGTAACGTACGATAGCAAATTCAACCAATTACCAGTTGTAATAGGACAGGTAGTCTCAAACAACAACGAGAGCACAGTAGTCGCACAAACGAAAGCAGTTTCAACGGCTCAGTTCAAAATGAAATTAACTTGTGAGGAAGGAAACGTAGAGAATGGTATGAATATGAACAACGAGCAAGTAGCGTGGATTGCTATGGAAGCTGGAAAAGGTACAACGGCTGGAAATAGCTTTGAAGCAGGCAATACAGGAACAAACGTAGATACAGATTTCTACGAAGTAGAGTTTGATCAAAACTTTATGACAACCCCTGTAGTTGTATATGCGACACAAACAAACAACGAAAACAACGCAGTAACTGTAAGACACACGAATATCACGCCATTAGGTTTTGATGTACGTTTGCAAGAAGAAACATCTTTTGACGCAGAGCAAGGACACAGTGCAGAGGAAGTTGGATTTATTGCTTTCGAGCAAGGATTCATCTTAGCGAGTCAAAAAGTTGAAAACAACCCGATAGTAGAAGCTTTAGAGACAGAAAACAACAATACGGATGAGATTGCTTGTCACATAGAGATTCCTAACACGTTCACACCGAATGGTGACGGAATTAATGACGCATTTCAGTTCGATTTAGGAACATGTGCGACTTCATACGAAATGACAGTATTTAACAGAAACGGTTCTGTTATTTTTACTGACGCATCTGATGTAAATAATATTGTTGTGTGGAATGGTGAAGCTTTGAATAATAATGCTTCTGTGAGTGAAGGAACATATTTTTATGTTCTTACTTTTGAAGTGGAGAAGGAGATGAAGCGTCGTTCAGGTTATATTGAGCTTCGTAAGTAAATTTCTCTTCTCTTTTATCTTTTGAATGTTATTTGATTAATTATATTTGATTTGTTACCTACTCAGTAACATTTCCAGGAGCCTCGCTAACTACTCATTAGCGGGGCTTTTTTTGTCCCCTTTATTAACCTTGTTACTCTTAATTATACGCAACATAAAGGCAGAAGTTACATTTCTTTTAGAAGAAATCTGAACCCTTTTTTGATTCCTGTGCTGCATTATATTTGATTGCGTGTTCATACTATATTATACGGAACGACTCAATGTAAGTTTCATTACATATAAAAAAAACACACCTGTTTTTTACATCATATAACTTTGGTGTTGTTTTAAATCGCTGATTATCAATGCCTTGTGTCGATAAAAAATAATATAATTTTCCTTAAAAAAAGAGTGACCTCCCCTCAAAATCTCGTATATATAGCCCTCAGAAGCCCCAAAGCCCTTTTTTAAGGGACTTTCTCACCCAAAATAAATGTTACATCACCATATTCTTAAAGAGCGAATAACATATATCTTCCATCGTTGCAGCCCAAAGCCCTTTTTTAAGGAGCTTTAAGACCCAAAACAGAAGTTTATTCACAATCCTTTTAAGGAGAGAACAGTTTATCTTCCATCGCCACAGAAAGGCCCGCTATCCGTTAATGGATGGCATCTCCAAGATGCCTTTCATTTTTCGCAGCGAAAAGCCAAGCAATCGCCAACGCAGCCATCCAACCACTACTATCGGGTCTAGCTTACTACAGACACAACACTTTACTACTGTTCCCTTATACTTACCTCAACAAGATCAATCCTATTTGAAAATAGAAAAAGAGTTTCACACAAAGATCACAGAGTTTTTCGCAAAGGCAGCAAAGAAAAAGGTTTCCGTACAGCTTTGCGTTTCTTTGCGTTGCGCTCTTTGCGTGAAAGAAAAATTCTAAAATGAATTAGAATTACTATAAAGAAGATAGTGGTACAGACCATCCAAAATAGACCTGATAGAAATGGTATGGTGGCACAACGTTAACTTGTAGGGGCAATCCCTTGTGGTTGCCCTAACTTAGAAAAGCCACCATAAGAATGGATAGCAGGCCCGAACATCACGATGAAAGACAAACCGTTCTCTCCTTATTAGTTAATTAGTTAATTAGGAAATAGGAAATAGGAAATAGGAAACCACAAAAACTCATTGTTGACCGGCACATTTTTTGTTTGCGGTTCATATCACCTTAAACGCAAGGTTCGCAAAGGTAGCGCAAGGGGCGCAAGGTCTATTTACGTTCTAATTCTTTGCGAACCTTGCGGAAAATCTTTGCGCCTTTGCGTTGAAAGGAACATTGCAGAGGAAAAAACGCTTCTTCAATAATCGTACCGGTCAACAATGACAAAAACTACAAAAAC
>Ga0209186_1000619_pt1 | contig 27787 bp, 31 predicted proteins | sample SidtaG_FD_187426 | JGI IMG/M metagenome (GOLD analysis project Ga0209186, IMG submission 187426) | Marine algal microbial communities from Sidmouth, United Kingdom - Sidmouth_Male2 metaG (SPAdes) (version 2) | ecosystem: Host-associated > Algae > Red algae > Unclassified | place: Sidmouth...
TGTGTGTCTGCATTCCTAGTACGATGGGGGGGGGTGGGGGCTGGTAACTTGTTTTCTGGCTGTGGGAAGTCGGTGGGCAGGGGTTGTGTGGGAACAAGTGGCCGCGACCGCGTATCCCCTTGGCCCGCAGCGACCACCTGGCCCCGACTGGCTTCCCACCGACCCGAGGCGGTAGCACACGGCACCCTTCCAGTCTGTTGGCCCGATTTGGTTTCCTGGCCGCCATGGAACCCCACCACTTCCCGGGTATGCCTTCTTGCCGTTCTACTGCCTTGTACTCGGCACCTCTGCCGACCCGCTTGCTTGCACCCCGGTTTCCGCCTTGCCTGTTTCGACTCGTTTGCTTGCGCCCCTGTTTCCGCCTTTTCGGTTTCGACTCATTTGCATTGGCCGAGCAGCTCACCGGACCCGGTTTTTCTGGCCGCATCCATTCTCAACGCACATGTTGCCTCCCCAACGTTCTCGCTCCCTAGAATAAATCGGCCCTGTTTTCTTTCACCTCCCGGTTCCTGTTGACTAGACCCATAGTCTGTCGTCCTGAAACCTCAATGAACACCACTCCACTCCCTTTCCAGGTTCTCGCGCGTCGTCGGTGGAGCAAGTCTTCACACAGGTCTTGAGTTCTCTCCATCCTCTTTAAGGTCGCGCTCCTGACCGCTGAGCTGTATGGTGCTCTGTGCCATCTGCTCGCCTACTTATTCGTGGGTCGTTTCTCTCGCTCCATTCACGATCCTCCTGTCTCTGGTACTTGTCTATCCACCCGTCTTCCGAGCTTTTTTCACGTACGAGCTGTACCACCCAGCTCCCCTCTCAATCATCAGAACGCAGAGCGTTTGCCACCCTGTCGTACCAGCGCAGTCGGTGCGTGCCTTGAGAGACCTCTCGTGTTTGCTACACTGAGCGTGGGTGAGTACATGCGTGCGGACGATGGCTGCATTGTTCGGGTACGGGAAGGGACGTATCTATCTCTATAGGCTTTCGACGGACATGTACGGTGGCGACATGAAGGAAGGGGGTAAGAGTGCGGCACTGCGGGCTGTGCGACAGGCGTAGCGTATGTGTTGTCTGCGTCGTTCTTTTGGTTTTTGTGCTTCATTCAACAACTGGCCGGCACTTCTAAACGTCGTCCGTGTCCCCCCTTCGTCTGTTTCTGCCTGTGCTTCGATTTTTCACTGCCACCCTCTGTATTGTGTCTTGGTTCGTGTTGCAGTTGATCCGTGGTCTTCTCTCTCCCTGTCGTCTTCTTTCCACTACCCAAGCATGAGAACCAAACCAAGATCCAACTCTTCGTCTTCCACGGTATCATCTTCAGATTCTCCATCCCCCAACGGGTGCTCGACCGCGACCGCTGCCGCCATCTCGGGCGCTCCTGGTGCTGGCGCCGCCGCGGCCGTCTGAACGAACTCTACCACGGCAGGGGCAGCCCCATTCTTGGGTGCGACGTGAGCGGCGACCCGCGCGTCCAGCTGGGCCGCTGCAGCCGCGGCCCTCTCGGCTGCCATTTCCAGGTGTTTCTGTAGGCATCAATTGTGACGACCGCTTTGGTCGCGCGTCCCGACGCCCAGGCTTCCACGTCCGCGCGCTGCTTACGAGCGCCAGCCGTCGTCTAGCGGTTGTTGGACTTTTTGGCTCGCAGCCGACCGTCCACCGGCGACTTGAGCTTCCGTGCACCGGCGGCCGCAGACTTTCGGGTCGTCCCGCGACTCAGGCTCCTCTACGTGAGAGGCTACCGCTCCACCGCAGCGCGCTGCACGAGCTGTGCGCAATGCCCCAAAAAGAAGTCTGCCGTGCATTGCGCACGCGCGTTGGTGAAGAAGGCGTGCCAGGACTCCAATGCCTGATGAGCGTCGGAGTCGAGTGAGCCAATGCGCGGCAGGAAGGCAGGGGCGTGGTGTGTAAGAGCGTGGATCATTGGTAAAAACATCAACCAGGGGAAAGCAACGAGCAGGAACGGTGCGAAAAGTTGCGCGCTGGTGAAAAAGTCCGTGATGCCCTCGAAAGTTCCTGCGCTCCGTTGAGAGTACGTACCTTTCCTGCCAACTCCACCCACGCCGTCCGAAGCGCGGCTATTTGTGTAGCAGGGATGTGTCCCTCAAATGCGTCTCACACGGCAGCGCCGCGCTGAGTAATGAGACGGCACTTGCGCCCATCAAAACGACAACCATGGTGTGGGGGAAACCCCCTGTCAGGGGTGACACGGCCCCCCGGCATGAGCCGGGGACGGGTCGTCACCAGTCACGTAAAACCCCCCTAGGGGGGTAGCGTGGGACAGCCCCCTTGGGCGGGTGTCCAAGGAGCCCCAGGGCCACACATGAAACGACCCCTCTAGAGGGGCGCGAGGCGGGGAACACCCGATCGGGCCCCCCTGGAGGGGTCTGACACACACAAGGGAGACACACGTCTTACCGAATCCAGGCCCTCTGGGGGGACCGGAAAGCTTGTGGAAGCTTCCGCAATCCGAGCGTAAGCCGGACCGAGGTACGATCTCGACCAGGGATAAAATCCCACCGGAAGTCCATCCGGGAAAATTGAAAAATCTTCGGATTAGGCCCGAGGTATTTGGTTTTGGGTAAATCCTGAAATCTAGGAAGTCTTAGTGACTTTCCTGCTTCCGCCCGAGTCGGGCGGGGGTCCCCTTCCAGTGGAAGGGCTGTCAGGGATGCTGGACAGGGGCCACTAGAGGCCCGGGCCTGAGACCGTGGCCCGTTTGGTACCGGTCCCCCCATGGAAGCGCCAGGGGGTCGGGATTGTGCACGTCCTGCGTCTTGTTTCTGAGGGTATATGAGTGTGTGCTTTGGGGTCATCGTGCGTGTTCGAATAAATCATCGTTGCGTTTGCGCTACTTCCGTCGTTTTGGTGCGCTTCGCGCCCAGTGATCCCGGCGTTCGCGTTGTGACTCTGGCGTAGCGTTCCGCATCCTGTGCTGGGTTTTCCGACGGGGTGATACCCCGGCGGCTGTGAGGGCAGGATCCAGTACATTTGGTGGATCAGCTGGGGACAGGGTCAAGCCCTTCCTGATCATTCGGGCCGTCCCTGTGTTGTTCTCTTACGGTGGACTTGCTCTCTTTGTCTTACCCTTGGGTGTGACTGGTTGACTCTTTGTCTGGATTCTCCCACGGGAGAGTAAGGCTTCCATCGTTATGGATAACATGAGGGGGATGTTGTCCCGCGCGGAAGGCGCGGGCTCCTCTTCACGGGGCGTCTGTGACGGAGCTAGTGAGGGCTCACGGCCGAGTGGCCTTTTGGGGGACCCTCCTCATGTGGAGGGTCGCGCGCGTGTGTCCACGAGAGTGCGTGGCACCGCGAGCGACGGAGGCGGGGGTGGTGACGGATTCCCGTTCCCCCCTTCTGTTGAGACCGCCACAAGGGGTCGAGAGCGAATCTCCCCCAGAGTGCCGGGACCCCTGGAGGGTGGAGGACAAGAGGTCCCACCCCAAGAACAGGGGCAGTATGACGGTCGGGCTCGGAGGGCTAGGCCCGCCGGCTTACCCCATACACCCCCACAAGTCAGTGGGGTTGGGGTTCCGCCAGGGGCCCTGGAAGGGGACGCCTTTTCGGCGGCCCTACGGGATTCACTGGATGCGTTCATTAGTCCTTTAAATGAACGGCTGTCTTTCTTGGAGACAGCCCTTGGCGCCTCCCGACGGTCAAGGCGCCGTCGTCGCCGATTGAGCTCCTCCTGCTCGGATGGGGAGTACTCTGGCGGAGACGGGGGACGTCATGTCGCCCGGCGTGTGGTAGCACGCTCCCTAGGGCGCGAGCTAGAGGGAGCCCCTCATCGTCGACTTCCCTCGAAGATCATCCTTGCGGATGATCGTTATGCAGCGATTCTGGATTGTGTATCGTACGCCTTGGCGAATATGGACGTCCGGTATGACCGGACGATGGCACACGGCCTAGACCGTCTGCGTAAGGATGTCTCTGCCACCTTTGGTCGAGACGCAGAGTGGGATGGGATGCCAGCCTTAGGCGTCTTTGAGTTTTTGAACCGCTTTGTTAAAACGGGGAATGACAATGATGTGTCAGAGGGCAGAGCCCTCTACCTCCTCCCGGAGTTCACCAAGGGTGATCTCAAACGGGAGTTGTACCCCATCATGCCGTCCCTTCAAGGAGGGCGGAGTGGAGAGGTCAGTTCCTATATGAAACCGGTCAACTGGCTCCTCCACAAATATGCGGACGAGCAGTCGCTAAGCGACCAGGACGCTCTGTTCCACGGAGCCTCCCAGGAGGACGGTGAAACAGAGAACGATTTCTACGTACGCCTTAGGGGGTTACGTCGCCTCTGGGGGTATATCCACACAGAGGGGCAGATTGTGAGCCGCTATATGCAGGGGCTCGGTTGGGAGGTTCGCGCCGATGTGCGCGAACACAACACCGGAAATATGCCGATGGACCTCCGGGTGCAATATGCCCAGAGGAAGGGTGACGTCTGTCGCAGACATCACGAGGAGCAACAGGCCGAAGAGGCCTGACGGGCCGAGGCCCGTCGAGAGCGTCGAGCCGCACAGCCGACACCACGCAAGTATGTTACCGCGGCGGTGACAGCCCCAACTAAGGTGGGGGAAGTCCCGTCAGGTCCTTCCCCAAGGGGTAAAGGGCGTTTTGGGCAGCCTAGGAACTACAATTGCCTCGCATGTAACATGCGAGGACATTTCGTCCGTGAGTGTCCCCGCCTCGACGCGGCGACCATGGCCCTGCTAAACAAGGCCTACGAGGAGCGTATGTCAAAACGTCCTCAGAAGGACCAGCGCCGTCCAAAGCAGACGGTGGCAGCCGTGGGCACAATCCTTGGGCCGCCTTGGTCGTCGTCGGATGACACTCCACCCCCAGGGATGGAAGCCGAAGAGTTGGTCCAGGAGGACAAGTCCTCCTCGGAAAACGAGTAACGGGGGCGGTGGTACCGCCTCCCCCGACAACTCTAAGGGCAACAAGGAGGTACAAGTCTTCCAGGCGAGCCGGGAAGAACTGGCCTAAGCGGCCACCGGGGGTATCCCAAGGGAAACCCCCTGAGGGCACGGCATGTGTATTCATGCCCTCTTCTAGCTATAAGCTAGTCGTTAGGTTATTCCTGACGGAAGGTTTCGACCGTACCACTCGGGCCATCCTGGATACAGGGAGTGGCCCCACGCTGATAAGCCCGCAGCTACTGCCGGAGGACACCCAGCTACAACTGCTGGGTGAGCGGGCTTCTATGTTCCATGATGTAAATGGGGGCTGGCTCCCCATTGTGGGTTCAGTGTGTCTTGGAGTGGCCCTTGGGGGCCAGACCTCCTACATCTCCTTTGGAGTTTTGGACAGTATGAGTGTCCCAGCTATACTGGGCGTCTCCTCTATGGATGTCGCAACAAAGAATATTGCGACTCAGGAGCAACATGTGGAGCTCCTCAATGGTACCAAGGTACCTATCCGAAGAGACGGTGCCCGCAAGGGGCACCCGATCGCGTCAGTCTGCGCGGTATGTGCGTGCCCCCAATGGGGTACAGCTAAGCTAAGGCCGGCAAGGAAGACCTGGGTACAACCCGGGACTATCGCACATATACCCGTGAAGAGTACCTACACGGGGCATGGCTTCGTTACGGGGCCACCCCCGTTATATCACAACCATGGTATACAGGTCCCTCAGGGACCCGCCATCATGGTGGCGGGCGAGCCGATAACCGTCTAAGTGATGCACTTGGGCGCTACGCCCTTGCGGCTGACCACCGATATGACCGTGGGATACATCGACCCCTATGAGGGGCCGACCTATGAAGTGTCCCCGGACGAGCTCCAGGAGCGCGACGGGACCTCCAAGAAGGAGAAAGAATCTCCACTCCCAGGCGTGGACGTCTCGTCGGTACCCGACGAATGGTCAGGGGCCCTTAGGGCCCTCTTAAAGAAGAACGCACCCCTCTGGGGAGGTAACTTGGGGTTGATACGCGGTGTAGAACACCGCATTCGCCTGCAGCCCGTGGCGGTCCCCGTGAGGCAACACCCCTACAAGGCCGGGCCTTTGGCCCGGGAGAGAGAGAAAGCTGAAGTCGAGCGCATGCGCTCTATGGGGGTTATAGAACCCTCCACTGGGTAATGGGCTAGCCCAGTCGTTATGGTTCCGAAGCCTGATGGCTCGGTACGCTTCTGTATTGATTACAGAAAGCTGAACTTGATGACCGTCAAGGACGCGTACCCCATTCCTAGGATGCATGAGTGCATAGATTTCCTAGGGGATGCCAGGGCGTTCTCCACCCTGGACTGCAACGCAGGCTACTGGCAGATACCAGTAGCCGAGGAGGATAAACACCTTACGGCGTTCACGTGCGATTCAGGCGCGTGGAAATGCGTGCGCCTCCCTTTTGGGTTTTGCAATGCCCCTGCCACCTTTCAAAGGGCTATGGATATGATCCTGGCAGGGGTCAAGTGGCAGATATGCTTAGTATATCTGGATGACGTTATCGTCTTCTCCCGTTCCCCAGAGGAACACTTACAACACCTCGATGAGGTGTTGACACGCCTAGGAAAGTCAGGGGTCACCTTAGAGGCGTCCAAATGCCACTTCTTTCAAGAATAAGTGGAGTACTTTGGCCATGTTATCAGGTAGGGACGAGTACATGACCTGGAGAAGAATCTCCGGGCACTGAGGGGTCTTCGATATCCGGAGACCCAAACCCAGATGAAGAGTTTCCCGGGTATGTGCGGTGTATATCGCCGCTTCGTGGCCGACTTCGCCAAGATAGCGAAGCCGCTTACAGCCTTGACGAGCACCGAGCTCCCCAAGAGGTTACCTCCCCCTAGTGTCTATTCTACCGCAGCATCATTTGATGCGAATGCATCAAATGATGCCCATTTTTGGAGCGTTTGTTTTCGTACTTCCCGACCTCTGACTCTCTTTTTGACAACAGGAACGGACTCAGCGATGCCTTGTTACTCTTGGGGGAGCTCCCAGCCAATATGCTATGGATACAAACGGGGGGTGCTCCAGATGCCTCAACAGGGGGGGTCGAATCGTCGTTCTCTGGCCCTGTCAGAGGGTGCATCATTTGATGCCCGACCGGGCATCATTTGATGCCCGATTGCGGTAGAATAGACACTAGGGAGGAGGAGTCGAAGGCTTTCGAATAACTAAGGGGACGGCTTTTGGCCGCCCCCATTCTCGCTCTCCCCAGGAGAGACGGGCACTACATCGTCGATGTAGACGCCAGATACGAACATCTGGGTTGTTGCTTACAGAAACAACAACCTGATGGGGAGTATCACCCCATCGGCTACTATAGCAGCGCTCTTCTCCCTTCGGAGAAGAACTACTTCGCCACAGAGATAGAGGCGCTCGGCATTGTCTGGGCGGTGACCTACTTGAGGTCATACCTCGAGGGGGCAGAGTTTTTGTTCCGGTGTGACCACCGGGCCCTACTATCGGTACTCACAAACATGAGTCCGAACGCGCGGATAATCCGCTGGCGACTCCGATTACCGGAGTACACCTATGAGATCCGGCATAAGCCGGGTAAGGACCATAAGGTCGCGGACGCGTTATCGCGTCTGCCCACGGAGGGTCTCGACTCGACTCCCTTGGACGAGGATATCCCCGTCCTGGCCGTCGAGACCCGGGCGAGCGACGCCCTGGAGGCAGCATCGCCAGCCGAAGCCCCCATGGGGGCGCTAACGGCCCAAGAGATCATCCTCGGCCAAACCGAGGATGCATTCTGTAAAGAACGACTGAAAGAACTGGACGTTCTTTCACCACCCGACCCCAAGTGGAGTCGGAAAGCCTCCTTCTTGAGGGCGAAGAACGGGCTCCTATGCTGACATTCAGTATATGGGAGGGAGGCCCAAGCGGTCGTACCCGAGGCGCTGAAACAGCTCCTCCTAAGCTATCAACACCAATCGTTGTTGGCCGGTCACCCCGGCTCGCGGAGGATGTATGCCACCCTCCGCCGGTATGCATACTGGCCTACCATGGTGGTAGACGTCTGGAAGAAATTGGAGCAATGCCCCGCGTGCGCGAAGAATCGCCTCTCCGAGTGGAGGCATACTTCCACAATGAAGTTGTTTCCAGCTCTCGAGCCCTTCTCGGGGCTGGCAATGGACCTTCTAGGCCCACTGACCACCTCTAGGGGTGGTCACAAGCATGTACTGGTCATGTGTGACCGGTTTACCAAGTTGACGCGGGCCATCCCGTTACAGGATGCGACAGCGCTGACTGTATCGTCAGCGTTCATTGACACTTGGGTGGCTGCCTATGGCATCCCCAACTCTGTCCTTACGGACAATGGACCTCAGTTTTCCTCGGTATATTACCAGGGCATTCTCGGTTTGCTGGGTATGGCCTCGAACTATACCTCTCCCTACCACCCCCAGACCAATGGGCAGGTGGAGCGATACAACCGCACCTTGGTGCGGCAACTCCGATTCTATATTGCTGAGCATCAGAAGGAATGGGACAGTCATCTGTCCCTTCTTACGACTGCGTATAATACGCAGGTGCACGCGAGCACTGGGGAGATCCCCTTTGCCTTCGTGAGCCCTAGACGGCTCCAGCTTATTTGCATGGAGCACATGCCTCGTCTTAGACAAGCCGAGGAGAGAACTGAGGACGCCTCCAGGGCGGCGGAACAGTATGTTGAGGACCTGAAGGACCTCATCCCGGCGGTTCGCCGGCAGCTGGGCAAAGCCCAGGCCACGTCTAAGCGGGCGTTTGACGCCCGCACCAAGGAAAAGAACAACTCGGTCAAGGCCGGGGACTGGGTCTATCTAGATGCCCACTCCCGCTCTCCAAAGAAGCTCGGGTTTAAGACCGAAGGACCCTACATGGTGCTAAAAACCGATGGACATCGGTTTCTGGTGGAGAGCCTTAAGGGTCTTCGTACAGTGAGCAGTGACAATGTCACTGGTGCCCCCGCACCACCGGCGCGGGATGGCAAGTGGACACGGGCCCTTAGGGCCCAAGCCCTCTTTAAGGTGGGCGCCCAAATTAAGGAGGGCCCTGAATTCGTTTTCGAACGATTTCTCAACCATGGTTGGGATGATGACGGACAATTGAAGGTCTTGGTCATATGGTTCGGGTTTCCAGAACAAGAAGCCACGTGGCAGTTGGCTTCTTCCCTCCCTAGGGAGGCAATTCGCACATATTGCTCGCGCAAACGTGTCAAGCTTCCCGCCTTGACGCGAGAAGGTTTTTTCTTTTCTGACCAAGTCGGAAGACGACCCTTAGGGACCCCTGTGACTGGAAGTCACAGGAAAAGAGAAGAGCACAAGAAGAGAGACTAAGCATTTTATTCCCTACGGGGCCCGAGACCAGTCTATCGTAAGGAAGACGGCGACATCGGGCGAAACACAAAGCAGGAGGGGGACGCAGGGAGCCCCTGGTCACCCTAGGGCGACCAAGTCACCAACCCCCCGGACGGGTCCCATAGCCCGGGTCTTTGTCATGGCTATGGTCCTCCTCGGGCGCGAAATAATGCGACCCCGAGTAAGTCGGCGGGTTCGCCGAAGGGCCCGTCTCAGCCCCATACAGGGCTTGAGATGAGGAACCGGCGCCCGCCCCATAGTGGGGCGGGGGAGGAGACGGCGGACGTCGAGGCGCCGCCGGCAAAGCCGCCCCTCGGGGCGGAGCCGACGAGGCGGCCAAGTGCCGGAGTGACCATCCGGTCACAACCGTATTGGTGTCCACCACGGCGGTGCCATACTCCTCCGTCAGATAACGGCGGTGCGTCTCGGCGAGGACAAGTTGACACAGGGGCCCGACGTCCCGTTCCCCCAGGGGGCGGGACACAATTGCAGCAGCCTCGTTGCGCAACCGCACCAAGGTGCGGCTCAAGGCCATAATAAGCGCATGGTCCACCCCATTATTGAGGATGGACCGGAGTTCACCTGGGAAACGCCCCATACTCGACCATACGGCCGGGTTGACGGGGGGAGGGGTACCCAACTGGGCCGACCCCTCCCAAGTAAAGAGATGAAGGGGAGCCTGAGAGGGACCCGGAGGTCCCCCAAGAGAAGAAGTCGTCACACTGCTTCCCCCAAGGGGGTAGACCCGAAGAGTCCCCGCGTGTCGGCCGGGCACGCGGGACACGTAGGCCGGGCGTGACACCCCACCCCAGAAGGGGGGCCGCAGAGCGAGAGGGGCGGAGGCCGAGGCGGCCGGGGCCGACGGGGGCTCTGGAGCCACCACGAGGCCTACACTAGCCGACTCAGCGTCCGCCAAGTCCCGATCCAAGGGTTGGATGCGGAGACTGGCGTGGACATCCCTCCCATACGGGAGGCGGGCGTCCTCCAAACCCTCCTCGAGGACCAAGGTCTCCTCGTCATCCAACCCCTTGGCGCAACGGAAGACCCCTCGGGGTCCCCATAGCCACTGCAGCCAATCCGGCGGCGCCCGCTCTTCGATGAGTCGGAGGAGCTTCAGCCCGGCCTCAAGAAGAAGTCGGGCCGACGGGTCGGCCGAGCACAAGCGCTCGGGCGTCAGGTCGGAAAAAGCCGACCGGATAGCCATTGGCAAACACCAGAGGTGCCCATGGTGGCGAATGCTTCCTAGAAAGACGTCCGCCACCTCGACGGCCCACAGGGCCGCCAACATCAGATGATAGGGACCCCCAAGGGGCTCCCCCATGAGCTGGCTCCCCTGGAGTGCCACCATCTGGGGCACCCGCGCGGCCATACCGCGGGGCACTTCAGTGTGCTCCCACCACACTGGTGTGGTGGGATACAGGGCCTTGAGACGCACAGGTACGTCGCGCACCTCACGCTGTTCATAAAGCGTGAGAAGGCGGAGGGAGGTACGAACCGTCCACTCCCCCAGCGCACCCGGCACATAAAAGCCGCGGTCTAGCTCCCCCAACTTAGGGGGAGACCCCGGGTAATACTCCCAGGAGAAGTGGGGCTTGTCCCCCACCTCGGGGGGGATCTCACGGACGGCCAAGTGCCGAAGCACTTGGCACATGCGCCAATCCTCCCGACTACGGAGGAAGGGAAAGTCCGTCACCGTCCCCTCGGGGACGGCGTAAAGGGTGTCGTACATCCCCCGGATGGTTGTCCTGATAGCCGTCATACGACGGCTGTCGACAGCGTCAAAGCGCTGTTCGACAATCGACCCCCCTAGGGGGGTCCACGGGTAACGCCCATACTGGTCGTCGACGACCGCGGGGGTCGGCCACGAGGCCGACAGGAGGCTGGCGAGGACATCGTCGTCGATGTCTTCCTCGGGCCCCAAAAAGGCGCCCGCGCCCTCGGCCTCACGGTCGACCGCCATGGCGGCCGGCGCGTTGGGAGCCGCAGAAGACGCCATCCCGCCTCGAGAGGCAGGGAACCGGGAAGATAAGGACGGCCCACGCCAGAGTGGGGCACACGGACAACGCGGGACGCGGGGAGAACCCGGTCGCGCCCGACGGGATCGTCCTCCCGTTGACGACATGGGTACCGACCAGTAGAGTCGACACCTCCGGTCACCGCTGGCGGTGACCGCCTTATGGGACTGACCCGAGGGCTCCCCGGCTCGGTGAACCCGTCGGTCCCCCGCCGTATGGCGCCCCGGAGCGAGCCCCCAGGGGCACGCTGTCAGGGAGCCACAGGATATGGTTTCCCCCTAGCCTAGGGAGGCGGTGGCGGGACACCGCCCCCGGTCCCGCGAGACGCGGGCCCTGAGGTGGGGGATATGAGGGGGAAACCCCCTGTCAGGGGTGACACGGCCCCCCGGCATGAGCCGGGGACGGGTCGTCACCAGTCACGTAACACCCCCTCTAGGGGGTTAGCGTGGGACAGCCCCCTTGGGCGGGTTTCCAGGGAGCCCCAGGGCCACACATGAAACGACCTCTCTAGAGGGGCGTGAGGCGAGGAACACCCGATCGGGCCCCCCTGGAGGGGTGTGACACACACAAGGGAGACACACGTCTTACCGAATCCGGGCCGTCTGGGGGGACCGGGAAGCTTGTGGAAGCTTCCGCATTCCGAGCGTAAGCCGGACCAAGATACGATCTCGACCAGGGATAAAATCCCACCGGAAGTCCATCCGGGAAAATTGAAAAATCTTCGGATTAGGCCCGAGGTATTGGTTTTGGGTAAATCCTGAAATCTAGGAAGTCTTAGTGACTTTCCTGCTTCCGCCCGAGACGGGCGGGGGTCCCCTTCCAGTGGAAGGGCTGTCAGGGATGCTGGGCAGGGGCCACTAGAGGCCCGGGCCTGAGACCGTGGCCCGTTTGGTACCGGTCCCCCCATGGAAGCGCCAGGGGGTCGGGATTGTGCACGTCCTGCGTCTTGTTTCTGAGGGTATATGAGTGTGTGCTTTGGGGTCATCGTGCGTGTTCGAATAAATCATCGTTGCGTTTGCGCTACTTCCGTCGTTTTGGTGCGCTTCGCGCCCAGTGATCCCGGCGTTCGCGTTGTGACTCTGGCGTAGCGTTCCGCATCCTGTGCTGGGTTTTCCGACGGGGTGATACCCCGTCGGCTGTGATGGCAGGATCCGCTACACATGGTAGAGCACTGGCCCGACGCTCACATCCTGATGGAGGACGGCTGAAACGGTGGAAGCCGTCCGATCAGCGGCCGCACGATCACCATGCAGAGAGGCTGCCTCGACGACTAGGCTCAAACGAAAGGTGACAACGCCCAGCTATTGATGCAGCGGGGCCACGATGGCACAGCTCCACGTCAAATATCGGGGGATACTCGATAGAGAGGTGCTCACCGGGGGTAAGGGGTATGAAAAAGTCGTCGTTGTGCTCTTCCTGCAGCGCATAAATCATGCGCTGCAGATGGAGCCTCGTACGTTGCACCCTAGGAGCTTTTTGTATGGCTTGGATATGGATGTGGGCTTCCGCTGCATCCGCATTAGCCTCGCCCGACCGACCATTGACAAGGCACCACACGCATGGCCGGCGACACGACGCCCACTTCTGTCTGAGGACGCTGCCTAGGACAGCAAGTTCACCCGTCTAACACTGGCGTACCGAGCGCATTTTTCCGTCAACAGTCAGCCCGTTCTCCAGCATTGCCTGGATGTCACTTGTCCACGGCCCAATCATCTCGTGAAAATCTCCGCCGTCCTCCAAGTCGCACGGCATCATCTAGAGAAGAATGGAGCTGGAGCGCGACATGAGGTGCGCCTGATTGGGCGTCGTGGCCACGAGCGTGTCCGTTGAGGTTCCGCCTCCGCCCTTTTCCAATCCCAAGCAGAGATGTAAGTCAGCCACTTCATCAGCGTGCTGCTTGTACGGCAGCTCAGGTACCGGTATAATGATAGTTGTGTGCGGTACATAATTCCCTTCCGGACCTCGCAAGAGTCTCTCTCTAAACTGCGCTGAGGCAACCAGCTCAGCGAATAGACACTCAAGCGCGTCCCGCAAACTGACAAGGTGAGACCCGCGCTCTGCAGTCCTCCAGGGGTTGTCAGGATACCTTTTTCTTGCCCTAATGGGATACAGATACGCTGTATTCCACCATCTCCGAATGAGAATATTTCTCATCTCTCAAGTGTAGGATCAGAATAAAAGCTCACGAAGCCGGATTATTACGTGGAATATATTCATATTCGGATACTATTTTCGTATCCGAATATAATGGCATATATCCGATCGATGACCTGAGTACAGCAGCAGGAGCCGCACTTCGACAGTAGGACAGCAGTGAACTACTAATTGAGAGCTGTACGCCGACCGCCCGCCACGTGACCACCGGACGCCAACCTTGGTCTCGGATCCTTCGAACACACTTTCAAAGGCCTAAAACGCGCGTGGGATGGTGAAGGTGTGAAAGTCGCCTGTGGCGTTCGGCGGGGCCCCCTTTCGCCCAGCTTCTACGAGACGGCGACTGCAGGGTGGCCGGAGGCCTAGGAAAATATGGCTACAGCCGTGTGCGTCACCCTGCGGACACCTCAAATCAGCGCCACGGCTCTGGACGGCGTGGGCGCGGAGGCGTGAAAGTTGACCGCGTCGTTTTTAGGCACCGCGCTTTTTCCCAAGGTTAACGTTACGACGGTGGCCGGGGGCTGGGTGGGGGCGGGTAAGTGTTCCACAGTCGTTGGCGGCACGCCGCCCCAGCTCATGAACTGCACGGCGTTTCGGGGGCGGCTGGCGACAGGATGGTAGTTGTGGGGAGCGTCGCTGCATCCGTGCCGAATGAAAATGCGCCGGGGGTGGCGGAGGTCGCCGTTGTTTGACAGCAGGCGCTGGCCGTCGGCGGCACCCCGACCCCGCCCACGGTCTGCTAGGCAGTGAGGGAGGGATCAGCGGCGGCGGTGGGTCTTCTGGTCGTCGCTGTTGGTGTCGCCTCCCTAACAGGCTCTGTGAATTCGCGAGCATTGGGCATAACTCAGCATCAGCATGCACAAAGTACACAGGACGTCCTAGTCACAGCAAGACTAACGATGCATTCTCTTGCGAGTGTTCCATCCATGTCCCCGTTCTCGCATCAACTGCATTGCTGCTTGCTGTACCGAAAAGAGCGAGCCACACCACGAGAGGTACGCACCCGCTGGAATATTCCTGACTAGGAGGTTTCCGTCGCTACCCGTATCCTCATCGTAACAGATTACTCACACCAGAAGTCTCCACTCTCCGCTGGCATTCCGTTTTCGCCGTGACCGTGACCTCGCCGAAAAGCGTCTCCAAACATGGGAGACCCCATGCCTATCGGATATACTCGAATATAATAAATCCCCAGAGAATACGATATAATCTGCCGCTTGCGCTGTCTGGTGGATTATTATACGCTCGGACAAAAATGCATACTCAGATCCGAATATGTCGTCGAGACCCATATTCCGGATTATTTTGGATATAATGCCTGGATGTATTCCTCTGAGATATATTCGTGACAACTCCTGCAGTCCTCACATACCGCCTCGGCTCAGTGGCAGTCGAGCGCAATGCGGTACGTATGACCTCCTGTGACGCGAGCCCTCGTTCCCTGCCATGCGCTTTCCGCAGCTCACTCCACTTGGACTGGCTTAGATGGTGTTTGGTCGAATACAATGCCTGCTCCCGCGTGGTTAGGAGCAGCTGACCGCTTGTCGGGACGAAGGACACCCCTCCTCGGAGATGTGACGTAATTCACATGTCCGCGATCGCTCGGAGACAAGTGGGGGTGTCCGAATGTGTGGCGTTGACTGCCGCCTGCGCGACCGCGCCTGACGGCCGGAGCATCTGCCGCGTCCTGACCACTGATGTTCGGTTGCGCGTGCTCACCAGCTCATATCGACGGTTGACGCCATTTGGAAACGAGAAGGATGTTTGTGGTGGCCGCAGAGCTCGTAGATGCGTATCCAACAGCGCCTCAAAGCGCTGCAGCTCGGATGGGCTGAGCGTGTCGTTAATCGCCATCAGCGATTCAAGCGCGATCGTTGGCGAGGGGGGAGGCGGCTCAGTAGCAGCCTCCTGCCCCGTGGCCGCCGAGGAAGGCACGTACAGACCGCCAGATGGGGCCCCTTGAGCGAGGGAACTGAGCGAGACGCGCCGGATGCCCACCGACGTCTGTCAGCTCTCAAGCGACCGGCGGCACACACTTTGCGCGGGTCCTAGGGCTTTGCAGGGGCCTCAGCGGTGACCTCAGCGGTCGACCATAGCCATGGCATGTCCACCGGGCTGGGTTCGAATATGGCCAGCCCTGCAGTTCCCTCCTTGTACAGAATCGACTTGCAGTTCTCAACTACTCGGTCAGCCAGCGACTTGTGGATGGATGATGCAGAGCAGCCGCAGCACTTCCCCAGAAGAAACCCGCTTGGGTGCACTCCGAGTGGCCGCTTGCGCGAACTCTTGCGTAGAGTGGCAGCAACGCCATGAGCGGCTCGCGCAAGAAATCTGGTCGTCTGGAAAATGGGTGGATCGCTTTTTCGGGGCTGGGACACGAGCGAAGGTTCCCAGGACGATGGATTTCGTGTCAACCCAAGCAGGAACATCCCACGCCTCGCATTCTGATCCGACGGCAGACTTGCATCTCTACGTTGGATTGGACAAGGGCTGGCGCGACACTCCCACGGCTCAGCTCGTAGCGACGGTGGCGAACTAAGCTCGCCCGCACATTCGGTCGAACAGCATTTTCTTTTCAGAAATGCCGTGCACTCGGGACAAAAACGCCGCGCTTCACCAGATGATTGGGCCATGGGTGGAGGAGCTCTAGAGGACGCTCAACCGAGGGGTCACAGTGGGGGGCACACTTCGGGCTGCGCAAATGCCACCGCATAGCGACCAATTACCCCTTGGTTTGCGCCACCCTTGCCCCATTCTTGGGAGGGGACCAGCTGGCGGCACTGCAGGCTGCGTGGGCCAAGTGGGCATCAATGAGAAAGACGCTGAACAGCGCTGCTGATGTACCATTGGTGAATATCAATGCGCTGACGCAATGCGCTGGAGCGTTCCTGCCCCCGTTACAGGCCGCATTTCCGTGGTTAACTGTAACCCCTAAGTTGCATGCACACGTGAATCATGCTCCGGCCTTCCTGCGGCGATTTGGGTCTCTGGGCGCCTATGGTATGCAGGCGCTCGAGTCGTGGCATGGGTTTTTCAAAGTTTCCCAAGCACGCTGTACAGCGGACTCCCTTCTCGGGGAGTGCAAGCGGCACGTGGAGAGGTCTGCATTCGAGTGTCGGACGGGATCCTCCTTGGCTTTGGCCGACGGGCAGCTACGTAAGTCGGCCCGAAGCGCCGGGCACGACTGACCACTACGCCAGACGACCGGCGCCTCCGGGTTAACAAGGAGGCCAACCGGTCCACACTCCGTTGCGACTGACGCGCGGACGAGGAACATCGTCAGTGGGCTACAAGGCTCGCTGGGACGGCTCAGCGCCGCGTGGAGGCGTTCAACGCCGGGCCTGCTGCCGAGGACCTATCTGGCGACGAGAACTCAGAAAGCGAGCTGATGGGACAGAACAATGGCATCCACCCAGTGGGAGCTCTGGTGAAAGTTTAAGAAGTCATCTTTCTTGTTTCGTCATGCGCTTGGACTTCTTCACCGCGGCCCTCTCTTCTGCTTTAAAGAAGGTGGACGTTTCCTTTCGCGAGTTCTTCTTCACGCGGCGGCACTGCGCTGCGTGTGTTGTAACCGGTGACAAGTTACGCGTCCGTTCGGTTGCATGCAATTTCAGAGGGCGGAAGATATGAAGCACTTGTATCGGATGGCATGTGGAATGGCCCATGAAAATATTTGCCGACCAGAGGCGAATGTTTCGCTCGTCAAGAATCGATGAAGGAGGTCATCTGTGAGCAGAACTTCATGGACTGATCTCATCGGCCAATGTGCTGTTCGTATTACTATTGACACTAGAGTAGTCCCCAATATTGCTGTCTTCCCAATTTTGGCCGATGTGATCGAAGTCAAGACTGTGTCTCGGTCAACTGCCCATTGTCGGATCCACTTTATCCGGCCGAATGGATGGCTGAGACACAGTTTCGCACAGTTGATCACCCTTCTTGACATCGACGGTAGCGGCCAAAATTGGGAAGGCAGCAATAGAATGGTCGTTCTTCCTTCTAAGTCTGAGAAATGGTCCTGAAAAATCACATGTCCGCTCTACGTCCGTTTTAATCAGGCGTGTCCCAATATGGTGGTTGTATCTGTCTAGACCAAAAACACTGTCGAAGAAACGGGAAGTCCATGGGCATATCTGGCCGACATCTCGCACGGTCACGACAAAACCTGGGAAATGAAGTGGTTCAGCGTCCATCGTCTGATCTTCCCGAGCTGAGTCTTGTTGGGTACGATCGGTACGGATCAGGGCACTCATGATACCGTCGGTAGCTCTGCGGGCCACCAGGCCAACGGGTGGCGTCAGTCCCGCAGTGCACATCTTGCGGCAGGCTTGTCGCGAGATGTGAACAGGTCAGATATGTTCGGCGTCGACACACTTGGGGTTCGTGTTGAAAGCGCTCAGTCTCGAGAAAAGCGCCGTAATGGGCCGTAGAATTGAAAGAAACAGATCCGCCATCGCGGAGCTCATTCCGTTCGTCAATATGAGTCCTTTCGAAGAACAGTCCACGGCATCGACGGCCCGAATCGGCCCGACCTGTTTTTTTCGTGAATTTCCGTCCTCGTCATCGCCGCAGATCGTGCGCAAGCGGTCCAACAGGGACTTGCTGAAGACGAGACGCACTTAGTGGACACAGCGGCGCCAGCGAATGGACGGCCAGGCGGTGACGTGACCTACCAAAAGCTGATGATGGTTGTAACCGCCCCCGCGCCGGGGCCTTCCCTGGCTTTGGAGGGGGGCTGCATTTCTCCGCTGCGACTCTTCAGGGGCTGCCTCGCAGCCTCTCAGATGTCCTATATGTCCCTCGCCGCACCTCAGCCTTCCGATGTGGCCCGCGCGACCCCTCAGCGGTCCGACGAGGGCCGTGCGGCCCGACAGACGTCCATCATGGGTGACGCGTATTCCTGTGGTCCTCTCCTTTTAGTGGATCGGCGTGAACAGGCTTTGGTCGCGGGTACCACTGGCGCGTCTCACAGGAGCACCACATATTGTGTCGCGCGGACTGTGGCGCTGTAAAAGCGCTCCACGTGTGTCGACAGACTGCCTGCGCGCTGGTCGATCCCCGTGGGGGACCATATTTCCGCAGTCGGGGCCCATGTCAAAAGGGTCAGGCAGAGGGCTGCGCACTGGCGTGCCGTCATACAGCCGGTGAGGCTGGGTGGGAGGCGGGGACGCGCCTCGTCTGTGTGCGCAGGCGCACCGACGTGCTCGGTCTGCTGCTGTCTCTTTCACGCGCGCCCACGGCCTGCGAGCCCACCTCTTCTCCTCGATCACCCTTCCCGTCCACCCCAGCGGCTCGCATGACGCATGTGAGAGGCCCCGGGGACACGGGACGGCGCCGCGCGCAACGGATCTGCAATGGTCGCTTGGCCGGCCCACCCTCGGCGCCCTGCACCTTTACGGGACCGCGTGACGACGGCACCGCTAGGGGCGCCCCCGCCCCACCCCACCTCCTCATCGACGATGCGCGCCACCCAGCCTCTGCTCTCGCCCCCGGTGCTGTACCTGTGCCGGCGCTTGCGACCACGGTCCAATGGACGCCCCCCCCCCCCCCCCCCCTCCCGCCGCGTGCTATGCAGCCGCGCCTACGACTCCCACCTGATTCTTTTCCGCCTCCATTGGGGAGGTGGGACGCTCGGCCGCTTTTGGAAGGCGGCCGGTCTCCCCTAAAAGACCTCCCTCTATGTCCCCCCGGCCTCGGCCACCACCAACCTGAAGGAGACCGCGGAGATCCCTACAACCTACGTGTTCATTCACGGCTCGACGACGGGCTTCACGGTCATCTCCCGTCACCTGGCGCGCGGCTGCTTGCAGACCTACAGTGCTGTCGCGACTACTCCTGTTGGACGAGCTCCCCTCCAAGAGCGGCGGGCCCCGCACAGGGTCTCCCCCAGTGGAGCCCCCCGCGACAGTCGGCAGGCTCCTCGCAAGGTCCGTGTCTGTGGAGCCCCCCTTGAGGGCCGGACGGCGCCCCAGAAGGCCCTACTCGGTGACGTTCTCCGAGACGGCCGTCGGGCCCTTGACGCGGCCCTCCGCGGTGGAGCCGGACACGGCGACCGGTCGAATACCCTCGGAGCGCGTACGGCGGCACCCACCCCTGTGACGGACCTACCGGTGCGTAACCTCCACCATGCACGTAGGTTCCCGCCTGGTGGCCGCCGCCGTACCCGCCGTCATTCCCTCTCACGCTCTGAAGCGGCGCGTTACCCGCAAAACCACAGGGCTGGAACACGTTCGAGTGAGCGCTGGCGGTAGCCCAACAGCCGAACACGTTCTCGCCGTTGATCTGGTTTCCAGCGCCGCCGCCGCCGATGCCGGACCTGGCGGCGGCGGAGGCGACGCGGCAACCACTGTTCTTCTCTAGATGGAGGATGGAGCCAGGCTCGACCCCCTCAGCAGAAGAAGCAGGCGGCGGCACCCCATCCACTGTACGTATTCGGTGGGAGCCAAACCCCACCGCCGCAGCACGCGCCGCCGGAGGCGGCGCTCCAACAACTGTACGTTATCGGCGGGTGACAAACCGCGCCCCTCTCTTCATACATTCCGGTGTCTGTTCGCCCCCACTCTCCCCATGAACGTCTCCTTTACCCACCCTCCCCGTTCCGGCTGTAATCTACAACGTGCCCGAGTTGATGGGGTCCAGGGGTTGTCAGGATATGGTTTTTGGGACGTAGTAGGATACGGACACGCGCTGATCCTTTGTATCTGATTACGGATAACTCCCTGAGCTGAGATCCGGATACGGATATCTGCGTCCGAAACCGGATATATGAGTAGATTATATCAGTATCCGGATACGATTATTAGATTCGAATATATTCCCGCAAGTCTCACAGACTGCTCAATCACAGCCCAAGAAGAACGCCATCCAGCCGTAATTCGAGTGCTAAACGGACGTCAAGTACGACTTGAAATTCGCAGTTGATTTCAACCGCCCAACGGGCGCCGTCGCGGCGGTTCCCTGCCGTTTGCGTAAACGGACGTCAGGATGACCGTTCGAAATCTCGTGTCACAATCTGACAACAACGCAGTCGGGTCAAGTCGCGTGGTTGAACGGTTTTACCCGGGTCGGGCTGGATCGCCGCTTGTCGCTGCCAAATGTTCGGACATTTCTCCCCCGATTGGCGGCACGCAAAAAGAGAGGGCGACTGCGTTCAAGCAGAATTCGTCATGCCCAAGAACCCACATAACCGTATATATCCCTGTATCCTGACTCTCATATCTGGGATACGGATCCGATACAATCTCGCACTTTTTGTCGGTCAGGGTAGATATATCCTCTCCTCCTATTCTCATAATGCATTTTGGATATGCGTCCCCGGTGCGTATCCGAGGTGGATACGGATGTAATGCACGGATATAATCCTCGCGGATATATTCATGACAACCCCTGATGGGGTCTAGACTTCGGTGTACCGATGAGGACCGCGCGCCGCTGTGCCGCACGTACCAAGCGGTCAGCGGTGATCATTTATTTTCTACTGGGCGGTTAAACGACGAGCTGCGGGCGGCTTCGCATATAAGACGTGGACGGATCTGATGACCGAGAATCATCCATTTCGCGTCAAGTGAAACATGAGCGTGATCGAGAAACAGTTCAAGAAGATTCGCAAGGGTTTGAGCACCTTTACCTCCAACTACATGGCGGTCAAGAGCCTGCAAACTACTGGAAACCTGACGGAGGAGGACATCATCAGTGGCGCTGTCACACGATACTGCTCTCTCGACATCTACAGGGCCATCCGCAAAGACGGTGTGCAGGACAAGAGCAAGGGAAAGGAAGAAACGCGGAAGGCCAAGCTCGCTCATTTCAAGTGGGTTGCGTGCTGGCGGGTGCTGCACACGTCGGACAAGTTCAGCGGCGCTGCCAGCACGACGGAAGACCTGGGCGTGGAAGAACATCACTCGTCGGACGAAGACGGCGACAGCGGCAGTAAGGGCAACCCAAGAACGCCAAACAAGGGTTACCAGCGCCGACCGTGCGGCATTAAGGCTGCCGACCTAATTAAGACCGAGGACGCGAGCACGGAGAAGGAGGTCAGGGCGAGCACGGCTGCTGTCGCAAATCTGATGGAAGCGCAGCAAGAGCACACCGCAATTTGCGTTTTCGAATCTCCTGCAATACGCAACACCCCCGAGGCCGCCAAGTACCGTCAAGCTGTGTTACGACAGATGATGCTGAGTGCCGGCCTGGCGGCGACCCCGGCTCCGGATGCCGCGCCGGAGCCTGCTACTGATATTGATGCTGGGGACATCAACGTTGTGGAGTTGGACGATGGCGAACTCCGACGAGGTTGACGCCAGGAGTCCCCCGCCTCCTCTGTGCCCTCAGTCCATACAATGGTGTGTAGGAAGAAGAAAGCGTTCCCAGCGGGAAGAAATATACTTTGCATGTCAATTCTACCATGTCCGAAATCAAGTAACCCGTTGTACTGGGAAATCAGTTCGCCTCGGTCTCGGAAAATGTCCGCAGGTAAGTCCTTTTAAAGGCGCTCGCTCTCCTCCGACTTCTGTGCCTCAGCCCAAGCGTCAAAGATGGCAGCCATGCCGTTGGCGGGTGGGTGGGGGGCCGGATGCAGAGCAGGGGGTGCGTTTCCGGCGGCTTCAATGTCGCCCATGGCTGCTACGACGCCGCCGGCGCCTTCCAGGGCTCGCCGCCAGGTGCAGGTTTCCCGGCGGCAGCAGCACCGACATCCTGCGCCCCACCAATCTGTGCATCCCCACCACCCTGCGCGCCACCGGCCTCGCCACCTGCGTCAGAGTTAGTCCCACAACACCCCCGGCCCCTAGTTGACGGCGGCTCAGCAAGTTTCCACGTCAGCTCTCTACGCACATGTTGTGCAGAATACAGATGGCCTTTTTTGCTTTACCAGCTGGGACACAGACCGGTAACGCCCCGGATGCAATGCCACGTGAAACCGCTTCATAGGGACGCCAAAGAGCCGCTCCACGTTCTTTCGGATCGTCTCTTGGAAGCGGCTGGACGTCGTCTGCTCCTCGGTGGACGGCTTAGGGTGCGGAGAGATTAAGAAAGCAACCCGCTGGTTATCAACAAGGTAGTAGATCATCGTGCGCGTGCCGTCGTTAAATGTGCAGGACGTGCTGCGCGGAGCCCACGGACCGCCGATCACGTCCGGGTACAGCGGAGACTGGTGCATGACGTGAAAGACGTTCAAAATCCCAGGCGCGCCGACAAACAGGTGCCATCCCACAGGTGCTCGTCGCACACAGCTTTGACAACCATGCCGCACTTTCCCCTGCGCCTCTGGTACGCCCCTACCATACCCGTGGGGAATTGATGCCACTCCCAGTAGCAGCAGTAGAGGGAGCCCATAAACCCTGGAATACCCCGCTCCTTGTTGCGCTCCATGATTGCGTTGAGCTCCTGTTTGTTCGGTCGGCGTAGGTATGTAGGTCCCCAGTGCTCAACAGTAAACTGCATAGTCGTCTTACTAGACTTGGTGAAGACTGTCCGAGAAAGACGCACCCACATATCCGCTCGATCGGCTGCTTCGCAGTAGGCCATGACACGACAGCTGGCGACCACCTCTTAAAGAGGATGCGCTTACAGATTGACCGTAACGGTGATGCGTTGTTTGAAGAAGGGCTCTTCCATTTCTGCCATGCAAGAACGCCGGAAGGCAGTGCGAGGGACTCCAAACCGCATCTCAATGACCCGCTCTTCGTGATTTGGTGGCTCGCGGCGGACGCCGATGTAGTCCCGCATGATTGCCTGCAGTCCAGCAGAAAATTCGCGCCTCTTTTTGGCGAGGCGCCCGACACAGCAGCCACAGTACCGCCGTCGTCGCGCAATGAGCTTGGCGCGCGTGCGTCTGTGCATGGCCATCAGCTCAATCAAATCAGTCTGCTCAACAGCGGTCACGTCCGCCCAGTCGTCCTCCGCTATCAGAGCTGCGGTGGTAGATATCTCCTCTGGCTAGACATGCTCAGCATCCATATCAAGCGTGGGACGCCGGCGAGGGTACCGCTTCGGGGCGAGGTCTGCAGATGAGAGAACGGGCTGGTCGGCATCGGTGGGGAAAACAGCAGGAGCGTGCGGCGGGTGTGGCGATGACGGGGGGGCGGGAGGGCCGAGCGATACGAGTATCGTGCGTGAGAAGTCGTCGTGCGTGGGCAAAGGGAGTGCCTAGAGGTGCTAGTAGCGTGCGTGGGCAGTAAGATGGAAATGGGGTCGAGTCGGCCGTGGTCATGGGTACAGCGGGTGGCACAAAGAAAGCGGCGGCGGGATGGGCGTGACGAAGGCGGTGGGATCCTGTGGTGCGGCCCATGCCGTCCTCGCCCGCGTCGCCGCGATTGCAGCGCACCCCCCCCCCTCCGTGGGGAACGCGGGCGTGGCCTCCGACCACAATTTCACACTTGACAGCGACGACGGGCTCGGAGCGCGGCTGGAACCGAGTTTTCTCGGAGAGGCGGACAGGCTTGGGCGTAGCTTTCCGGTAGACGGCGGCCAGGTCATCGTGGCTGTCGTCTAGCCTGAGGTTTCGGATGATTGGGGTATGCCCTCGGGCATCCGCGTCATCAATGAGGAAAAGCCGATGGTATCCTGGCAAGATGCCGGCCACATGGGGGTCTTTGAATAACCACCCCAGGATGCACGGGACCGAGAGCTCGTCGCAGGATACACGGGGGGCCCGGGGGGGGGGCTTGCCCTCGGCGACAGAGTGTCGCATCGTTGAGCTGCGACACCTCCACATAATCGGAATCAGTGGAGCCCTAGTCCCAGCAGCGGGGTGCGATAGAAGCGGAGCCACTTTCTTCTGAAAGACAGTCTGACTCGCGAGCAGGGAACTCCGAGAACAGGTCCTTGGCGACCAGGGAGCCGAGCCGGGCTTGAATCGCCGCCCTCGGACTGAGCAGAAAGGCCCCCTGGGCGTTGTTCGTCACCGTGTGATGGGCCTCTCCCGAGGCTGCTGCCGCCTCCTTACGCAGGTTGGCCAAGCTTGTACGACGAGCTGCCATAAGAGCGAGTAACCGCCCCCAGGTCAGCACGCTGATGCGGTTGGACACGTCAAACTGCAGCTGCTCTCTAACAGAAAGAGATAACCATGGAGCGACTGCCAATCCCCCATGCGCTTTGGCATAGCAAATAATGGTGGCCATGGCTGCAGTGACTGCCGATGAGTCCGCTTGAGTGAGTTCCATCGCCCCCATAGCCATCGCTCTGCGCCGCCACGCGTGCCGCAGCCCCAGCACCGACTTGACAGCGGTGGGAATCTTCAGGTAGGTGCGAGTCCTTCCGTTTGAAAAAGCTGTGGTGATACTATCTAGGTGAGTCCAGCGCAAGTGTGCGTGCAACATCCCCTCCACAGCTGGAGTCTGTCGCAACAGACATCCCAGGCAGGTCGCCCTGCTGCATGACAGCCGTTGCCGCCGGTGGGACAGCTACCTCGACCAGCAAGGCCGATAGGCGCGTTTATGGGCGTCGCGACGTGAGACTGCCCAACTCGGTCGCCGTCATACATGTGTGGAAAACCCTTTCCCGGTCAGCCGGAGGAAGGTGTACTTGTGACTCCCTTTGTGCCGACACCTAAAGGAAACGGAGGCACACAGGCCCCGGAACGGAAGACGCCGTGGTATTCGCCTTGAGTAAAGGATGTAGGAGAGAGTGGCACTGCGCGACAAAGCCTTTACGCGCTGGTGGACGGCACGCCGCGTAACAAGGAAAACACCAGCGGAGGACGGTCCCTTTGACATTCTCTCCCTCCCGCATGGCGTACGTCCGCACGCCCATCGTCTTCAAAAGCTCAATCAACTCGGCGTACTTGATGATGCCACAGCGTACCGCTCTCCGCCAAAACCTCGAGTCGCCACCAGGCTTGAGGTAAGGGAAGGCACACGAGACACACACGTACGGCCGCCCGGTGTGAAGGAACACACGCGGCAGTGTGTCAGAAGCCTCTTTTGTTCTCAAATCATGGGAAGTGAAAAGGACACAGGCACAACCGACCATACCGTGGCAAGTAGATATCAAACATGGGACAAGACCTGGGTTGAAAAGATCACCGTCCTCTCCTGGCGGTAACAGTAGCAACAGAACAAATGAAAGAGACTGCTGTTAAACTGCTTTGTGGTCAAAAGGCAACATGCGTCAACGAGGGGGGGTTGGGCGAAGTAGCTACAGAGCAAGCGGGCTCTTTCTCGTCGTTGGTCATCGTCTGACGTTCACAGGCTGATCCTGGAGGATTAAGGATCCACTCCCGGCTCCCATCGCCCGTGATGGGGACCCCAATTCACGTTTAAGGCCTCCGTAGACGGTTGCGAGAGGAAGAGTGCGCATCCATCTGGGTGAGCTGGGGGTCACGCCGCGCACAATTGCAGTGGTCACATTGGATTTTTATCACGAGTGAAAACTTCGGACGTGGCAGCTTTTTGTTGACCACGTGTTTCACCGAGAAGCGCGCTATTAACGAGGTCAGCACGATCTTCTGTCGTCATCTGCGAAGAGATCACAAAGGAAAAGGAAGGATTCTTAAACATGCTACGTGCCACCTGTGTGTGGGTGACGGCGCCCCAGGGCGTGTGCGGGACAGTGGACACTTCGCTCCCAGCACCCACTGGGACCAGCAACTCCACCCGTTTTCGGTAATTCGGCGGGACTAAGTGCCGACGGGACCTCCCACCGGCAAGAATGCGAGAATCAGCGCCGTCGCGACCTTTCAATCGTTGGACAGTTCGTCTCTTTCTGGGATGAGACGGTGTTTTTCTGGAGTGCCAAATTTTGGGCCGGAGGTTAGCATTCGTCGTACGGTTAAATTCAGTGCCTTCAGTGAACTTCGAAACTGTGACCAATAAAAGTGCAGCACACGAGCAAGTGGCTTTTCTGACGAAGTGACTTTTCAGTTGACAGTTCGTCGCAATCACACAGTCAATGCTAGTGGGGAGTTGTCGGTTGGCGTGACTGCCGTTCTTTGATCAAGGTAGTATCGGATGCCTTGGGGCTCTTCACAACATTCGAGCCAGCTCCGAGAGGGGATCACAACGGTGAACTCAGACACAGGGGAACATGCGGTCTCCTCAAAAGCCCCACAAGAAATTGACAAGGTACAGAAGTGGCTCAGAGCACTCTCACGGTCCCCCGCCACCGCAAAACGTGGCTCATGAGCACCACCGCCCCGCCAGGGTCTTGCCCCGACCAGGTACCATCTCTTTACTGGCGTGTAAGAGCAACGCCAACAACGTCCGCATCGAGCCGCTTCCGAACTATTTAAGAGCGCAACATATGCAAACGTGTAGTTGTCTGATTGGGTGTCGAACTGGCGTCGAGCCTTTCCGAACTCATCCTGACAGAGGCCATGTACTTTTTTAAAAGCGGGTAGGCTACATTATTTTGATATGCGGAAATGAGAGCGCGTGTTGATGCTTGTGGCCTTCCGAAATGAACTGTCCCAGATGTTCCAGTTGACTCTGCCGCGCACGTCGCGTGTCGATGAGCAATCGCAGCTGTGTGCATGGGCGATCGTAGCCCGATCGTTGCCAAAACATGTGACGCGAAGCCTATTGGGAACAGAATCTGGCCTAAATTTGCGGTCATGGAGGCGATCGTCAAGCGAATAGGTGCCAGGTTTATGATCACCACGTGTCTCAGGGCATATCCTGTGCAGCGCGGTGCTCAGAACGGTGACATGTTCGACCTGATTTGATCTCGGAAGCGCTGGCACGGACTACGTTGCCAGGGGGAGCGCGAAGCTCGGCTGGAGCGATGCCCCACGGCTTGGAACGCCACTCAAGGCCGGGAACGTGCAGCGCCGATGACGGTGTCGGCGGCCCCACAGCCGAGCTAATTACAGTTGGAAACAGTTCCACAGCTGTGACGTCTGTACCGGCCCAGAGCGAACGTGGGTGCCTGTGGCGTTCACTCGCACTGGGGTGGCGGCAACCGCGGTCGCTCCGACGATTGGAAGTCACCGAGCACAACCTGAGGGATGCTGAAGAAGCCTCGGAGCTCGAGACGAGCGACACTGCGTGTATCCATCACTGCGGCCGTTTCAGGGCCGAGCATCGGTGCGTGCAATTACACATCAGCTAGCACCTTTCGGAGCGGTCTCGCGGTGAACGTGCGCAACGAAGCACGATGCGCTAGCGCGCCCTGAAAGTCGTCTGCCTTGTCAAGGATCCCTCCCACGCACGCTGCTGCTCCTCTGTGATTTTCATGGACGAGGCCGCGTCGGCTGCCCGCTCGGCCGCGCTTGAGCGCGCTCGCGCCGCGGCACGAGAGGGGGCCCGTCGTCTCCCTGCTATCATCGGCGGTCGTGCCCTAGGTGAATTTTTGGTTCCTTCTTGGCGACACATTGGCGACACACAGCGGTCGAGTGTCGCCATCGTGTCGCGCAGGGGGGC
>Ga0209186_1000631_pt1 | contig 27455 bp, 21 predicted proteins | sample SidtaG_FD_187426 | JGI IMG/M metagenome (GOLD analysis project Ga0209186, IMG submission 187426) | Marine algal microbial communities from Sidmouth, United Kingdom - Sidmouth_Male2 metaG (SPAdes) (version 2) | ecosystem: Host-associated > Algae > Red algae > Unclassified | place: Sidmouth...
AAATGCAAGGCATCTTGGAGATGCCTTACAAGGCGGTACAGTACGTGAAAAAATGCAAGGCATCTTGGAGATGCCTTACAAGGCGGTACAGTACGTGAAAAAATGCAAGGCATCTTGGAGATGCCATCCATTAACGGATAGCAGGACTTTCCTTTACGACGAAGCACCTTTACCGTTCGCTCCTAATCATTATGATAAGAAAAGAGCAATTTTTTCGTTATAATATTTGATTTATAGGTTCTTTGAAAGGCTTGAATTATTAAAAAAAAGTGCCTTTAAGGAAACAAAATCGAAAAAAATGGTGTTAGTGAACATGCAAGACAGCAAATACTTGCTCATTGTTCGATAGAAAGAAAAAAAACATGCAGAAGAAGAAATACTACGCAAATTTATACCCTAAAGAGATATATGACAAATTAGAGTTTGATAAAATATTAGAGAAATTAGAAGGCTATTGCCAAAGTCCTTTGGGAAGGGAGTATGTCGAAAATATTCGCTTTATGACAGAGCGAGACGAAATTGAGAAGCAGTTGCGCCAAACGCACGAGTTTTTGCTCTTACTCAATACATCCGTACAACCTTTTCCATCAGAAAATTATCTGGAACTCAAGCAAGAAATCCATCTATTAGGAATACAAAATTCTGTGTTGAACGAACAGCAGATATTTAAGGTATTTCAAGTGTTAGAGACGACGAGCAGTATTCTGTATTTCTTTCGCCAAAAAGATGGGGAAAATCAAGAATTGTACCCCGAATTGGCAGCCCTCACCAACGATTTAGATGTCGAAAAAGACCTTTTGAACGCCATTAAGTACGTCATCGATGAGAACGGCAAAATCAAAAGCTCCGCCTCCTCTGACCTCGCCCGAATCCGCAACAATATGGGGCGAAAATACCAAGAGTTAGACAGCCGTTTCCGTTCTGCCATCAACGAATTTAAGCGATATGGCTACTTGGAAGACAACATTGAGTCGATTAGAAATGGGCGCAGAGTTTTAGCCGTCAAATCCTCCCACAAGCGAAAAATCAAAGGAATGATTGTCGATGAATCCTCGACAGGACGCATCACCTACATCGAACCCGAAGCAACTTTGCAAGCCAACAACGAGCTTTTTGAGCTACAACAAGAAGAAAAACGGGAAATTTACAGAATCCTCCAAAGATTAACCACCCAGTTAGTCCCGTATATAGAGCCATTAAAAGCCTACCAATCCCTTTTAGGAAAATTAGATTTTATTCGAGCCAAAGCAAAATTGGGGCATAGCATGAACGGCATTATGCCGATGATTAGCGGAGAACGCATCACAGAACTCTTCAATGCCTACCATCCCTACCTATTTTTACTGAACAAACAACAAAAGAAAAAAACGGTTCCGCTTTCAATTCGCTTATCCATTGCCGATAGAATTTTGGTGATTAGCGGACCCAACGCAGGAGGAAAATCAGTCGCCCTCAAAACGATGGGATTGCTACAAGTAATGCTCCAAACAGGAATGTTATTGCCTGTCGATGAAGGCAGTATGATGAGTATTTTCAAAAGAATATTTGTGGACATTGGCGACGAGCAATCCTTAGAAAACGATTTGAGTACGTATAGTTCCCGACTCCACAATATGCGCTACTTTACCGAACATGCCGACGGTAAAACGATGGTGTTAATCGACGAATTTGGCTCAGGAACAGACCCAAAATTCGGGGGCGCAATCGCCGAAGCCATCTTAGAAGACCTCAACAAAAAGCACGTTTATGGCGTCATCACCACACACTATTCCAACATCAAGATTTTTGCCACCCAAAATAGAGGCTTAATCAACGGAAGTATGGCGTTTGACAAAAAAAATATGCGTCCCTTGTACCGTTTAGAAGTCGGACAACCAGGCAGTTCCTTTGCCTTTGAAATAGCCGACAATTGTGGATTGAGCGAAAAAGTCTTAGAGGCTGCCCGTCAAAAAGTGGGGGAGAAGTACTTAGAATTTGACGAGATACTAAGCTCCTTACAAGCCGAAAAAGCAGAATTATCCGCCCGTTTGGAATCCGTTGTCGTACGAGAAAAAGCCGCCGAAGCTGCCGTTAGTGCCTACGAAGCCAAGCGAAAAGACATCACAAAAAAAAGACAGTCGATATTACTCGAAGCCGAACAAGAAGCCCTCAATTTAGTAAACGATACCAATAAAAAATACAACAAAATTTTATTGGATTTGAGCAAGCAAAAAGGGGAGAAGAAGGTGGTGAAGAAGATTCAAGAAGAAATAGAAAAAGACCGTACCAAAAGCCGTACCAAGATAGAAAAGATGAAAGATGTCGTCTTAGCCAAAAAATCAAAAGGCATCTTAGAAGAAGGCGCCAGCGTCCAGTTAAGAACGGGGGGAAAGGTCGGCACCGTCGTAGAATTAAGAAACAACAGAGCCTTAGTCGCTTTTGGAGAACTCAAAACAACAGTAAAAACGAAAGAATTGGTCGTCGTCGAGAAGCAGGAAAAAAAGGAGCGAGCGATGGTGCATTTCGATACTTTAACGGCTGCCGTTGAGTTTTCAAGCAATATTGATGTTCGAGGAATGCGTCGAGAGGAAGCATTGAGTGAAGTGGAACGACTGTTGGACAAGGGTATTATGGCAAGTGCCGCCCGTTTGACGATTATTCATGGTCGAGGGGATGGCATTTTGAGACGTTCGATTCGACAGTATTTGCGTAAGAGTAAGTTTGTTGTTTCCGTGGGGGATGAAGAACCACAATATGGTGGGGATGGGATTAGTATCGTGGAGCTGGCTAGTTAGTTTTTGTAGTTTTTGTGGTTTAAGTGGTTTTTGTAGTTGTGGGTTTTCTTGTTCTTGGTTCTTGGTGCCGTAGTTGTGGGTGGGCATGTTTTTTGTAGAGTCCAATTTCCAAATCGACTCCAAAGAAAAAAATCCGTGAAATCCCTCAAATCCAAAAAAATCCGTGATTCAAAGCTTTGTGAGCAGGCCTAGTTTTAGAAGAGCCAAATTTCCTAATTCCCCTATATACTAAACCCCCAACCCACCAAACAGCAAAAAAACGACCAAAACCCACCATGCTTCAATAAAAACTACTAATTTGTGAGGTTCTCTATTTTTCCAGAAAAAACTTACAAACAATTTTGGCTTTTCAGCGCAACAAATATCTTGAAAAACTATGGAATGGCTTTTTGCAGACGAAATTAGCCCAACAAATAGACTGGATTATTCACCACTTGAGTATTCCAGGTTTCAAGGGCGTTCCTTTGATAGATGTCTTACGTTTTGTGTATATTGAAATCCTACGAGATTCCTTACAAACCCGTGCCTCCTCTATTGCCTTCAACGTATTTTTATCTTTTTTTCCCTTTATCATCATCTTTTTTCAGATTATCTCCTTAGTGCCAGACGGCATTTTGAGTGCCAATTGGCTTGATTTTTTAGAAGATATACTGCCCCGATCCGCCTATTTTTTCGTCACAGACACCATCGAAGAAGTTTTGAAACGAAGCAACACCACAGGCGTAATTTCCATTAGTTCTGTTTTAGCCCTATTTTTTGCCTCCAACGGCGTAAGTTCGTTAATGACCGCCTTTCGCAAACACCGCAAACTGATAGAACGCCAACGTTCCGCAGTCCGTCAACGCTTCGTCGCCTTTTGGCTCACCCTACTCTTAGCCATCGTCATCATCGCCACCTTACTGACCATCGTATTCGGACAATACTTCATCAATTACGGCTTAGAACTCTTTGAATTATCGAGATTCAGCTACGTTTTGGTTTTGTTGTTAAAATGGCTCATGACCTTCTTATTAGTCCTCAACACCATCTCCATCATCTACTATTTCACGCCCTACATCAAAGACAAATGGAGTTATTTCTCCCCAGGCTCGATTTTAGCCACCGTTTTATGCATCATCAGTTCTTTAGGATTCCGATGGTACATTGATGCCTTTGGTAAATACAGCTTACTTTATGGTTATGTTGGCACCGTCATGGTACTTTTATTGTGGCTTTACGTCAATTCCATGGTACTTATCATCGGTTTCGAGATGAATTTAGGCATAGATGTAAACAAGCAGAAAATCCGAGATCCAAAACAGGAAACCCTAAAGCCTAAGTCTTAAAATTCTAAAAGTCAAAAGACCACAAAAGAGTAAAGAAATCTCAACAAAACGCCTAAAAAAAACAAGGAGAGAACGGTGGATTGCTCCGTCGTGATGCTCAGGCCTGCTATCCGCTAATATGGCTTAGGAACAACCTATAATCACAGAAGAACCGAACCACAGAACTACGGCACTAAGAACTACAGCACCAAAAAAAGCCATTCCGCTACTATCAGGTCTATTTTGGACAGACAGCACGACTAAACGAAAGAAAATATATTTCATAACAATTTGATTTGCAAATAATAATGTATTATAAATAAAAAGTTTTGATTTTTTTTGCAAGTAGGTTTTAAAAAATAAAAAGTTGTATTACTTTTGCAACGGAGAAATGGCAGAGTGGTCGAATGCGGTAGTCTTGAAAACTATTGTACCGCGAGGTACCGGGGGTTCGAATCCCTCTTTCTCCGCCCATAAAATGCGTAATAACTTTACAATAAGTTATTGCGCATTTTTTTTTGTATCAAACCTTGTTGGGGTTTCAAAAGAGTGGCAAATCTTATCCCAAAAATGAAAGCGTTTTTTTTAGAAATAGTGGCTTGTTACAGTCATTGTGAGGAGAAATCCACAGCATTTATTTGGTGTGGTTTTTTTGATCTTTACTTTTGGGTAGTAAAATTGTCTAAGAAACTATAACTTTGTCAAAAACGTTGTATTATTGATATACACATTGGAAATTAATAAAAGTCCAATGTCATTTAGACCATGTAAAATAGCCTCGATAGCAGCGTTATACCAAAAGCAGCGAGGCACAGAAAGGCATTGTAGAGACGTTGCAGTGCAATGTCTTAGGCACTGCAACGTTTAAGGCTGTGGCGGCCTGCAAAGCCTTTTGGTATAGTAGCGTATAGCGAGACCCTGTGTCACGACGAAGCTCCAAACCTTTCGCTCCAAATTAGAAAATAACTATCTTAAAAGTGCACATCAATAGCATAAAATAACACAAAATGTATAAAAACATATACCTTACTTACAATGAAGATTCTGATTTTGGGCGCAATACGGCTTTGAGGTTGCAAACCATCTCTAATTTGTATGGCTTGAATGTCTTTTTGCCTTCTCGTATGATGGGGCGACAGTCAAAGACAGCTACAAGAGAGCGTATTAAAAAATCGGCTCTTGTGGTTGCTTTTAGTTTGGAAAATCAAACGGGTACTATGAGGAAAGAATTGCTTTCTGCTATGGAGTTGAATAAGCCGATTGTTGTAATTTATGATAAAAATATAATGTATAATCTTGATTTGGGAGAGTATTCATCTTTAAAAGAAGTCGATGTAGATTTTTTAGATACAGATCAAGCATTACATGATATTGCTGCTTTTTTGGAAAAATTGCCCACCAAAACACTACAAGATAAAAAGGATATTGGTATTGGAACGGCTTTGATTGGTATAGGCTTGGGCTTATTGGCATTGTGGGCTTTAAGTGAGGAAGATGCATAATACTCCCAGAGCTATTTTAGATACATCTGCCTTGATTTCTTTGTATGAATTGGATTTGATGCAATACCTCAATCTTATGTATGTGGATGTGCTGATTCCCGATGCTGTAGAAAAGGAGTTTTTGGATAACCCGAGAATTACAGAAGAAGAAAAGACAAAACGTTTAGAGTACTTTTTTAGAATTACAACAGAATATTCCTCTTGGTTGCAACAATGTAAAGAGTATGAAGATACTTTGATACAGCTATATTTAGCGATGGATGGAATGGATCAGGGAGAAGCGGAAACATTGGCTCAAAATCAAAGTTTAGATAGTCTTTTTGAGGTGATTATTGATGAAAGAACTGCGAGAAAAATGGCAAGAAGTGCGAGTATGCAGGTGCATGGAACATTGTATTTGATTGCCAAATTGCACATTCAATTTCAGGTGTGCGACTACTGGGAATATACTCGAAAAATGAAGGAAGAAACCACGACACATGTAACAGACAAGATTATTGAGTTGGTTTTTAGCGAAGTTGAATGGGAATTGTTGTAAGGTTTTTGGAGAGGGAGAGAATCTCTGCTACCCTTTTAAAATTCTAATAAGGAGCGAAAGGTAAACAGCTCCGTCGTGACGCATGCTCTCGCTATCCGCTACTATACCAAAAGCCATTCCCAAGCATATACGATACATTCCGACATATGCGCCCACGCAGCTTTTGGTATAACGCTTCTATCGAGGCTATTTTGTATGGTCTGGACGGTATTGAACTGTATTAGTGGTTGATTTATATATCAATGGAAGTAGTTATTATAAGTTTAGTCAAATAAGTCCGTTTGACTTATAGATTTTGGATGGAATGTACCTATGATTACAAAAGGATTAGGGCCTACAAGATGAAATTTCCTTGTCGTTCCTAAAAATAGGTATAAGTCTTTTGTTTTAGCGAAATTATCAAAATATTTTTTTCTAACATCTTCACACGCTTTCGCCTCATTACCATTATGCTTTTTTACCATATTCCAGTATAGTTGACAGATTTCCCAATCTTCAATCATGAGTTTTCGTTCCTTGTCATGTATATCAATAAACTTATAAGAAAATTTGTAAGGTACTTTTTTGACTACTTCAAAATGGTTATCAGATTTTTTAAATAAATCAGTTTGCTGTGCATTTGCAAGTATTTGTTTGACTTTATCTTGATCCCATTCTCTCTTTGTTTCTTCAACTACAAAGTCAATAATTTTTTTAGGTTTAAAGGTTGCCAAAGAGGTACAAATATCTTTGTTTTTTGCTTCTTTAATTAATAAGTCCATATCGTCATAGACCTTTTTTAAGGCATATTTTTTTCGTTCTCTCCAAGTCCTATCTTTTCCTGTAGGAATTGTTTCTTTGACGATGATTTCGTCATATTTGTAAGGTCTGTATGATTCTGGTCTAAAATCAGAGGTGTTTTTTACCAAATCTAATTCAATCCATTGATACTTTTTGTATCTGGATTCATAGTCTAATTTGCGAAAAGGAATAGGATAAATTCGTATCCAAGAGCCATCTTCTCTGAATCCTGCTGTACAAACAAGTTCATCGTATTTTGCTGATAGGGTTGGATAAGTTTTTACAGTGATTAGTACCTTTGTTTTGGTCATGCCTTTAGATATGGATTACTTCAAATTTTTTATTTTTGATGTTTACCTTATTGGCTAAATGCTTTCTGTGACACTGGTGTATATTTGCTTCAAAACAAGTAATAGCGACTCTTTGATGCTGATTTAGTAATAGGATAAGTTCTTTAATTGCCTCTGAAGCATCTTCGCTGTTTAAACTTTGATTATATTCTTCAAAGAGACGCTCATAATCACACTGATTGATGAGGTTTTTTCTTTTTTTACCGTCTATCCCAAGTTTGGGAAGGTGAATATAGTCAATTTCTAGACTAGAACAAGCATTTTTTAGTTGATTTTTTGAAAATCCATATTTCATACTGAGTGGATTTTTTCGCACATCACATAGTATTTTAATATCATTTTTGATTAGCTTGTTCAAATAATGTTCTTGTGATATGCCTTCATATCCAATAGTATAGAGTGCCTTTTTTGTACTATGAGGTTTGGCATCATTTACTTTTTTTAGTTCTTTTGGAGTAAGTACTTTTTCAGCTATAGTGCTGTTAATGGCATAGAATGGATATTTTCTATAAGTATAGAGTATGAGGTCGTCTGTTGAGTAATTGTTAAATTTATCCTTAATGTAGTTTAATAATAATTGATCGTTCTTTTTTAATAAAGGAAAATAGTCATCCTTGTCCGATTTAATCCAAGCAGGTTTATTACCTTTTTGAGTAGACTCATCCTCTATAATTTGCTCGTATTTAATCATCGTTCTAATATCAGCATAAGCTCGAAAGGAAACCCCTCCAAATTTATAAGGAACAAACTCATAAGCAGGCTTATCTTGGCTCTTGCTTAATATCATTAAGAGTTTTTGGAAAGCAATTTTATCTATCTTTCCTCCAAATGTTTCAAGTAATCCTAATATTATTTTTCTTCTATAGTACATGGCGGCAAATATATGGTTTTATGGTTAATATTTAACTACTTATTTTAGGTTATATTGTGTTTTGGGTAGTATAAAAAGGGTTATTAAAAGTTTTACTTATTTACATCAAGCTTGTTACAATATAATAAAATTTTCTTGATTTTTACGTAAGATTTTTTGCAGAATATCTTTTAATTTTATAAAGTAAGAATTGTAAATATATTTGTTGTTTCTTTGCAGTCTTAATTATATTTTCACTCTCAGACTAATGAGAAAAACAAAGGTTCCAACCTCCCAAAAATAGACTCGATAGCAGTGGTTGGATGCAGCGTTGGCGATTGCTTGGCTTTTGTAGAAAAATGCAAGGCATCTTGAAAATGCCATCCATAAACGTATAGCGAGACCCTGCGTCACGACGAAGCATTTTACCGTTCTCTCCTAAAAAAAATATAAAAAATGAACAAAAACAAAATCGCCATCATCACGGGCGTCAGCCGATTAAAAGGAATTGGGCATGCCATTGCCATAGAGTTGGCGGAAAAGGGAACGGATATTTTCTTTACGTATTGGACGGAGTATGATAACCAAATGGCGTGGAAGGTGGGAGAGGATGAACCCAAAATTATTAAGGAAAAGGTGGAGGCTTTGGGCGTGAACTGTGCTTCGATGGAACTGGATTTGACGGGGGAACATGCGGTGGAGGCTTTGTTGGGTGTGGTGGAAAAACGGATGGGCGCACCGTCGATTTTAATCAACAATGCGACGTATAGTACGATGACGGGGATTGCTGATTTTTCTGGTAAGGAACTGGATAAGCACTATCATCTGAATATACGGGCGACGACTTTGCTAACGATTGAGTTTATAAGGCGATTTCAATATAAGGAGGGGGGACGCATTATTAATATGACTTCGGGACAGTCTTTGGGGGAGATGAATAATGAGATTGCTTATGCGATGACTAAGGGGGCGATTGAGACGCTGACTCGGACGATTTCACAGGAAATTGCGGCTAAAGGTATTGCTATAAATGCAGTAAATCCTGGCCCGACGGACACGGGATGGATTGATGAGGATTTACAGAAAGATTTGTTGGAGAGGTTTCCGATGGGGCGACTTGGGATGCCGAAAGATGCTGCGAAACTAATTGGCTTTTTGTGTAGTGAGGAAGGGCAGTGGATAACGGGACAGGTTATGCATTCAGAGGGTGGCTTTATAAGGAGCATTTGAAAGGCAAAATAAAAAAAGCCCCCGTCTGAGAAACGAGGACTTGCCAATTAAACCAACTAAATGGAACGCTATGATGGAAAGGAAATTAAATTATTAGCGGAATAACACTAATATAACTAAACTAAGCTGTTTTCTTTTGTTCAATTTGTTTTGCATTGATGGACAAGGTTGCCTGTGGAACGGCTACTAAGCGTCTTTTGTCTATCAATTTTCCTGTAATTCTACAAATACCGTAGGTTTTGTTTTCGATGCGTATCAAGGCGTATTGTAAGCTGCGTAAACTGCTGTATTGACGCTGAATCATTCGGTTGATAAATTCTCTTTGGCTCTCTTGTGCAGAAGTGCCACTGTCTAAGTCACTGCGTTTGTCGCTTTGGCGAATATGACTTTGTAAGGAGTCCTTCAAATGGTTTAACTCCGTTTGGGTACTTTCCATTTTTTGTTGAATAATGCCTTTAAACATGGCTAATTCTTCTCGGTTGTAACGAGTCTTTACATATTGATTCTTCATAGAATTATTACGTGCTTGTAAAACAAGTAAAGCAAAAGGGACATATTCCACAATGACTGTTTTTCTCATTATAAAAATCCTTGTTGTTGTCTCCATTATTTACTTAATAATGTCCCTAATACTCCACTTATTTGAGGTTAAAAAATGGTTAGAAGTCGTTTTCTTTTTTTACTTAGTTTTTCAAAAAAAATCCTACAAACAAACCTTACAACGATTGTCCTACTTCTAAAGGTTGATTCACAATAGAAGGAATGGGATACATGGTTGCTGTTTCAGGTTTTACTTTTAAGATGGGTGTATGGGTTAGATAATTGCCGTCGCTTTTTTGGGGAGTCGCCAAGAGTTTGTATAAATGCAAACCTTCATACTCCATTGGTGTTTTTGCTAATTTTATCAGGTTTTTGTGTTCTGTAAATAAGTACGTATTGCCAAGTTCTTTGCACAAGGCTCTATTACTAAAATAGAGTTTTTTGGTGGTGATGTGAACTTCTTTAGGGCAATGGCATCTTCTGTAGTAGCTACAAAAAAGTGCCAATCTCCTGTATCTTGATCCTGTGTAAATTGTATGCCTTGACTTTGCTTCAACTTCAATAGATTAATAGCTTCAACATCACAAATGATATTGTAAGATGCCATGTTTATTAGCATACTTGGTTGAGAGGAGGAAGCATCTTGCTCTGTTTGAGTGAAGTGTTTGAGAATCATAGTCAAAGTTTTTACCTTTTTTTAGTGTTTTATCATTTAAAATGATGGTTTTTATGTGTTTAAGTGTGATTATTGTAAAAAATGTATTACTTTTAGTGAGTAATATTTAATTTGATGATGTAAAATTAATCATTTTAAATGAGAATCTCAATTAAAATGAGATATTTTTTAAGAAAAGTTTTTATTATGTCTATGTATCTAGCACAAAATTTAAAGTACCTACGCAAGCAGCACGGCTTCAATCAAGAGCTTGTTGCAGAAAGACTAGGACTAACCGCTACGGCTTATGGTGCTTATGAGAGAGGAGACACGCAACCACCCATTGCAAAACTGATGACCATCGTAAAATTATTCGATGTGTCGATGGATGATATTTGCAATAGAAAAGCGGAAGATTTCTTGGATGATTTCAATACAGATAAGGAGTTGGAATCTTTAGACATCTTTCGGGTGAAAGTCGTTCCTTATAGAGTACAAGCAGGTTATTTGACGAACTTTACGAATCCAGACTTCTACGAGGGTTTTGAGGAAATTTATGTTCCTGACCCCGGCGTTGGACGACGCAATACCATGAAAGCCTTTGAGGTAAGGGGAGATAGTATGCTGCCCCGTATCCAACAAGATGACTTTGTGGTATGCCGTGAGTTTCCGTTGGATGTTAATTTGGAAAACTACAACAATAGAATCTTTGTTGTGGTAACCAGTGAAAGTGAGTTCCTAATCAAAAGACTTGAAAGCTACGATTCTGAAGCTAAAAAAGGAGTCTTTGTTTCTGACAACAGATCGCTTTATAAAGAGAAAATTCCACTAAGTTTTGTGGATGAAGTGGCGCAACTGTGGAAAGTAGAGTATTTGATGGGGAAAGAGCGTTAGGAATCGTGAAAAAGCACAGTAACAAAAAAGGTGGTAATCGTAAATATTTATGGTTGTCACCTTTTTTTGTAAATGACTGATTAGAAAGAAATTATCAATAGCTTATTTGTACCTTAAAACCGTCTGTTATTTATTTTCTCCATTTCTACAAAATCTACGATTTTTATTCTTTACTTTTGCCCTCAATCCCTTTCATTATAAGAACACACACATCAAACAAACAAAAACATGCTAATAATCGGTATCGCAGGTGGCACAGGGTCAGGTAAAACAACCGTTGTCCGTCGCATCATGGAACGTATTGATCGAAATCAAGTCGTTATCATTCCACAAGACAATTACTATCGAGATCAATCCCATCTTTCCGTTGAAGAACGACACGCCCTTAATTTTGACCATCCTTCTGCCATAGAATTTGAGCTTTTGGTAGAGCATCTCAAAAACTTGCGAAAAGGCGAAAACATTGATTTGCCGCATTATTCTTACCTGACATGTACTCGTGCAGAAGAAAAAACGGTGATTGAACCCAAAAAAGTGATCATTGTCGAAGGTATGATGACTTTGGTAAACAAGGAGGTCGTTGATATGTTGGACGTGAAGGTTTTTGTCGATGCAGAACCCGATGACCGCCTCATTCGCTGTATCCAAAGAGATATTGAAGAAAGGGGACGTGACTTCTCTATGGTGGTAGATCGTTATTATAAAACGGTAAAACCCATGCATCGTCGCTTTATTGAACCCAGTAAGAAAAAAGCCGATCTCCTCATTCCACATGGTGGAGAAAACACCGTCGCCATTGATTTGGTGGTTGCCCGTATCGAAGTAGAGTTGATTAAAGTTCCAAAAAAATAGCTTGATCGCTGTTGAGACCATGCAAAATAGCCCTGATAGGAGTGGAATGGCTTTTTGGTTTTTGTGGTTTAAGTAGTTTTTGTGGTTTTTGTGGTTGTTATCTTGACTTCACCCAATGACTTGACCCAAAAGCCATTGGAACGGATAGCAGGACTTGACGTGCCGACGAAGCTTTTTACCTTTCGCTCCTTAAAAAACATCTTTAAAATAAAATATATACTTAGGAGAGAACGGTTTATCTTTCATCGCAACGGAAAGGCCCGCTATCCGCTACTATGGCTTTCTTAGTTTAAGTCATTTTTGTGGTTTTTGTAGTTGGAAAAAGAAAGCCATAACGCTACTATCGGGTCTATTTTGGACGGACAGAACGGCTTATATGAACTTAAAAAAAAACTAAAATAACTTATATGGTTTGGAAGGACAGAACGCCAATATATAGGTAATAATACCTATTTTTACTCCAAAAACTCCCTAATGAAACATTATTTCTTAACCTGTTTGCAGATTGACAGAAACAACCAAACCAATCTTGCAAAAAACAGCCCTAAGCGAGACGGAACGGTCTATTATCACAAATATGTACTGAAAGACGAAATAGAGGAGAAATTAACCGTGCAAAAATTAGACGAAACGGCAGAAAATGACGTCGTCGCAGACATTCTCCAAGAACTCCAACAAACCGACAAAGGCAAAGACGTTCTTTTTTATATCAATGGCTATGTTCCAGGAAAAGGAAGCCTAAAATTAGAATCACTGTACGCCTTGCACGAAAAATATGTAGAAGGAAATTCCAATATTGGACTCATTGTTTTCTTTTGTTGGCCAGGCTATGGCGTGAAGCTTTTGACCGAAGGCAAAAAAGCCTACAAAGTAGGGGAGCGGCTCTATGATTGCCAAATCAGATTTATCGAAAAACTCTCGAATCGACTCAAAAAAGACAACCGATATTTGCACCTCATGACCCAATCTTTTGGCAATCGAGTATTAGCAGGTTTTGCCAATGCGATGGACTTGAGACATCGCCGTTTTAGGCTAAATGAAGAAAGAACGCCCTTGTTCAAAAACATTTTTATGATGGCATCCGAATTGCCCGCAGCAGCTTTAAGAAAAGAAGGCATCAAAAAACATAGACGACGCTACAATATAAGAAGACTGTCCAATAGTGCCGAAGCCATTCATATTTTTTATGACGAGTATGACTATATTTTAAAAGGTGCCAGCCGATTGATGGAAATAACCTATCGAGACAAAAGAAAATCCCTATTACAACGACGACGCAACAAACGTTTAGGGCTTGTCGGCTATAAAGACAACAGCCCTTTCGAGAATTTCCGTTTTCACGATGCGAATGAGCCGCCCAGTGATTTGCCACCCGTAGACGAAAACCGATTTAACAGTACCTTTAGGCAAATCTTACGCATCGGTTTCAAAGGTTTACGCAACACAAGCTCCGACAATAAAAAAGGACTAAGCAGTCGAGTAAAGATATTCATTGCCACGATAGAAAATTCTAATATGAATACCCGTCATCGTTATTTTGTAACAAGTGAAAAAGTCATCGCCAAAATTTCTGCATTTATTGGAGAGCGAGAAGAGGTTGTATAAGTCTCAAAAGAAAACTCCCCTTTGATAACCTCAAAGGGGAGTTTTGTTAATTAAATTTTAAGACTTTGGCTTCCATTGGGTTTTCCTAAACTTCTTCCAACTTCGACGGCAACCACTTGTCCTACAGTAAGGACAATGACAAAAATCAAATAAAAGCCTTGATATTTGGACATTAGAAATTTTTCGAGGAAAATATATCATTCCAAATTCATTAAGTCTAAAGGCTCTTCGTAGCCTTTTATTCTTCTGTTTCATGATAACACTGTATTGGTTCTAATACAGCGTACCTTTATAAAAATTTGAAAGAAAAATCATGTTATTGGGTTTCTTTTTTAACGGAATTTTTAGATTTGTTTTAATTTATGAATAGATGAATTCCTGCATTATCTTATAACTGAACCATGCCACTTTAGATTTCCTTACTGATGAATCATCCTCTTCTTCCGCCTCATAATCTAACGCCCCTTCGTTCCCATAATATTACTTAACCAACACCTTATATCCCCAAGCATCTAATTTCACAGACTGTGACAATGGAATGTTTTTTTTCTTCTTTTTCTCTTTTTTACCACCAGAAAAATCAAATTCCTCCATCGTAAAAGCGTCCTTGAAATCAAAACCATATTGCTTCAAATTTTGGATGATAATCTCTTGGGGTTCATTGCTCAAGTTAATTAAAACCATTACATAGTTGGTTCTATCGGCTAAGTATTTGGTGCGGACAAAAGCAGATACCTTATCATTTTCTGCAATTTTGAGCTTGACCATTTGACCACCTTCTGCGCCATTCCACAAAGCAGGATTTTCTTTCTTTAAAGTGAGCAATTTTGTGTAGAATTCCATCATCTCATGGTTCTGCTGCCACTCAATGGTGTCTTTGTCAAAAAAGCGCAAACGCTTATCCAATCCCGTTTCTTGACCGCTATAAATCAAGGGCATGCCAGGAACTGTAGACGCCAAGACCGCCAATGCTTTGTGGGCATCACCCATACGTTCCTTCGTCGTTCCATTCCATGAATTTTCATCGTGATTGGACGTGAAATTCATAAAATAGGCATTGTCAGGAAAACGCTCTTCATTTTTCTTAAAGTAATCATCCAAATCTTTCGCATTGCGTTCGCCTTTGGCAATTGAGTTCATCAGATGGTGAAACTCCCAAGCATAAGACATATCAAAGGCCTCTTTATGATGTTCTGGATTCTCAGCTTCTGCCAACATAAAAACGGGCTTCACCGCATCTAAATTTTTACGAGCCTTATTCCAAAAAGTCACAGGAACCATATCCGCAACATCACAACGATACCCGTCAATATCAAATTCTGTCACCCAATATTTCAGCGCATCAATCATATACTGTTGTAAGCCTTCGTCCTTAAAATTTAGGTCAGCAACATCAGACCAATCCGCCACAGGAGCTTGAAATTCCCCTTTTTTATTTTTGGTATACCACTCAGGATGTTCTTGCATCATGGGATTGTCCCAACCTGTATGGTTCGCCACCCAATCAAGAATGATCTTCATATCTAAACGATGAATTTCATCTACCAATTTTTTGAAATCCATCTCATTTCCATATTCAGGATTAATGCCCTTATAATCAGAGACCGCATAATAGCTGCCCAAACTCCCTTTGCGTTTAGTCTCGCTAATGGGATAAATCGGCATCAACCAAATAATATCAACGCCCATTTCTTTCAAGCGAGGCAAATGTTTAGCGAAGGCTTTAAACGTTCCTTCTGGCGTATATTGACGCACATTCACCTCATAGATATTCGCAGATTTTGCCCAATCAGGAACCACCTTAATCGGCTTAGGTGCTTGACTTTGCGGAGGTTTTAAACCTGCATTTACTTGTTTGGCAGAAGTTGATTTTTGCCCACCTTTAACGGGGGTTTGTGCCAATAAATCTGTTGTACAAAATAGGATTAAACAGAGAAAAGTAATGGTTCGTATTTTTGTCATATTTTTGTTTTTTTTAGTTAGTGTTGCGGTGCTGTGGTGCTGTGGTGCCGTAGTTGGTTTTTTGTACTGTGGTTTCCCACCACAGCACCAAGAACTACGGCACCAGGAACCAAGCACTAAGAACCAAGCACCGACTTATAAAAATTAATCAACCCATTGGTCGAAGCATCGTGGCTCGTAACAACGCCTTCCTCTTGTAATTCAGGTAGAATTTTTTTAGCCAAGACTTTGCCCAATTGTACACCCCATTGATCGAAGCTAAAGATATTCCAAACAATGCCTTGTACAAAAATTTTATGCTCATACATGGCGACCAATCTGCCCAAACTACGAGGACTAACCTTTTTGACTAAAATAGAATTGCTCGGTTTATTGCCCTCAAATACTTTAAAAGGAGCTATTTTTTTAATGGTTTTTTTATCAAATCCAGCCGCTTTCATTTCTTCAATAACGGTTTCCATTGTTTTTCCGTTCATCAAGGCTTCTGTTTGAGCGAAAAAATTAGAAAGGAGTTTTTGATGATGGTCGCCAATGGGATTGTGGCTTTGGGCAGGCGCAATGAAATCACATGGAATCAATTGTGTACCCTGATGGATTAGTTGATAAAAAGCATGTTGTCCATTCGTGCCAGGTTCGCCCCAAATAATCGGGCCCGTCGCATAATTTACCTTTTCTCCTTTGCGGTCTACATTTTTGCCATTGCTCTCCATATTGCCCTGTTGAAAATAAGCGGCAAATCGGTGTAAGTACTGGTCATAAGGCAAAATTGCTTCAGAGCTTGCGCCAAAAAAGTTGGTGTACCATAAGCCAATTAAGGCTAACAACACAGGCGCATTTTCTTTAAAAGGGGCATCTTTAAAATGGCAATCCATCTCATAAGCTCCCGCCAAAAATTCTTCAAAATTATCATAGCCAATCGTACAAGCCACCGACATACCAATAGCCGACCAAACCGAATAACGACCACCAACCCATTCCCAAAATTCAAACATATTTTTAGGGTCAATCCCAAAATCTTTCACACCTTTTGCATTCGTCGAAAGGGCAATGAAATGTTTGCGGATGTGCTTCTCGTCTTGTGCCGTATCCAAAAACCATTGACGAGCCGTAAATGCATTGGTCATTGTCTCTTGGGTCGTAAATGTTTTTGAGGCAATCATAAATAGCGTCGTCTCAGGATTCACTTTTTTCAACGTCTCCGCAATGTGCGTCGCATCGACATTGGATACATAATGTACTTGTATCCCTTCTTGCCAATAAGGGCGAAGGGCTTCCGTCACCATCAACGGCCCTAAATCAGAACCACCAATCCCAATATTTACGATGTCCGTAATGCGTTTATCCGTATAGCCTTTCCATTCTCCCGACAGCAAATTGTCAGAAAAGTTTTTCATTTTTTTCAAAACTTTTTTGATGGCAGGCATCACATTTTTGCCTTCATACAAAATCTTTTCTTTTCCTTGATGGCGCAACGCAGTATGCAAAACGGCTCTATTTTCCGTTGCATTTATTTTTTCGCCCCCAAACATGGCAGCCATTGATTTATCTAATTGTATTTCTTCTGCCAATTCAATCAGTAAATCAATCGTATCTTCCGTCAAAATATTTTTGGAATAATCCAGTAACATATCTTCAATTTGCAAAGAAAATTTATCGAAGCGTTCATTGTCCTTAGCGAACAAATCTTTCATATGTGTTCGCTTCATACGATGTGCGTGTGCTTGCAGTTTTCGCCAAGCATTTGTTTCTGTTGGATTTATATTTTTTAGCATTATTTTATTTTACTTTTTATTGTTGTATTTTTTTATCGTGGTAAATATTCACATTTTTTTATTGTTTATTTTTAAGGAGACAATGGTTCAATTTTCAATGAACGCATGGGCCCGCTATCCGCTAAAGGAAAGCCTCGCCGCCTCGCTAAGATGTAAGGCATTTCAAAAATGCCTTGCATCTATCTGTTCCTATCGCTGCTATCGGGTCTAGGTCGTTATGGACAGTACCAAAACAGTTCGATAGAGATAGCGACCATCCAACATAGACCTGATGGTAGTGGAATGGCTTTTTGGTTTTTGTGGTTTAAGTAGTTTTTGTGGTTTATGTAGTTGTATCTCAACTCTACCCGATGATCCGAAAAAAGCCATATGAACGGACAGCAGGCCTTTCTATTACGACGAAGCAATAAACCGTTCTCTCCTAAAAAATAAAATTACGATATTTATCAATCGTTATCTGTCACCAATCACTCACTTACAAAACCGTCAAAACCTCAAAGCTATAAGGTGGTAATTGTACGCCCAATTTTGAGCCACTGACCTCTACAGCACCATTGAAATGATGTTTGAAAGCTTTGCCTTTCAAATGTGTAGGCAAATTTATAAGCATTTTTTGTTTTTTAGCAGATTTATTGAAAACAACGATGACATTATCGCTAAAATAGGAGCGCAAATACGCATAAGTCTCTTTTTGGACGGTCAATGCTTGAAAATCGCCATAAATTAACGCTAAGTGATTGCGCCGAAGGGCGGTTAATTTCTGGGCGTTGTCATAGACGGTTTGTTCGCCTTTGTTCCAGCCTTCAAAGCGCATAGGACGGTGATTGTCAGGATCATCTGCGCCCACCATGCCCATTTCGTCGCCATAGTAGAGGACAGGAATGCCAGGAATCGTCATAATAAAAGCGGTCAAAGCAGATAGTTTTTTGTAGCCAATGGGATTTTTGACCGTAATTTCTCGACTCCAACCTGCCGCCTTTGGGTCTTCATTGAACTGTAAATCTTCGCCAGCATACGCCAAAAATCGAGGCATATCGTGATTGCTGCTGATATTGCCCATCAAGGAGTGATGACCATAATAAGAGAAACTTTCTGTGAGGGATTGATTAAGACGGTTGAAATCCTCACTGTCTAAGGCAAAAACTGCCCTCGCATCAAAGTACAAATTAAAATCAAATTGTCCATCTAATTGTCCTGTATTGACATAGCTGCCGATAAGCTCTCGACTCCCAAAAGTTTCGCCAATTTGGTAGAGGTCTTTTTGTTGAGGGCGCATGATTTCCGTTTTTAGTTTTTGGGTAAGTCGTCGCCAAAAAGATTTGGGAATGTGCTTGGTCGCATCATGCCTAAAACCATCTAAATCGTATTCTTGTATCCAATAGATAGTGGAGTCTGTCACCGTCTCAATGACTTCGGGCTTCGACAAATCAAGGCTCGGCAAAAAAGTATCGAATTCAAGTAGGATATTTATATTATTTCGATGCGCTAATGCAACAAGTTCTTTTAATTCTGTGGATGTACCAAGGTGAGGATTTATTTTTGTATGATTTTGAGTAATAGGGGAGAGCCAAAGCGTATTGATGTTTAAATTTTGGAAATAACCATCGTTGATTTTTTGGGTAATTCCTGCAAGGTCGCCTCCATGATAATTCACACTTTCTTCAATATCGGGATCATCTACCTTCTTATCATTGGCCGCATTGCCATTGTTAAAACGATCCACCATCATAAAGTATAGAATGTTGGTATGTTTATCTTGACGAGTTAGTTGGGTAGGGGATTCGATGATTTTACCTTTTTCGAGTGGAATCAATATATCGTTGGCAGCACCATTGGTATTGTACGCAAAAACTCGTATGAAAGAACGAGGCAAGTTCTTTGCTTCTTCAGGAATGTCAATGATTAATTCAGTATCTGTTTTTTTTATCGGAAGAGCTTGATTTTGCCATAGCGCAACAACCTTTTGAATTTTATTTTGTATCCCCAAAGTGATGCTTTTCTCCTTGTAGCTTTTGCTAAACAACTTTGGAGCGAGCGAAGGATTGCCGCCCGAAACAATCAACGGAGAATTAAAACCACCAATATTGTTGTCGATAGAATCGGGATTGGCAGGATCTAAAATCCATTGATCGTTGGCTACAATTTGGTATTGATAGTTGCCAGGATTCATTTTTACAGTTGCTTCCCATGCATCTCCTCGCCATTTCATAATGGTATTGTTGGGATTCCAATCATTGAAGTTTCCTGCTACCTTGACTGTTTTGTATTGTGTATCTTGTGGATTGAAAGAAAAAGTATGCTCGACCTTTCTGGACTTCTTCAGGATAAGGCTATACGCTTTTCCATCAACCCAACATTTGAGTTCCTCTAAAACAGGCTGTTGGTTTTCTTTGCGAATGAGTATTCCTAATTTTTGTTTGTCTTGTGATAAAGAAGCAATTAAGTTTTTGCTCGAACTAATCGAATCAATGGCATTGGGCGAAAGAAAGTAATCTTGTAAGTAGATGGTACTTTTTTTATCGGACAATTGAAAAGGACTTGCCAAGCCATAAATTGGATTTAGTGGAGGCGAATTTATTTTCTGTGCTTTTTGTGTTTTGCAGGAAAAGAAGAGAATGAGTAGAATAGATATTTTTATGAATCGCATATTATTATTTTTCTTGCTTGAAAATACTAAATTATTGTTTTTTATTAAAACAAACTTTGTAAATAAAAAGTGATTTTTTTCTTAATTTATTTTGAATTGTAAAAAAAATATAATAACTTTCTTTCATCAATCTAAGGAAAGGAAATAAAACGACTAAAATGTTACTCCAACAAGGTCTCCCCTTTCTCATTTCATAACTTAAATCTTACCACTATGAACATTACCTTCAATGAATTAAGAACAATGAAAGATCAATTACCTGATGGTACGATGCACAAAATAGCAGATGAATTGAAAATCTCTGTAGAGTCTGTACGAAATTATTTTGGTGGAGCTAATTACCAATCGGGGGCAGTGGCAGATATTCACATAGAAAAAGGGCCAAGTGGCGGTATCGTACATTTAGAAAATACGGTAATTTACGAAATGGCGCAAAAGTATTTACAGAAAGAGGGGTAATAAATATTACTGCTCTTTTTTTTGTTAACTACTCTAACAAACTAAATTTTATAATTCAACAAATTGTTGTTACAGGAAGCGTTTGTGCCTTTTTTGTAGCAATAAATTAAAAGAGGAATGTCCATTATCTGGCATTCCTCTTTTTTGTTTTGGTATGCTTGCCTCTGTTTAAGTGGTCGAAGAAGAATAAGGTATTGATTTTTCATTACTCAGTTAATAAGCCCAATATTTCGGGAAGAAATTTTCTGAAAAGACAAGCCAGAAAATATAGCAGTTTGATGCTTCGATATAGTCGGCTATGATGAGACTTTAATCCCATTTTGTATAAAACAGTCTGAAAATATAATATAATCATTATATTTTTGTAACTTACTTGGTGAATAGTTTAAAAGTCTAATAACAATAATAAGATGATGCTAAACCAAATTAGGATAGGTCTGTTCAGAAGGTCATAGGTATATTTTTATTAATTTTCCTTCATCATCTTAAAAGTACACTTTAACCGCTTATTTGGTACATCCATCATTTTACCCAAAATTAGATGAATATAAGCCCTTATTTTTGACAACAGATATTTAAAATGATTAAAGCATGGAATTGATTAAAGCCATTATTGTAGATGATGAAATTGAAGGAATTAATGCTTTAGATTTTATGCTTAAGCAATATTGTCCAAATGTCAAGGTGATTCAAAAGTATCAATCAAGTGTAGAAGCATTGAAAAATATCAAAAAAGCAAATCCCGATTTGCTTTTTTTAGATATCAAAATGCCAAATATTAATGGTTTGGAGTTATTAGAACTATTAGGTTCTACAGTGTACAGTGCTATTTTCACTACAGCCCATGATGAATACATTTTAGAAGCCTTTCGGATAAATGCTTTGGACTATCTCAAAAAACCCATTAGTGAAACAGAATTGGTCAATGCAGTAGAAAAAGTAAAACCACAAGGCAATATCATTCGAGAACAAGTACTGATGGCACTCGAACACTTTCAGTTGAATTTTGAAATCAGTCATCTTACTCCTTTTGGTATCAAAGAAGGCAACAAAATAAAGTTTGTCAAACTATCGGACATCTGTTACTGCAAATCTGATGGCAACTTTACTCAGGTCTATCTGGCTAATAAAGAAAATATTTATAGTTCTTATTCTTTGAAAGACATCGAAGACCGTTTACCCGAAAAATACTTCTTTCGACCCCATAGAGAATATCTAATCAATGGTTATCACATCAACGAATACGACAAAGCAGATGGAGGTTCGATTATCATGATGGACAAGAAATTTATACCTATTTCCAGAGGACGGCGAGATGATTTTCGTGTTTTTTTGGATGGATTTTTATAAACCACTTACTTGAAAACTTAAAAAAAATATTTATTATGGACTTTTTTTTAGGGTTAGAATATAACGCTACAGATTTAGCAAGTGCTTTAGAGGAGCAAGTTGATGCAAATTTGAAAGCACGTCAAGATCAGCAATACAGTAAAATAATTGAAGATTTGGAAAAAGGAATAGCTAAGGCAGAGGGAGAACGAAAAGCTCAACTTGTTGAAAGGTCAGGCTTTTTCAAAGGGATAGATTATCTTAGTGAATCTCTCAGTGATCGTCAAAGTCAAAACAAATTGGTTGGATTAATATTCAAACCACAAAACGATACTAATTTTTCAATACATGTAATTTTTTTTGATTCTCGATTTGTGTTTGAAAATTTCGTTTTTCCCAATACAGTCACTTCTATGGCACTTGAAATACAAGGAATGCCATTTGGGTTACCCATAGGGCAAAGTATAACACAAACAGATTTAGAGGGTTTAAAATTCCAATATTGGGAATTCGGTGAAAATCAGGAAACTGATAAAGGGATTAGTTTAGTCTTTTTTGGTGAAGGAGAATTAAGGTTGATTTTAGCAGGAACAAGTGATGTGAAAATATCGGGATCATCTAGTAATTATGGATATAGTGCTTTCGGTGAAACTGAAAATAAAACTTTTCCAACCTTGAAAATGGAAACAATTTTGAGAATTAATTCGGATGATGAAGTGCCTAATATGGCTATTGGACTACCCTGTCCTTCATTATGGGGAAATGAGGAGTTTATTACTAGAACTTTAATGGATTATGTGTAAGATTATACTTATGGTCAATATAAAATTTGCCAAAATCCTTAGCTTATAGCTAATTTTTAAAAGGAAAAACCAACAAAAACATCAATGTATTTCAAGAAAAACAACAACATTCTTTTTTACATTTTTGGACTGGTTTTTCCTGTTTTTTTACTTGCTCAAAACCCAGAACTCCATTTTAATTTCCAAAAACTAAGTTTGGAAGATGGATTAAATGATGATCGAAACAACTGCTTCATCTTTCAAGACAGCAAAGGTTTTGTTTGGATTAGCTCCATTGATGGCCTAAATCGTTTTGATGGAACAAATGTCAAAACATATCGCTTTGAATCAGGGCTGCAAGGTAAAAATATTCAAAGCAATTTTTATGAAGATAACCAGAGCAATATTTGGTTTAGTACCTATGAGGAAATCAATTGTTATATACGTAAAGAAGACTCAATAAAAATTTACAGAGTAAAGGATTCATTAGGTGTATCCATTATGCAAAATTATAGAGTTTTTCATGTAGATACAGCGAATAACCATCTATGGCTACAAGCAAATAAACAAATATTTTGTTTGGATATTGACAATCCCCATAATTATTTTGCTTTAGCTCCAAAAATCGAAGCATATGATTTTAATGTGCTGTATAATGAGGATAAAAACCTAACAAAGATTGTTGCGAGTCCTTGGTTGTATGGGAATGGGAATGGTATTGATTTTTTTTATCTCAAAGATTCTATCCTTGTTGATCATAAAAAATACCTCCAACAATTTAAGTCTTTGCGAAAATCTATTTATTTGCAAGATGCCTCTTGGTTGTTTTTTAAAGAAAATGAATCATTATTATTATTATTCAATGAAATAGAACCTGAAAAAGTACAGTTTTTGAAAAATGATTTGGACTTTTCTTTTAGAGATATTACCAAATTTAAAGATGATTATTTATTACTTTCAACCATAGACAATGGCATTTGGTTATATAATTGGCGGACAGAAAGGTATTTAAGGCAATGGAAAAATAAAGCCAATAACCGATATTCGTTGCTCACCAATGAACCCAGAGAACTTCATATACTTAATGATTATCTTTGGTTGTATCATAACAATCAAGGCGTTAATTATACTTATTTATACAATAATCACTTTGAAAATCCCCTAGAGAAAGTTATTCCAAAAAATGCTGAAATTGCCTCTATAAATAAAGTAGGACAGGATGCTATTTTGATTGGCACAAAGTATAACGGTATTTATCTTTTTTCTTACAATGGAGAGTTGTTAAAATATTATAGTTTACCTTCCTCTAAACCAAAACTGTCAGAGTTATGGCAAGCTTCTATACATAAGGATGGAAATATATTTTGTACTACTTCTAAAGCCATTTATTTTTTTGATTTGGAGACAACAAATGTCTTGCAAATTATTGAAAAGCCAGAAGATATTAAGTGGAGGTTTATAGGACATGTTTTTCCAAATCGAACTTTAGTTTCTTCTACTATTGGCATTAAAGAAATTTTTAAAAATTCCAATGGAAAATATGAAATTGGAGATTGTCCAGAATTTACTGAATTTCCAAATTTTACTTTTGTTCAGTTTTTTCAAGCTTCTAATCATAAGTTATATGTTCCATATAATTCAAGTGAACTATGGGTATATCAGGCGAGTTATCAAGGTTTGAAATTGATAAAGAAGATAAAATGCAATATAGAGTTCTTTGGATTTTGTGAAAGCAAAAAAAAATCCAGTACTATTTTGGCTGGCACATCAAGAGGACTGTTTAAAATCGTAAATGATACTATCATTCAATTTGTAACAAGTGGCGATGCGTTATTAAATAATAGCAATATATACGGAATTGTGGAAGATAACTATGGAAAATTTTGGCTTGGCACAAATCAAGGCTTATGGAAATATGATGAAGAAGCTATTGGAAATAAGTTGCTTCAATTTAATGAGGTAGATGGTCTATCAGGAGATTTTTTTTCGCTTTACAACAGCAGTTTATTGACCAATAATAGCGATATATGGATGGGCAATAACAAAGGATTGGTCAAATTCAATCCCAATCAAATAAAGCCTTATACCAAGTCTCCAAAGGTATATATTAGCGAGCTAACTATCAATGATACAGAGGTCTATAAAGGTATTGGCGAACAAGATAATTTAGAACTAAATTATGATCAGAACACATTGACCTTCGATATTCTTGCCCTTAATTTAATTAAACCAGAACAAAATAAAATCATTTATCGTCTCAGAGGGTATGATGATTCTTGGTTAAGTGTCACCAACAATCAACGAATTCGCTATACTAAAATTCCACATGGTAAATATAATTTTGAAGTAAAAGCAATAGATGCTAATGGGAATCAAAGTGCAACCAAAAAACTTGCTATGAAAATTAACCCGCCTTTTTGGAAAACTTGGTGGTTTTGTGCTATAGCCATCTTAACTTTTGCTTTTCTAATTTACCTTATTTATAGATATAGAATTAATCAATTAATCAAAGAAGAAGAAAAGAAAACAACACTTGAAAAACTAAAAAATCAGCTTTTAGAAGTAGAAATGAAAGCACTGAGAGCACAAATGAATCCCCATTTTTTGTTCAATGCTATGAATTCTATAAAAGGGATTATTACAAAAGGAGAAGAGGCAAAAGCAGCAAGTTATTTGACTAAATTTTCATCTTTACTACGCAGTATTTTAGCTAATTCTGAAAAAAAGAAAATTATTTTAGCTAAGGAAATAGAAGCACTAAAACTATATATCGAATTAGAATCCCTCCGCTTTACTACAGAATTTAATTACCAGATACAAATTGATAAAAATATAGATACCAGTTTTACAAGAATCCCACCACTCATTTTACAACCTTTTGTTGAAAATGCTATTTGGCATGGACTCATTGCTAAAAGTAGTGGTGTCAATAAATTGAATGTTAATATCTTTAGAGAAAATGATTTTGTTATCTTAGAAGTTGAAGACAATGGAGTTGGGCGAAAAAAGAAAGCCACTTCTAATAAGCCAAAAAAACAAAAATCCATGGGTATTGGTATAACCCAAAAAAGAGCAGAATTGCTGCATTCCGAAAATGAAATTCGCATTATTGATTTGGTAGACAATACAGGAAATGCAATAGGAACAAAAGTTTCTATCAAATTATATGCGCCAGAATAATCCCTCTATACCATTTCATCTTTCCTTTTTTATAAATTTTTTTTAGGAGCGAACTGTTTATTGCTTCGTCGTTACGTTTAGTCCCGCTATCCGCTACTACACTGAGCCACGCAAAAACTCTTGGCCCAACAACAGTCAGCATAACGCTACTATCGGGGCTAGTTTGCATGGTCACAACTCCTATGTTGAATCCTACCTATTTGTATAAAATGATTTTCTTACTAAAAAGAGTAAATATCTTTTAAATGATAATTTATATCATTCATCATGCCAAACCGACCATTCATCATGTGGGTAAGAACTATGCCAATAGTTTGGATTAAATTTGAATCACCAAACAGAAATTAGATTCTTATTTACTAACTAAAATAATAACACAAACAATGAATAACAATCAAGATCAAAGGGATATTGTTTTGTTTCCACTTCTTCCAGAAGAGTTAGAACGTATGTTGGCAAATGCACCCGAAGGAGTTGAATCCGAAGGAGCGGATATGTACGAATTTATTTTAGAATCTCAATGCGGAGCAACAGATGATTCTCAACCCGTTGAACAGTACGACGGAAGTTTAGGGGTGCCAATAGGTTTCGTAAATGCTCACCAACGTCCTGTTGGACAATTACAATGGAACAGTAATTTAGGTGATAAGTATAACAATGCTGGAAACGTTTCAGGTGCTCGATGGTGTACTGGAACATTGATAAGCGCAAATTTATTTTTAACGGCGGGTCATTGTTTTGATTCGACAGGAGGAGGATGGATTCGCCCCAGTGTTGATGGCACAAGCAATCTGATATCTCCCTCAGAAATTGCGAAAAACATGCACGTCAATTTCAATTATCAAGTTGATTCAAGTGGCAATTCTCGACAAGAGCAGGAATTTGCCATTGTGGATTTGGTTGAATATCGACTTGGAAATTTGGATTTCGCAATTGTTCGATTAGAAGGAGCACCAGGACATGTTTTTGGGATTGGTGAAGTTTCTATGGTAGATGCCACTGTAAATGATATGCTTTGCATTATCGGTCATCCAGCAGGACGGCCAAAGCGGATTGAAACTGGGCCATTAACGTCTTTTGAAGGTTTTCGAGTTAGATACAATGATATTGATACTTTAGGAGGTAATTCAGGTTCTGCAATCTGGCATGCTTCGACTGGTAAAATCATTGGTGTTCACACAAATGGAGGTTGCCGTACAAATAATACAGGCTCAAATTTTGGAGTTCGAATCAGTCGGATTTTGGAAGAATCGCCGACCCTACAAAGCATCGTTGTACCCCCTTTGAAAGGAACTTATACCATCCAACAAGTGAGTAATAATCGCTTTTTAGATGCACATGATTCTTCTTCAGAAGACTACAACGTAGTCACCCGAACAGCTCAAAATAACAATACTCAACGATGGAATTTAAGACCTATTGGAGTCGTCTATAAAGTACAACAATTAAG
>Ga0209186_1000634_pt1 | contig 27442 bp, 38 predicted proteins | sample SidtaG_FD_187426 | JGI IMG/M metagenome (GOLD analysis project Ga0209186, IMG submission 187426) | Marine algal microbial communities from Sidmouth, United Kingdom - Sidmouth_Male2 metaG (SPAdes) (version 2) | ecosystem: Host-associated > Algae > Red algae > Unclassified | place: Sidmouth...
ACCACAGTTCGGTTCCTTCATCCCCCGTCATACCACTCCAGCAGACTAAGAGACCCTTATTTCATCGCTTTGCACCCCTGTGCTGAGCGCCGCCGCCCCAGAGTACCCTGGTAGGTCGCTCCTGTGATTGAGGACCAGTCGCCATGAAGCGCCGCAAGAGGCAGGGGTGACAGCCAAAGGCGCAGGCTGCCCCGACCCTGAGCTTTTCCTATACTGTTCCCCGGCCCCTGGGTCGCTGGGCAGCGCCAAAAGATGTGTATACATCCACCTACCCCCCCCTCTCTGATGACGTCTGGGGCGCGGAAAACGTTGGCGCTACAACCCTTCCTGAAGAAAACTTGCCCGGATTTATACCGTCTTCTGTTGACTCAAGACCAAACCGACACCGCTGGACTCATTTCTTTTGTCAGAATTGCAACCCAACGAGCTATTTGGTGAGCAGAGCTGGTCCAAAAACGGCATCAATTGTTGCCCTGTGCATCAATTGATGCCAGTGGTAGAATAGACACTAGGGAACCTGCGGCCAGACCTGCGCGCCACAGCGGCGGCCACGGCCGCTGTCACCTGGGGCGACGTCTCGGTCGCGTGGCCGCGGCCTGACACAGTGGCGGCGCAGGTCCGCACGTCCCCTCTGCACGCCGTCGCGGGGGCCGCGCGCGAGGCGGCCAAGCGGGCCGTCTACGTGCCGGCGCTGCCAACGTCGGACCCGCCGCACGCCTTCACCCTTCTTGTCTGAGAGGCGCTGGACCAGATCGGCCCGGCCACAGATGCGCGGCTGAAGGCCGCGCTCGCTGGACCGCACCTGGCGGCGGTTCGGGCGGGACTGCTGTTGGACGTCTCCATGACGCTTTGGCGGTCCCTGACGTGGGCGGTCGCTGGCGGATACGCGGCGTGCTCCGTACCCGAGCACGTACCGGCGCCGAAAGCTGACAGCATCTCGCCGGCGGCAGATGACTTGGCTTCGAGGGGGGGTGACTTTCGGGTGCCACGTTGTCTGAGGGGGGCTACTGGTCGGCACGCTGACAGTGGCCCAATTGCCTGTCAAATTGGAGAGTAGCAGTGATTTGCACCGCACTAGCTAGTTGGAGGGAGCTTATCCCTGGGCTAACGCCACCCAATTAAAAGTCAGAAACAAGCCGCAGGAAGTGCACCATCGCGACCCCCGGGCGCCACCAACGGGGGACCGCTGCCCAGCGGGCCACGGTCTCAGGTCTGGGCGTCTAGTGGCCCCTGCCCAGCATCCTCGACTACCCTTCCACTGGAGGAGGACCCCCGCCCGTCTCGGGCGGAAGCAAGTAAGTCACCAAGACTTTCTAGATTTCAGGATGTACCCAAAATCAGTACCTCGGGACTTATCCCAAGATTCTTCAATTTTCCCGGATAGAATTTCGGTGCGATTTTGTCCCTGGTCGAGTTCATATATCAGTTCGGCTAACGTTCGAATTGCGGAAGCATCCACAAGCTTCCCGGTCCCTCCAGAGGGCCCGGATTCGGGAAGACTTGTGTCTCCCTCGGCTGTGTCAGACCCTTCCAGGGGGGCCCGATCAGGTGCTCATCACCCCGCACCCCTCTAGCGAGGTCGTTTCGTGTGCGGCTCTCGGGCTCCCTGGAATTCCACCGAAGGGGGGCTGTCCCACGCTACCCCCCCCGGGGGGGTGTTACACGACTGAACACGACCCGTCCCGGGCTCATACCTGGGGCCGGGTCCCCCCTGACAGGGGGCTTTCGCCCACCGAAAGTCACGAAGACTTCCTAGATTTTGGGGTGTACCCAAAATTAGTACCTCCGGACTTATCGAAAAAAGTTCAGTTTTCCCGCATAGAATTCCGGTGGGATTTTATTCCCGGTCAAGATCATATCTAGGTCCGGCCTACGTTCGGATTGCGGAAGCTTCCACAAGTTTCCCGGTCATTCCAGAGGGCCCAGATTCAGGCAAACGTGTTTCTCCTTCGGCTGTGCTAGATCCATCTTGGCCGATCGGGTGCTCATCACCCCGCGCCCCTCTAGAGGGGTCGTTTCGTGTGTGGCTCTCGGGCTCCCTGCACACCCGCCCATGGGGGCTGTCCCACGTTACCCCCCAGGGGGGTGTTACATGAGTGTTCACGACCCGTCCCTAGCTCATGCCGGGGGCTGTGTCACCCCTGACAAGGAGTTTCCCCCACAGGTTGCTGAGGGTCCTCTCAGGGTGGCTGAGGGGGTGTTTCCTGATGGTTGGAGGAGGATGGACGGGGTGTTGAGGGGATAAAAGGGCGAGGCGTGAGTGTTGCCTCAAGGCCGTCGACGCGGGCAAGTAAACTTCCGGTCGCACAACTCGTGTTTGTCGCTCGGGGCGCCTCCCCCCGGTCGACGCCGTGCGTGTGTGCTCTTCGGGGTTTCCTTCCGTGGCGTTTATTCCGCAACAGGACTACCCAGCGACACGTTCTGGCTCGCCTTCCCCCCAACTGGGTGGGGTTGGCTGGGCGTGTAGTCACATTTGGTGGTGCAGCGGGGGAGGAAGGCAACTCGACCTTCCTCGGGGCGGTGGCGGTGCGCCAACCCGCCTCGGGGGGAACCTAGTTGGTGCTCCTCGCCTTGGTGCCTAACGCTGTCGGCGGCGTCCCGCAACGCCAGGATTGGCTGAGTCTGGCCTGTTCGATGGCCGAGGGGGGGGGGCATGGGGACCCCCCTGGTGTTCAGGTGCCTGGTGTCGGGGGGGATGGGACTGCCCCTTCCGGGGGCGGATCGTCGGTGGAAGATCGCCACACCAGTGCAGGCACCACTGATGCGGGTGCCCGTGGGCAGCGGACTGTGTTCCAGCCCTTGCCCATGGGCCTCGATTCGACTGGGACTCGTCTCCCACCGAGCGCCCTCTCGGGCAGAACTCACCCCGAGGCGGCCCCGTCGGGTGCTGGCACTCATTTCAGCGGAGGACAACCGCCCGACGTAACCACGTGGGGGAGTGAGTCTGTGCCATTACCGGCGCGGGAACCCGCGGGTGGGAGCTCTAGTTGTGCTCCCCCAGGTTCCCGGAGTACCCAGGGTGCCCCGGCGCGCGAGCACAACGCGCCGGGACCGGCGGTATCGGTCCCCCGGCCCTCGGGCCCGGTGGGAGGTCCCCTCCAGGTGCGTGGGAGGTGGGGGCGATGCCAGAATCGGCACGGGAGCCTGTGGGTGGGAGTTCTAGTCGTGCTCCCCCAGGCTCTCGGTGTGCCAGGGAAGGCCAGGGTCTCGAGTGGCGAGACGCCGTGGCCAAGATCGTTCGGTTCGAAGTTACCCGCTCGCTAGTCACGATGTTGAAGGGCTCTACGCCCTGACCTGCTGAACGCAAAAGCAGAGCCCGGCGCTCTTCCTGCCGGCGTCGACGCGATGCCTCTTCGTCGTCTTAAACCATAGACGTCTCCCGGTCGGGAGACGAGTCGGCTGCTGCGGCCTTACTCGGTGCTGTCCGCGCTACCCCCACGCCGTCGACCGTGAGGGACGGTACTCGGGGTACTGACACGAGCACCCAACCTACTCCTGGCTCGGAGGGGGGTGAGAGAGGCGGGCGGGGGTCGCGAGAGTTGCCCCGTGGTATTGACCCGGGGTTCCGGACGCAAATCTCCCTCGCAACCGGTACGAAGGCGGAGGGGTGGCCGACCCACGCGACCCGGCCGCCACCGACTCTGGTGGTGCCGCCCAAGATTTTGGTGAACCACCCGTACTACCGGATGATGCTCAATTGCGAGACCTACGCGCTGGACAACAAATCGGTTGTCGACACGCGGCGCCAGGCCCTTACTCTGGGTCGGCGCAAGAAGGACGTTGCTCAGTCCCCCGGGGTACGCGAAGAGTAGGACGGTTCTCCCCCGGCCAAGGTCTTCCAGTTCTTGCGTAAGTTCGCCAAGGCCTGTGACAACAATGACATCTCCGAAGACAAGACCTTCTACATCCTTCAAGACTTTACAAAGAAACCTCTCAAGTCGGAGGTGATGATGGTTATGCCGACTGGCCGGGAGGATAACCCCGGCGAGGTCACTTCCTCACTGGAGCTCATCAACTGGATGCACCGACGGCACGTCGACACGGCCTCAGTGTCCACCCTCGTCGAGACTGTGAAGTCGGTGAGGTCAAGTGGGTGCGTTGCTTTACTATGGCAGAGGTCCTGGGCCGTGTCCAGCCACCTAATGTACCCCAGGCGGCCCCACGACAGGTCGTTGGGAAGCCCGCTCTCGGAGCACACCCACGTGCCTCAGTTCTCAGTGCGCGCGGGCCGCGGCGCACCTCCCAGAACGGGGCATGCACCTCCGCACACAAGTCCCCCCCCCCGAGCTCACCCCAGCAGAGAGTGCCCACTACGAGACCAACAAATCAAGTACACACAATTACAAAACATACAACGAGTGCATATGTAAGTACCCAAAATTGAGTCCCAATGCTCAACCGGGTAAGTACCGACAAATGGAATTGCTGGGCCATGCTCAACAGAGACCCTGAACTTCGCGGTCCAGCGGGACGACGAGGACGAGTTGTCCTTCGCCGAACAGCTCCGCATCCTCAACACCGAGTGCGGGTTCATGTATGGGGAGTGTGCGGTCAAGGGGCGCTTTGTAGAAGGTGTCCACCGAGCAGCGCGCGCCGCTATTCGTGAGCGGAACACCCCCGGGATAAATATGGCGGAGTTAGCTCACATCTCCTTTACTAAGGGCGACGAGCATCGCTGGCTACGACATGAGCAGCGTAAGAAGCGGACCAAGGAGCGAGAAGTGCTCGCGGAAGAGACCCGACTCCGGCGGCAAGCTCGCTTGGCCGCATCCCCGCGAGTACCGGGGGGGGCTCGAGGTTACCCGCCCCGCGACGCCCCCGTTTTAGTCGTCGGGGCAGTGGATGACCCGACTCAAGTCGTCGGGGCACGGCACGATGCGGCCCGACCCGGGGCACCGGACGGATTGACTCCCGGTGGCGGCGACAACTCACGCTGCCGGTTCCGAACGAGAGATGACGTTCCCCGTCCCAAACCCAGGACGGGAGAATACCTCTGCTGGCAGTGTGGCAAGGTGGGACATTGGGCCGAGGTGTGCCCAACTTTGCACGCACGCCTACGTGACCGATTGGCGAAGGCCACTCGCTGGTCCCCTCTCGGGGCGCCCTCGGGCTCCCGAGACACCTAGCGGATGAGACATCGGGTGGCGGTTGCCATCCCCAAGGAAGATTCCAGCTCAAGCGGCGATGAGTCGACGCCGCTTGAGAAGGGGGAACGGCCGGCCGGGCCCGAGTTCGGACCGGCTACCTCGTCGGAGTCCGAGGAAGGAAACGAGTAACCACCGGTGTCGGGCACTCCCCGCGGCAACAGGTGGACTTAACCCGGGGCACTGATGTGATGCGAATACGCATCCAATCCCGACCCAAGGGGATCCGCCCTCGGGACGCGCCCCTCCCGAATGGGCAGGACGGCCGGAATGAGGTGGCCATCCTGACCGGGTCTAACTATCAGCTCGCCAGCCGCATCTGGTTCGACGCGGGGTGTGAGTTAGCCCTCCGCGTCATTGTCGATTCGGGGTCCGGCGTCTCTCTGGTACGAGAGGTGGTACTCACCCGGGAGATGAAGGTGGCGCCCCTAGACGCGGCGACCGCCCAGTTATTTGACGTGAATGGGGGACTCTTACCCATCACGGGCACCGTGACTCTTCAGGTGCGGGTCGGCACCTACACGACACCGGTCACGTGTGGAGTAGTGCGCGGCATGTCGGTCCCCCTACTCCTAGGGACCGACTACACCGATGTCCACGTCCCCAACATCTGCGGGCTCAAGGGGTATATCCAGGTACTAATTGTATGTAAAGTCGCCATCCTCCGTCGGGGTAAGACGGTGTCGTATGCCAAGGCGGACCAACCCGACAAGGCTGGTGCCGCTAGTGAGGCAGACGCGAAGGTGCGTTTGGCCCGCGAGATGGTCCTACCCCCGCGGTCCCGGGGGTACGTCCCAGTGCAGACGCCCTACAAAGAGAATGGGGTGATAACCCAGCGCCAAGAACGGTATGAGCGCCACAGAGTACATGTGGCGAAAGGCACCACGGACTGCACCGCCGACCAGACGTGGTGGGTGGAAGTGACCCACACGGGGAGTACGAGTAAGCTTCTTCCCAAAGGTATGGTCTTGGGGCATATTTCGGCCTACTCCGGCACGGTGGCAGCCATATCCCGAGAGGAATGCGCTGCACCGAGTCCCAGTCCGGCCACCACCCCCGGCGCGACGGATCCCGTGGAGGAGCTCCATGTTCATACTTCGAACGTGCCCGAGGGGTTGCGGCGTCACGTGCTCTCCTCACTAGAGAAGCACTGAGCCCTGTTTAGTGGGCACTTGGGCTCCATCCAGGCCACGGAGCACCGGATCGAATTGAAGCCGGGCTACAAGCCCGTCCAGGCCGCGTTCGACAAATTATGCAAACAGCTATGCCACCCGCCCATCCTTGCGTTACCACGCAAGGAGGGGAAGTACATCATCGATGTAGATGCTAGCTACGATCAGCTGAGGTGCTTCCTACTACAGCAAAAACCCGCTGACAAGTACCTGCCGGTGGGTTACTACAGTAAGGTCCTACTCCCGGCGGAGAAGAACTACACCGTTACCGAGATTTAGGGACTGGGTGTGGTGTGGGCTGTCGGTCAACAACGACCGTACATCGAAGGCACCAAGCTCCTCATCCGGTGTGACCATAAGGCACTGAAGTGGATGCTAACCACGACGGCCTGCACCAACAACCGACTCAATCTTTGGCGCATCCTCCTCTCGGAATTCGACTATGATTTGGATTCCAAGCCCGGCCCCCAACACGCGGTGGCCGACGCGCTGTCCCGCATCCCGACTGAGGGGTTGGACACCGGAACAATCTCCCAGGAGATCGCCACAGTTGCGATGACCACGCGGTTGGGGGCAGTACTCGAGCCCCGGCTCCCAGAGAACAGGGGGGCCGCCCGCATACCCCTGGGCGAACTAGCCCAGAAGCAGGCTGACGACGAGTTCTTTCAGGAGTTCAAGCAGTTACTTAATACAGCCTAGCCCACCCGCTTCTACCAGAAGGCAGATGGGCTGCTCTGCTGAGAAGGGCATCGGGCCGGCTCCCAGAAGTGATTGATACCCCGGTCCCTAGTCAAGGACATGTTACGGGCAGTGCACTCGTCCCCTTTGGCGGCACATCCCGGTGGTTCCCGGATGTACCAGACCCTGAGGGACCATTACTACTGGCCCTCACTGGCCACCGATGTCTTCGGTTTGGTCGCGGCGTGCCCTACCTGTGCGAAGAACAGTCTCATGGGTACGCAGAGTACCGCACCCATGCGATTATTCCCCGCTACGGAACTTCTCGCGGCCTTGGCCATTGACCTACTTGGCCCATTACCACGGACCCCCAAAGGATATGAGTATATCCTAGTCATCTGTGCCCGCTTCACTAAGGCCACGCGGGCCGTCCCCCTGAAAGACATCTCGGCTCTGGATGTCCCCAGAGCCTTCCTGGACTCGTGGATTGCAAGTTATGGGATCCCCGATGTCGTTCAATCGGATAACGGACCCCAACTCGCCGCCGTACGCTAGAAAGGGGTGCTCAAGGCACCGGGTATTGATACCAACAATGCCACGCCTTACCACCCCCAAACTGATGGGCAAGTCGAACGGTTTAAAAAAACATTAGCTAAGAAACTACGACACTACGTAAGTGAACACGTAGTTACGTGGTCCACGAACTCAAACCTAGTGGTTACTGTAGTGGATCCTGCCCTCACAGCCGGCGGGGTATAATCCCGTCGGAAAGCCCAGGACAGGATGCGGAGCGCAACGCCAGAAATACGACACGAACGCCGGGATCACTGGGCGCGAAGCGCACCAAAACGACGGAAGGAACGCAAACGCAACGCTGATTTATTCGAATACGCACGATGACCCCAAAATCAAACACTCATAAACCCTCAGAAACAAGACGCAGGACGTGCACAATCCCGACACCCTGGCGCTACCATGGGGGGACCGGTGCCCAACGGGCCACGGTCTCAGGCGCGGGCCTCTAGTGGCCCCTGCCCAGCATCCCTGACAGCCCTTCCACTGGAAAGGGACCCCCGACCGACTCGGGCGAAAGCAAGAAAGTCACCAAGACTTCCTAGATTTCAGGATTTACCCAAAACCAATACCTCGGGACTTATCCCAAGATTTTTCAATTTTCCCGGATAGAATTCCGGTGGGATTTCATCCCTGGTCGAGATCATATCTCGGTCCGGCTTACGCTCGGATTGCGGAAGCTTCCACAAGCTTCCCAGTCCCTCCGAAGGGCCCGGATTCGGGAAGACGTGTGTCTCCCTTGGCTGTGTCAGACACCTCCAGGGCGGACCGATCGGGTGTTCCTCGCCACGCGCCCCTCTAAAGGGGTCGTTTCGTGTGTTGCCCTCGGGCTCCCCGGGCACCCGCCCAAGGGGGCTGTCCCACGCTACCCCCCTAGGGGGGTGTTACGTGACTGGTCACGACCCGTCCACGGCTCATGCCGGGGGCCGCGTCACCCCTAACAGGGGGTTTCCCCCACATGTCCCCCACCTCAGGGCCCGCGTCTCGCGGGACCGGGGGCCGTGTCTGGCCACCCCCTCCCTAGGCCAGGGGGAAACCCCTCCCTGTGACTCCCTGTCAGCGTGCCCCTGGGGGCTCGCTCCGGGGCACCATACGGCTTGGGACCGACGGGTCCACCGAGCTGGGGAAGCCTCGTGTCAGTCCCATGAGGAGGTCACCGACAGCGGTGAGTGGGGGGGTTGACTCGCCTGGCGGCACCCTCGTCGTCACCGGGAGAGCGACACCGTCGGGCGTGACCGGGTTCTCCCCGCATCTTGCGTTGTTCGTGTACCCCACCCTGGGGTGTGGCGTCCTTTTCTTCCCGGTTCCCTGCCTCTCGAGGCGGGATGGCGTCTTCTTCGGCTGCCGACGCGCCGGCCGCCTTGGCGGTCGATCGTGAGGCCAAGGGCGCGGGCGCCCTTTTGGGCCCCGAGAAGGACATCGACGACGACGTTCTCGCCAACCTCCTGTCGGTCTCGTGGCCGACCCCGGCGGTCGTTGATGAAAAGTACGGGCGTTACCCCTGGACCCCCCCAGGGGGGTCGATTGTCGAGCAGCGCTTCGACGCGGTCGACGGCCGTCGTATGACGTCCATATGGACGACCATCCGGGGGATGTATGACACCCTTTACGCCGTCCCCGAGGGGACGGTCACGGACTTCCCCTTCCTCCGAATTCGGGAGGACTGGCGAGTGTGCCAGGTGCTTCGGGACTGGGCTGTCCGTGAGATCCCCCCCGAGGTGGGGGAAAAGCCCCACTTCTCCTGAGAATATTACCCTGGGTCTCCCCCTAAGTTGGGGGAGATGGACCGCGGCTCTTACGTGCCGGGTCCGATGGGGGAGTGGACGGTTCGCACCTCCGTCCACCTCCTCACGCTGTATAAACAGCGTGAGGTGCGAGACGTACCTGTGGTACGTCGCAAGGCCTTGTGTCCCACCACACCAGTGTGGTGGGAACACGTGGAAGCACCCCGAGGCATGGCCGCGCGGGTGCCCCAGATGGTGGCACTCCAGGGGAGTAAGATTATGGGGGAACCCCTTGGGGGTCCTTATCTCCTGATGTTGGCGGCCCTGTGGGCCGTCGAGGTGGCGGATGTCCTCCTAGGAAGAATTCGTCATCATGGACACCTCTGGCGTTTGCCTCTAGCCATTCGGTCGGCTTTTGCCGACCTGACGCCCGAGCGCGTGTGCTCGGCCGACCCTTCGGCTCGACCACTTCTTGAGGCCGGGCTAGAGCTCCTCCGACTTATCGGGGAGCGGGCGGCGCCTACGTGGCTTTATTGGCTAGGGGGGGCCCGAGGGGGCTTCCGCTGCGCCAAGAAGTTGGATGATGAGAATACTTTGGTCCTTCTTGAGGATCTAGGAGATCCCCGCCTTCCTTATGAGCGGGATGTCAACGCCGCCCTCCGTGTCCGACCCTTGATTCGGGACTTGGCGGACGCTGGGTCGGACCGTGTTGGCCTCGTGGTGGCTCCACAGCCCCCGTCGGCCCAGGCCGCTTTGGCCTCCGCCCCCGTCGTTCTGAGGCCGCCCCTGTGGGGCGGGGTGTCGCTCCCGACCTACGTGCTCCGAGGGCCCGCCCGACATGGGCGCCCTCGTCGTGTTCACCCCCTTCGGGGTAGCAGTGGGACGACTTCTTGTCTTGGGGGACCCTCGGGCCCCCCTCCGGCTCCCCTTCCTCTATCTACTTGGGAGGGGTCTGCCCCGTTGGGGACCCCGCGCCCCGTCAGCCCGGCTGTATGGTCGAGTTTTGGGCGTTCCCTACGGGAACTTCCGTCCATCCTCAAGAATGGGGCGGACCACACGCTCATCATGGCGTTCAGCCGCACATTGGTGCGGCTGCGCAACGAGATTGCTGCGCTGGTGTCCCGCCCCCTGGGGGAACGGGACGTCGAGCCTCTATACCAGCTCGGCACAGCCGAGACTCTCCACCGTCTTCAGACGGAGGAGTATGGTACCGCCGTGGCGGACACTGGTACGGTAGTGGCCGGATGATCACTCCGGCACTTGGCCGGCTCGTGGGCTCCGCCCCGAGGTTCGGATTTTCCTGCGGCGCCTCGACGTCCGCCGTCTCTTCCCCCGCCCCACTATGGGTAGGGCGCCGGTTCTTCGTCTCAAGCCCTGTATGGGGCTGAGACGGGCCCTTCGGCGAACCTGCCGACTAACTCGGGGTCGCACTATTATGCGCCCGAGGAGGACCGTAGCCAGGACTGTGATCCCGGCTATGGGGCCCGTCCTGGGGGTTGGTGACTTGGTCGCCTCAGGGTGACCAAGTGTTCCTTGCGTCCCCCTCCTGCTTTGTGTGTCGCCCGCTGTCGCCCCCCCTAAGGGGGTGGGCGCCGTCTTTCTTACGATCGACTGGTCTCGGGCCTCGTAGGGAATAAAAGTATTAGCCTCTCTTCTTGTGCTCTTTTCTTTGCTTGTGACTTGAAGTCACATGGGTCCCTAAGGACCGCCTTCCGACTTGATCGGAAAAGAAAACACCTTCTCGCGTCAAGGCGGGAAGCTTGACACGTTTGCGCAAGCAATATTTGCGAATTGCCTCCCTAGGGAGGGAAGAAGCCAATTGCCACGTAGTTTCCTGTTCCGGAAACCCGAATCATTTGACCACGACCTTCAATTGTCCGTCATCATCCCAACAGTGGTTGAGAAATCGTTCGAAAACGAATTCAGGGCCCTCCTCAATTTGATCGCCCACCTTAAAGAGGGTTCGGGCCCTCAGGGCCCGTGTCCAGTTTCCATCTCGCGCCGGTGGTGCGGGGGCACCAGTGACATGGTCACTGCTCACAGTACGGAGACCCTTAGGGCTCTCCACCAGAAACCGATGTCCATCGGTTTGTAGCACCATGTAGGGTCCTTGGGTCATAAACCCAAACTTCTTTGGAGAACGTGAGTGGGCATCTAGATAAACCCAGTCCCCGGCCTTGACCGAGCTGTTCTTTTCCTTGGTGCGGGCGTCAAACGCCCGCTTATACGTGGCTTTGGCTTTGCCCAGCTGCCGGCGAACCGCCGGGATGAGGGACTTAAGGTCCTCAACATACTGCTCCGCCGCCGTGGAGGCGCCCTCAGTTCTCTCCTCGGATTGTCTAAGCCGAGTCATGCGCTCCATGCCAATAAGCTGGAGCCGTGTAGGGCTCAAGAAGGCAAAGGGGATCTCCCTAGTGCTCGCGTGCACCAACCTATTATACGCAGTAGTAAGAAGGGACAGATGACTGTCCCATTCCGTCTGATGCTCCGAAATATAGCATCAGAGCTGCGGCACCAAGGTGCGGTTGTATCGCTCCACCTGGCCATCATTCTGGGGGTGGTAGGGAGAGGTATAGTTCGAGGCTGTACCCAGAAAACCGAGAATGCCCTGGTAATATACCGAGGCAAACTGACGTCCGTTGTCCGAAAGGACAGAGTCTGGGATGCCATAGGCAGCCACCCAAGTATCAATGAACGCTGACGATACCGTCAGCGCTGTCGCATCCCGTAACGGGATGGGCCGCGTCAACCTGATAAACCGGTCACATATGACCAGCACATGCTTTTAGCCACCACTAGAGGTGGTCAATGGGCCTAGAAGGTCCATTGCGAGCCCCAAGAAGGGCTCGAGAGCTGGAAGCAGCTTCATTGTGGATGTATGCCTCCTCTCGGAGAGGCGATTCTTAGCGCACGCGGGGCATTTCTCCACGTGCTTGTATACGTCTACCACCATGGTAGGCCAGTAGACATTCCGGCGGAGGGTGTCATTCATCCTTTGCGAGCCGGGGTGACCGGCCAACACTGTGAGACCCGCCAGGACACGTGGAGAATCAAACGTACTCGGGAGGGGCAACGGTTGACGGGGGGAAGGCCCCGTCTACGACGATGGGAGCGACGACGGAGGGCACTAGGGATGTCGATGGGTGTGACGACGGTGGGAAAGGTCGAGAGGGGTCAAAAGGGAAAAGGTTGTTTTTGGAACTGAGGCTGCCCCTCTCAATCCCCCCGAAGGAGCTCGGTTCGCTTGACCATATACTCTCCCTGGGGCACCTAAGGTGGCCCAGAACATGCATGCGCTCGTCTCCACACGGTGCGGCACCATTAAGGCCAAAAACAGAGGGAGACGGGCGTGTGCCGCCAAGACGCGACACCAAATGGCTCACACACGAACGGAGACGAGTGTGTGACGCCAAAACGCGGCACCGAATGGCTCAAAAACGCAGGTAAAGAAACTTGAAGAAGCAGGCGGCTTTCGACACGAAATCCAAGAACAGAGGGCACTTCCCATTGGATAGTGCTGCGCTCGACAGCCCCAACAGCAGGGCATAACGGACCCAGCCCTGCTTGCCCCAGATCGTAGTAACGGATCGTCAGGGGCGCTGAAAATGATGTCGCGTCCCCATAGGCCTGCGCGACTAACACCAACTCCCATTGGTGCGTTTGAGCTGACTCCGATTCATCCGGAGTTAGACGCCGTATCATGATGAGTCAGCGGGGCGCTGGATGGCCTGACGCCGGATCAAGTCGATCGGCGTGTCCGTAGCTCTCACTAAAAAGATGGAGGCCGTTGTAGTCAATGATGGACGCGTACAGCGAGTCACGAAGGAAGCGTGCCACGTGGAAAGTGATGTTTGAAATTGGTGAAAATGTTGAAAGTAGGTCTCCACGTGGCGTGAAAGGCCAGAGGTCTCACAAACACCGACTGGTGTTGATATCGTAAGAGGCGCTGTTTCAGCGCCTCGGGGAAGACCACTTGGGTCTCCCTCCCATATACCGAATGTCGGCATATGAACCCGTTCTTCTCCTGACAGAAGAAGGCTTGCCGACTCCACTTGGGGTCGGGCGCTGAAATAACGTCCAGTTCTTTCCGTCGTTGTTTACAGAACGCATCCTCGGCTTGGCCGAGGATGATCTCTTGGGCCGTTAGCGCTCCCATGGGGGCTTGGGCTGGCCATGCTGCCTCTAGGGCGTCACTCGCCCGGGTTTCGATGGCCAGGACGGGGATATCCTCGTCCAAGGGAGTCGAGTCGAGTCCCTCCGGGGGCAGACGCGATATCGCGTCCGCGACCTTATGGTCCTTACCCTGCTTGTGCCGGATCTCATAGGTGTACTCCGATAATCGGAGTCGCCAGCGGTTTATCCGCGCGTTCGGAGTCATGTTTGTGAGTACCGATAGTAGGGCCCGGTGTTCACACCGGACAAAAACCTCTGCCCCCTCGAGGTATGACCTCAAGTAGGTCACCGCCCAGACGACGCCGAGGGCCTCTATCTCGGTGGCGAAGTAGTTCGTCTCCGCAGGGAGGAGAGCGCGGCTATAGTAGCCGATGGGGTGATACTCCCCATCGGATTTCTGTTGCTGTAAGCAGCAACCCAGCTGTTCATAGCTGGCGTCTACATCGACGAGGTAGTGCCCGTCTCTCCTGGGTAGAGCGTGGACGGGGGCGGCTAAAAGCCGTCCTCGTAGTTCTTCGAAAGCCTTCGACTCCTCCTCCCTAGGTAGAGGTAACCTCTTGAGGAGCTTGGTGCTCGTAAAGGCTGTAAGGGGCTTCGCTATCTTGGCGAGGTCGGCCACGAAGCGACGATGTCCGCCGCACATACCCAGGAAACTCATTATTTGGGTTTGGGTCTCCGGATACCGGAGGCCTCTCAGTGCCCGAAGATTCTTCTCCAGGACATGTACTCGTCCCGGCCTGATATCATGGCCGAGGTACTCCACCTCTTCTTGAAAGAAGTGGCATTTGGCCGCCTTCAAGGTGACCCCTGCCTTTCCTAGGCGCGTCAACACCTCATCGAGGTGTTGTAAGTGTTCGTCTGGGGAACGTGAGAAGACGATAACGTCGTCCAGATATACTAACCATATCTGCTACTTGACCCCTGCTAGGATCAAGTCCATAGCCCTCTGAAAGGTGACGGGGGCATTGCACAACCCAAAGGGGAGGCGCACGCATTGCCACGCGCCTGAATGGCTCGTGAGCGCCGTAAGGTGTTTATCCTCCTCGGCGACTGATATCTGCCAGTATCCCGCGTTGCAGTCCAGGGTGGAGAACACCCTGGCATCCCCTAGGGAATATATGCACTCATCCATCCTATGAATGTGGTACGCTTCCTTGACAGTCATCAAGTTCAGCTTTCTGTAATCAACAAAGAAGCGTACCGAGCCATCAGGCTTCGGCACCATAACAACTGGGCTAGCCCATTCCCCAGTGGAGGGTTCTATAACCCCCATCGAGCGTATGCGCTCGACTTCAGCTTTCTCTCTCTCCCGGGCCAAAGGCCCGGCTTTGTAGGGGTGTTGCCTCCCGGGGACAGCCCCGGGGTTCAAGCGAATGCAGTGTTATACACCTCGTATCAACCCTAATTTACCCCCCCAGAGGGGTGCATGCTTCTTCAAGAGGGCACTAAGGGCCCCTGCCCATGCGTCGGGTACCGATGACACGTCCACTCTTGGGAGGGGGGATTCTTTCTCCTCCTTAGAGGTCCCGTCGCGCTCCTGGAGCTCATCCGGGGACACCTCATAGGTCGGCCCCTCATAGGGGTCTATAAATCCCACGGTCATATCGGTTGTCAGCCGCAAGGGCGTAGCGCCCAAGTGCATCACTTGGACGGTTATTGGATCGCCCGCCACCATGATGGCGGGTCCCTGAGCGACCTGTATCACATGGTTTTAGTATAACGGGGCTCTCCCTGTAACGAAGCCATGCCCCGTGTAGGTACTCTTCACGGGGATGTGCGTGATAGTCCCGGGTTTTACCCAGGTCTTCCTTGCTGGCCTCAGCTTAGCTGTACCCCCTTGGGGGCACGCACATACCGCGCTGACTGACACGATCGGGTACCCCTTGCGGGCACCGCCTCTTCGGATAGGTACCTCATAGAGGCCCACTCACCCAGCGGTTGTAGCTGGGTGTCGTCCGGCAGTAACTGCCGGCTTATAAGCGTGGGGCCACTCCCTGTATCCAGGATGGCCCGGGTGGTCAGGTCGAAACGTTCCGTTAGGAATAACCTGACGACTAGCTTATAGCTAGAAGAGGGCATGAATACACATGCCGTGCCCTCAGAGTGTTTCCCTTGGGATACCCCCGGTGGCCGCTTAGGCCAGTTCTTCTCGGATCGCAGGGAAGACTTGTACCTACTTGCTGCCCTTAGAGTTGTCCGGGGAGGCGGGACCACCGCCCCCGTTACTCGTTTTCCGAGGAGGACTTGTCCTCCTGGACCAACTCTTCGGCTTCCACCCCTGGGGGTGGAATTTCATCCGAAGACGACCAAGGCGGCCCTAGGCTTGTGCCCACGGCGGCTACTGTCTGCTTTGGACGGCGCTGGTCCTCTTGACGACGTTCCGCCATACGCTCCTCGTAGGCCTTGTTTAGCAGGGCCTTGGTCGCCGCGTCGATGCGGGGATACTCACGGAAGAGATGTCCTCGCATGTTACATGCGAGGCAATTGTAGTTCCTTGGTTGCCCAAAGCGCCCTCTACCCCTTGGGGAAGGACCTGACGGGACTTCCCCCACCTTAGTTGGGGCTGTCACCGCCGCGGTAAAATACATGCGTGGTGTCGGCCGTGCGGCTCGACGCTCTCGAGGGGCCTCGACCCGTCGGGCCTCTTCAGCCTGTTGCCCCTCGTGACGTCTGCGACAGTCGTCACCCTTCCTCTGGGCATATTTCCCCAGGAGGTCCATCGGCATATTGCCGGTGTTGTGTTCGCGCACATCTGCGCAAATCTCCCAACCGAGCCCCTGCATATAGCGGCTCTTCATCTACCCCTCTGTGTGTATATACCCACAGAGGCGACGTAACCCCCTAAGGCGTACAGAAAATTCGTTCTCTGTTTCACCATCCTCCTGGGAGGCTCCGTGGAACAGAGCGTCCTGGCCGCTTAGCGACTGCTCGTCCGCATATTTGCGGAGAAGCCAGTTGACCAGTTCCATATAGGAACTGACCTCTCCACTCCGCCCTCCTTGGAGGGACGGCATGATGGTGTACAAATCCCGTTTGAGATCACCCTTGGTGAACTCCGGGAGGAGGTAGAGGGCTCTGCTCTCCGACACATCATTTTCATTCCCCGCTTTAACAAAGCAGTTCAAGAACTCAAAGACGCCTAAGGCTGGCGTCCCATCCCACTCTGCGTCTCGACCAAAGGTGGCCGAGACATCCTTACGCAGACGGCCTAGGCCGTGTGCCATCGTCCGGTCATACCGGACGTCCGTATTCGCCAAGGCGTACGATACACAATCCAGAATCGCTGCATAACGATCATCCGCAGGGATGATCTTCTCGGGAAGTCGACGAAGAGGGGCTCCCTGTAGCTCGCGCCCTACGGCGCGTGCTACCGCACGTCGTGGGACATGACGTCCCCCGTCTCCGCCGGAGTACTCCCCAGCCGAGGAGGAGGAGCTCAATCGGCGACGACAGCGCCTTGACCGTCGGGAGGCCCCAATGGCTGTCTCCAAGAAAGACAGCCGTTCATGTAAGGGACTAATGAGCACATCCAGTGAATCTCGTAGGGCCGCCGAAAAGGCGTCCCCTTCCAGGGCCCCTTGCTGAACCCCAACCCCACTGACTTGTGGGGGTGTATGGCGTAAGCCGGCGGGCCTGGCCCGCCGATCCCGACCGTCATACTGCCCCTGTTCTTGGGGTGGGACCTCTTGTCCTCCACCCACCAGGGGTCCCGGCACTCTGGGGGAGACTCGCTCTCGACCCCTTGTGGCGGTCTCAACAGAAGGGGTGGACGGGAATCCGTCACCGCCCCCGGACACGCGCGCGCGACCCTCCACATGAGGAGGGTCCCTCAAAAGGCCACTCGGCCCTGAGCCCTCACTAGCTCCGTCACGGACGCCCCTTGATGAGGAGCCCGCGCCTTCCGCGCGGGACAACATCCCCCTCATGCTATCCATAACGATGGAAGCCCTACTCCCCCGTGCGAGAATCCAGTCAAACTGTCCACCAGGCACACCCAATGGTACGACAAAGAGAGCAAGTCCACCGTAAGAAAACGACACGGGGACCGCCCGACTGATCAGGAAGGGCTTGACCCTGTCCCCCGCTGATCCACCAAATGTAGTGGATCCTGCCCTCACAGCCGACGGGGTATAACCCCGTCGGAAAACCCAGAACAGGATGCGAAACGCTACGCCAGAGTCACGACGCGAACGCCGGGATCACTGGGCGCGAAGCGCACCAAAACGACGGAAGTATCGCAAACGCAACGATGATTTATTCGAATACGCACGATGACCCCAAAGCATACACTCTGATACCCTCAGAAGCAAGACGCAGGACGTGCACAATCCCGACCACCTGGCGCCACCATGAGAGGACCGGTACCCAACAGGCCACGGTCTCAGGCGCGGGCCTCTAGTGGCCCCTGCCCAGCATCCCTGACAGCCCATCCACTGGAAAGGGACCCCCGCCTGTCTCGAGCGGAAGCAGGAAAGTCACTAAGACTTCCTAGATTTCAGGATGTACCCAAAACCAATACCTCGGGACTTATCCCAAGATTTTTCAATTTTCCCAGATAGAATTCCGGTAGGATTTTATCCCTGGTCGAGATCACATCTCGGTCCGGCTTACGCTCGGATTGCGGAAGCTTCCACAAGCTTCCCGGTCCCCCAGAGGGCCCCGATTCGGGAAGACGTGTGTCTCGCTTGTGTGTGTCAGACCCCTCCAGGGGGGGCCGATCGGGTGTTCCCCGCCTCACGCCCCTCTAGAGGGGTCGTTTCATGTGTGGCCCTGGGGCTCCCTGGACACCCGCCCAAGCGGGCTGTCCCACGCTACCCCCCTAGGGGGGTGTTACGTGACTGGTCACGACCCGTCCCCGGCTTATGCCGGGGGGTCGTGTCACCCCTGACAGGGGGTTTCCCGCACAGATACCCACGTTGCAGTTGCCGAAGGTATCTAATGAAGCAAGTTTATCTCCCCCCTCGATCCGTTGATCTCAGGCGCGGGATCCCACCTATGGGATTCACAAACAGGCTTCTAATTACGGCAAAGAATAAGCTCATCGAAACGGCCCTCTCAGTCATTCCCCTTGGTTGACGAGGTGGTTCAGAAAGTATGCAAAGGCTGATGAAGTCAGCTCCAGGACCGATGACATCGCCATGAGCTAGTGGACATGGCATTGTCTTCCACCGGCTTTGCTTGCTGACTCCTGTCGTACCCGCCTCATTTCTACGTACAGCGCTGGTGAGCATGTCTATTGATATATTGCTGATCCCCGAATTCGGTCCCGGGGGACAGAGACAGAGACTGACTATGAATAAGAGCATTCTATTGGTCTAATACGACAGTAAGAGGGCATCGAAGCCAATAGAAAGCCCGCATTTGGTTCCAGGACCTTGCATCCAGCAGAACTCACTGTCTGTTGCCGCTTGATCCAGTTTTCTCTTCACGGAGTAAGCTGCCCAGGCGAGATCTTGAGGTTTTCTACTGTTTCCTTGCCAGAAGTGCGGAAGGAGGAGGAGCTGATGTCGATTTCCAGGCCGTATGGGCACATGTGAGAAATCAGAAGCTCCAATTCAGTCCCAGGGGCGCATCTGCGTGGTAGAGAGAGTCGGTCCGCAAGTCAGTCTCGGTCCACCAGGACAAAATTCGGGGAACAGCAATACAAGGGAGCAGACGTCAGAGATCAATCAGACAGGTATCGCTCCAAGGATGGTGGGTCACAACCGAAGTAGGATGCGGTCAGGTTTCCATAGAGGCATGACCGGATGTTGCATAGGAGCGCACCAGAAAGATACTGCTTGCCCACCGCCGTCCCCCTTATCTTGAGCTTCCTCTGGAAGTCGAGTGTGGTAAAGTACTGCTTGATGTCCTGATAGCCCCACTCCACCATCTCGTGATCACGGCTCATGGAGAGGTCGAATACTCTCTCCGCCTCATTCTGGTTCGGCCGGTTCCTATGACCCGTCGGCATCCAAGCGCGGAGAACGTACGCAGAGTCGCCATAGAGGCAATGTTGTACACCGTCGATGAGGAGAGTCTGCCTCAAGTCTTCGTCCTGACCGGACTCATAGTACATCACCGTGTCGTTGCGCCGCCCCTCATGCGGACCGTACATGTGAAAGACCAACCCATCCGGGGTTGTGACGCTTTGGAACGTAAGGACTTGTCGCCTCTTGTGCCCCGAATAGCACGCGCGCTGGAGCCCATCACATGGGCGAGAAACGTGAATGGCAGTAACGTCAATAACTCCAACACAGGTTTGGAGCGGCGCACCCCGCCTGCGAACGGCGTCCGCGTACACCGCCGCTCGCTCAGCCATAAACTCCGCGCGCCACCTTGTCATACGGTAGCCCCACTTGGTCACTAAGCGGTCCATCGTACGGCAGGAAACCTCGCTGAGCGAGGACCGGCAACGGCCAAAAATCACCTCCAGGTCGACCCAATGTGCAGGGGAGGCAAGGCGTCGCAGCACAATCGCAAGGCATTCTGTAGCGTCCACCAGGTACCACCGCAACGCAAAATCAGCGTCCAGGTGGAGAGCAGCGGCCAGCCGGCCCACATCGAAGGGTAAAAAGCGAACAGTGGAGAGCGACTCTTGTGCAAAAATCATGTTTACGTTGAACGTCACTCCTCCAACGCGACCGGCTCGAGAAACAGACCGCCGAATGAGAGCCCCCACTTGAAGATACATCCGCACGGCGTTGCGCATGTCCACAAGATCGTGTTCAAGTACAAAGTGAGCGCACACCACCCGACGCAGGCGCGACCGTCGGCGACGCAAGACTTCAATGGCCATGTTCTTCTCGGTCACCATGGCATGAGAGAGAGAAGGGTAAGGTGATGTGGAAATGATGGTGGAGTGAGATGCGGCTTGTTAAGGTGCTCGAGGTGGTGGGGTGGTCGTGCTTGGGGTTGAGGGAAGGTCAGATGAAAGATGGCGATCGCATAGAGGCGGCTGTCGTGACGTTGCGGCAGATGTGGAGATCCCAATTCGTCTCGACCGGTACTTGGGTACTTTCCGACGCTTACTGTCAGTACGATATGGGTACTGCTGATGTCACGTTTTTGTCCTCTCCGGACAAGAACAACAGTGCTCACGCACAACTCTGAGGGCTCCGAAGTACGGAATGACTATCATTAAAGACCTATTCACAGTACTTCTGAGGGCAGACTGTTCGAAAACTGTGTCGGCTGTGGATAACTGTATCATGGCAGGTGCCTTCATGCCCCTGCAACGCGCGATTTGGTTGGAAACCCGCTCCGAAAGTCTCCAGGAGAATGCTTGGAGCTGGACAGTTGCGCACCTCTCTCGTCCCGACCCTCGCATCTCACAGCTGATTCTGTGCGGATCGGTCGGTCTGCCACTCCTGGTGGACAATTCTCACCTCTGGGCGCCGGAACCGACTGTGGATCGCCGCGGATGGCCCGCGATCCCCGAGAAACGTCAGGAAACAGCCGGGCCCGACTGGCCTCCTTGGGTGTTGCACAACAGTCCGGCGAACAGAACAGATTTTCATTACAGTTCTCTTCCATCTGATTGGCTGCAACCCAAGAGCATTGCATGAAAGCTTCGATCGCTGATTGGACACGCGGTCCCGTCGACGCGCCATCGTCTTCGTCTCCGACTTCAGCCTCATGCACGTTGTGAGATGCAACAAAGGGGTGATCGTGTTCGTGGTGCAGTAGCAGAGGAGGAAATGCAGCTTGCTGAAGGGGAGTCTAACTGAAGTGCGAGGAAGAAGACATGGCCTCTGCATGTACTATTTATTTTTAAAACATCCAAGCACACATCATGTTGATCCTCTAGCCCCTCGTCCCCGACCGCCGCCGCTCTCCGGCAAAGCCTCCTCCGTGCTGTCGGGGAAAAGAATACACGCGTGAAGGACGCCGCCGGGCTATGTCCTAGGCTCAACTCCGTATGGATGACGAGAAGGTAGGAGGCGAAGCAGGGAGTATCGCGTGGGGACGGGTACGCATGTGGTAGGGCGCAATGCAGGTCCGCCACAGTGCCGGATCACACAACAAAGCGCAGAGGATGTCACCAGGAGAATGCTATTACAAAGGCAGAGCGACGCTGGCATGTGGATACAAAATTACCACAAGAGGCATCCAGCCCCAGCACCCCCTGGTCATCACCCCACACCCCTCAAACACGGCCAGTGTGACCCTCCCCCTCCCCCCCGGCCACCTCTCTCAGAAACGGCTCACACATAGACGCTCACTTACCCGAGTGAATGCCAGCACAGCGCGGATCACCGGCGCGAAGCGCGACGACGGTGGGCGGGAACCACGACGACGGGCCGACGACGGTGCTGACGACCGGCGCGGCTGACAGTGGCGGTGGCACCAACCGTTGTGACGCGCTCAGACAATTTAAGTTAATAGTCGACTTCAGCATGAAAAGTGTGCGGAGAACTCCTTGTCAAGTACGAATTTAACAGCAATTTCCAAGTTTTCAAGAGCACTGTTGCTCTTGTCTGGAGAGGACAAAATTGGGACATCGGCAATATATCCGGCGTGGGTCGGCGACCCACATTTTACCCACATCTCGTACCCACTGCCGACTTGCCGACGCTCTCTAATCCCACTGTATACTGTCAGATCTGCGCTAACCCAGCTGTTGCGGCAGATCTTGCGCTAAAACTTTGACCGCTGGGAACCCCCCTGGCAGCGCGCCCCCGCCGCGTCCATGCACGTGTAGGCATGATGGCGCGGCCCCTGTGGCCCCTGTGGCCCCTCTGGCCCCTGTGGCCCCTGTTGCCCCTGTGGCCCTTGTGGCCCTTGTGGCCCTTGTGGCTCTTGTGGCTCTTGTCGCTCTTGTCGCTCTTATGGCTCTTGTGGCCCTTGTGGCTCCCGTGGATCTCGTGACTTTAGGCTGCGCGAGCGTTGCTGCAGATACTGCGGTGTATTGCGGATCCCCCAATTCTGTCCTCATCGACCCGGAATGGTACGGTTCCTGCCTGAGCTGGACGCCCCTGATTGGCCGAGAGGTCTGCGACGGGAGCCTTTCCGGCCCGATCTTTACACAATGTGTCCATACGGCCTGCAATCGCACAATAAATCCTCTCAGTTCTATGGAGTATTCTGCGACTCTCAAGCATTCTCCGGGAAAATCTCAATATCTTGCGATTCCCGGCTTCCTCTCACGCCCTGTTAGTAGTGGGTGGATCGTCCGGTAGGGATTTTAGCAGCAGGTCTGCCTCCTCGATGGTTGATCGGTTCCAATTCATTGCGTTGATTGGCCACAAGCCACTGCGTCAATCTGAAGTGGATATCCAGCGACGTTGCTCGTCAAAGCTCTGCACAGTTGGACATCAGGCCCTCTTGCAGGTCAATGACGGGGTCTGGGGTGAGACGTGGCATGAAGCCTGATTCGACAAGTCACCGGGCTTTTGATCAGTGCCGGCATTTGCCGTTGCGCACGAGACTGCTCTAGTGGGCGACATCACGTCACCCCATCTTTGACAATGCCGTCTGCGGGTGCGGGCGGCGGCGGGGGGGGAGGCCCGCGCCGCAAGGGCGGACGCCGCCGCGCGGGTGGCGATGCAGACGCGCGGCTGGCCTACACCGTCCCCCCCCCGCTGCCCAATGACGGGGTGGCGGTCGCGGCAGCGGCCGCCGACGCGGGCGCCGCGTCGGCGGTTACCGCCGAATCGGCGCACGGCATGGTGGGCCAGGCACGCACGCAGCACACGACGCGCCTCACGACGTGGCGTGCCGCACAGGGCAGCCACACGCCGCAACCAGCATGCCGCCTGTCGGCGCTCCCTCCCGACGCCCAACCGGCCGCCTTCGCCGTCACACAGCAGCACTCACGGGCACGCCCCTGCACCGCTCGCCCTCCGCGACAGACGCCGCGGCCGCGCGGCCCCGACCCCCCCGCCCGCGGACGCACGACCGCGAGCCGCCACCGTGGCACACCTGGCAGCCGCGGCGCCGCGCGCGCGCGCACACAAAACCGCGACGCAATGACTTTAGTCGCTACCGACAGCCAACGCCCCCACCGTCCACCGCCATCTCCGCGGCGGCGCGACACCCACCCACCGCCGCGCGGGCGCGTCCTGCCGTCCTCCCCCCCCCTTGGTGTGCGGCTACCGTCACGCCCAGAGGCGCCCGCATCCGTCCCCTGCCCGCCCGCGCCCGCTCCAGCCGGCGGCCACGCCACTGCGCGCCCACCGCAGTCGATGGCGGCGGCGGCGGCGGGGGGACCGCGTGGGGCGCGCCCCCGCCGCACCGAAAGGGAATTGCGTTTCTGTGAGGTATGCGAACCAAGGGACGTGAAATTGACTTGTTGTAGCGCGAGCACGAAAAGCAAAATCATGTCGTCAAGAACTCTTCATCGATATCAATCCTCCCCAGACGCTAGTCGCGTCAAGAACGTGGCAAATTTCCGGTCGCCCTCACGGAATATCGATTGAGCCCACTGTCGCCCCTCCTGAATGGCCTTCTGCCGGGCTGCCCGGCACTCACCCACCCCACCCTTGTTCACTCTCAAGCGTCCATCACCATCCTTGCGCGCACTCCTCGCCCCCTCTTTGGCGGGCCTCCTCAAGGCCGTCACGAGGTTGGAGTCGCTTGCCTCCTTAGCAATGGCCATCGCCCGCACCAGGTTGGCACAGGCGTCCACTTCCGTACCGGCAGCATACGTGGCGGACTTTTGGTTGTAATGGCCATTCCAGGATTCAATTGCCTGCTCACCGTAGAGGCCAATGCTTCCAAAGCGGTCCAGGAAGTCGGGCGCATGCCGCAGCAGGATGTGGAGCTTCGGGGAGATAGATACCCACGGAAAGTTGTGCTTGAGGTGCCGCACGAATAGGTGCGCGGTGCTGCAAACGTCCTTCGCCTCGCCCACCTCCACCTCAGCAGCTCGGTTCATTGTTCGCACAAGCTTTCTCCACAGAACCCAGAGGCGCCTGTACGCCGCGTGGTCCTTCTCGAGGACGAGGCCAAGGAGAGTGCGGCACACTTCATCGCTGCTCTCGGCAATGGTGTGGCAGTCCCTCCCAATAAAAACCCCACAGTGGTAGGGCGCGGGACGCACGCGCACAACGCAGCGCAGCGTCTCAGCCAGACCGTAGGCGTACGCTAATCCAGCTGCTCGCCCTCTACAGGAAAAGATCAGCTCGACCGCCAACCGTAGCAGACGCGGCGTAATTCCCATTGTCGAGTGCAAGGGAATGGGTACGATCTGCAGAGGATCTGTGCAGAGCAGGGGTGGCCGCTCAATCGACCGATGGCCAGCTTGTGGCAGATTGGCCATCTGCTCACCCGGGCATACGTGAAGGGCATTCGCCAGAACAATCTGCTCCAGGTGAGACGACGTTCGGAGGGGAGTGGTGGATGGCGCTTCCACTTCCTGCAGCGTACCAAACAGACTGTCCAACCCAGAGTGCGTCAGGCTCGGGGCTTTTGTGGCGTAACACATGAGGCATGGCATTGTTGCGCTGGGTCCTTTGTGCCTGTGCAACGTGCAAAGAGCCTCATAGTCGCTTGTTAGCAACATTCTCACAGCGCGGCGCCCGCCGCCGACCATGACACCATCACGCACCAGATCCAGTACCTGAGTCAGATGCTCACCGAGCATTTCAGCGACCTCATCGTACTTTTCCCTGTTCGCTGGGCACACAGCGACCAGGATGGTGTTGTTGAGCTTGTGTGGACAGAGTTTGTTGGCCACCCCGACAACGATCTTAACAGAGCTCGGCATCCCCCCCTTGTCTACCCCCAATGTCAGGCGCACGTCCTTCACATGGAGGGGGGGGGAGGCAGCCAGGGAGCCGACCTCCGCGGCCGTGACCACCACGTAGTCAGCGGTCTGCGGGATCGGCTGGAGGTTCTCGTCACGCACCAGCCTCTCAACGAATCCGCCCGTGGCGCTCAGTGCGGAGAGCTTCTCCTGCACGGCATCCTTAAGGCTCACCAGGTGCGCGCCAGATGCTGTGACGGCCACTTGCTTAGCTGGTAGCGCAGCTAGTCGCTTCCGAGCGGCCCGCAAAACGGGCACGCTGGCGAGACCGACTCGAGACACACCGACGCCCCGTCGGATGCCATTGAAAGCTGTTAAGCTTACTCCATTGACCGCAATTAGCCCCAACTGCTGCTCGGGCGTCAGCGAGGACGCCAGCTGCACTCCCAATCGACGGCTCCCTAGGCAGCTTGCCGCAGCTACGGTGATGGTCACCGCCCCACCTGCCAGACTGGCACTTGCATCAGCCCCCACGGAACTGCTTAGCAGCCGCATACCCGTAGCTATGCGCGCGTACTGCTGACTGCGCTTCAAGACAGCCTTGCGAGAGACTGGCTGTCTCACGTACACGCGCTGCTGCCCGTTTTTCGTTTTTGTCCGAATAACTGGAGGGCAAGTTCGGTGCAAAATGGTCCCAGCGATGGCCTGAAGAACAGGACCATCCTCATCATTCCACAATGCTCCGTAGCGCAACGCCTCCAAAAATAGAGGACAGCTTGGGGGTGGGGGCGGCGTGAGTGACGCCGGCGAGAGCACGGCAAGCGTTGTAAGCAGCCGTACGCGCAGCTCGCCTGCCCTGCGTCTCCCGAGAGCAGCGAGACGCAGGGCCTCGTCCACCTCTCGCCCGAGCTGCGCAGCGCGCTGCTCCAACGACCGACAGGAATCGCAGCCTCGCAGGGCTCGTGAGGCTGTTAGCATGCCTCCAGCCGTAGAATCGCTCCAGTCCACGACCGGTTGATGTGTGGAGGCACAAGTGGAACCCGGTATGTCCGCATGAGCCGACTGACAGGCGCCGCTCTCCTGAAATCCGGCCTGCCAGCTCAACCGAGGGGCGATTGATGCCATTGAAAGCCGATTGTCCGAGGGGGGAAGGGCACCATCTCCGACGTGGGGCTCCGCTCGGCCACTGCGTCGCCGAGCGCGCTTCGCTTGGCAATAGCATCGGTCGCACAGCCCGAGGGGCACACCGAGGCTGTCCGTTCCGGCCGCCGACTTGCACTGCACCTCCGCCAGGGCGGTGATGGTCGTATGCAGTGCTTGGCCCACAAGTGGTGCAGCTGTTGCCCGCCACTGTCGAAGCCCGGCGCATGGCCGGAGGAAAGCCTCGTGGCACTGAGTGCAGAAAAAGGCGAAGACTTCTGCAGGAAACGCCTGCTTCAGGACCGCGGCCGAGACGCTGAGGACACCAGCGGAAAGAACAAAGCACGAATAGTGACAGCGTACAAAGACGACCAAGTGCTTTGGGTTAGCTTCCAATCAGTGTAAGTAGAGACAGAGCACGTAGGATATCGGAAATCTTCCCTGAGTGCGATGTAGTGGTCGACTCAGAAAGCGCAGACCTCCCGTACTAGCGTCTTACCTTTGGCGAGCTCTCTTTGTTCCCATCCTGGCTGCTGGGATTGGGGCACGTGCGGTGATCCTCTTTCTGTGACAGGAGAGGCATCGTACCAGTGCGCACGGAATCATGTCGAATGCAACAGCCAGGAGAGAGAGAAGGAGACGAATGATGGACAAGCAGAACAGCAGTCAGACAGGGCTCGATCGTGACTCAGAATGATGCCTGGCTCAGTACGCTACCAAGCTCGATGCTCTTGTGAGTGGTACGGCGTAGTTACTTTCTATAGTCCTGGTTGACGAAGCGATCGGACGTAGATCGGGAAGAGGGACGATTGATGGTGCGAGGCAGGCGGATCAAGAGCCGACAGACACACAAAGGAATCTCGACGCCGTCGACACTCTCAACGGGACGGATCAGTTGCCCCGCTCTGATGAGTGACCGGGGCATGGGGTCGCACCCCTCTCACAGTGAGGCAGACCCCACAATTGTGGGGTCGCCTGTTGCGACCCCACGCTCCATTCAGCGTCGCCGGTTGCGACCCCACGCCCCATTCAGCGTAGCATCAGCTGCGTCACGACCGGCTGTTCCTGCGTCGTGGCCGGCACCGGCCGCGTCCTGCTGGCCGCGGTCGGGCGGCGGTCGTGCCTGAAAAGGCAACAGCCGCACCTCTGGCGGTCGCCGTCGGCCGCAGG
>Ga0209186_1000639_pt1 | contig 27382 bp, 20 predicted proteins | sample SidtaG_FD_187426 | JGI IMG/M metagenome (GOLD analysis project Ga0209186, IMG submission 187426) | Marine algal microbial communities from Sidmouth, United Kingdom - Sidmouth_Male2 metaG (SPAdes) (version 2) | ecosystem: Host-associated > Algae > Red algae > Unclassified | place: Sidmouth...
CTCAAAGGCAATGATAGCAAGGGTTTACTTTTTTTAAATACATTTTGCAAGCCTATTTTTCTTGAATTTAGCCTAAACTTTAACATTTGACACACCTTTTTTTGCCCGTTTGCTCAATGTGGGTTAAAGGCCTCGCTCTATCTTTTATTTACAAGATGTAGCGCTATTAAAAAGATTGGAAACATTGATGTTCATTAAACATTAATCACTAATAATTAATCATTGTTTCCCACTCTCCTATATGTAAAACCCAAATTCGTCCCTCTCCAAACTTTACCGTATTTTACTTATAAGTATGTAGGGATTCCCTGTAAATTAATAAGAAAAATTAATGCCATCTCCATTTTTCCTCGTTCTTTTAATCGTACAATAGCAGGACCAGGAAGTCATGTGTTAACCTACGATTATGTTGATCCAGTCACAGGTTGCAGCCGTTCGAATACTTCAACCTATACCGTTCAGCCCGCACCAACTGCCTCTACTTCAGGAAACGAGACGATTTGTCTAGGAGATTCTGCTACAATAATGGGGATGTCATCTTTGGGGTCCACATATCAATATAGATGGTATCAGCAAGGTGTAAGTACCTTTATTTCACAACAGCAAAATTTAACGGTCAGCCCTACCCAAACAACCAATTAAATACAGTCAGAACGCTTACATTTCACGTTGAAACGTTAATAATTAATCACTACACACAAATAATTAATCATTATTATTTCAAATTAGTATCTTTCCGACGGAAATCGATATCAGAATATGCGAATACTCTTTCTTTCACATTATGGGGCAATGCTAGGGGCCAATCGGTCATTGTTGTCATTGATTCAAGGGCTAAAAGAGCGTGGTGTGGAGGTTATGGCTTGGTGTCCTAAGGAAGGACCGTATGCTAAGGCATTGAGAGATCAGGACATCCCGATGCGAGTGTTGGGATATCAGAATTCGGCGGATACTTTCCTTTTTCCAGGGTATTGGTTGCTGCCATATCGTTATGTAAAGAACAAAGCCATTTTTAGTCAATTGGTCGCCGAGGCCAAAGGATTTCAACCAGATATTATTCATACTAATAGCTCGGTATTGTCAATGGGTGCTTATCTGTCAGAGGCACTTGGTGTGCCGCATGTCTGGCATATTCGTGAATTGGTGCATTTGCATTATAACATGCGTTTCTTCCCTGGGATTGGTCACTTTTATAAGTGGTTAGACAAAGCGGCTGCAGCTATCGTGATTTCTGAAGCCGTGAGACATGAGATTGTCGGTGATCGGAATATCCCAAATAAATTAATTTTTAATGGTGTTCTGTCAAGTGCGCAACTGGAAGCAAACCAGCCTGAAACGGTTGAAAAGCGTAAGGACACCTTTACTTTTCTCTTGATAGGAATGTTGCATCCTAAGAAAAATCAGTTGGTCGCACTACAAGCATTTCAGCAGTTGGCCGAGGCATTTCCGAAAGCACGATTGCTGATTGTTGGCTCAGGGCGTAAGCATTACGAACAACAGCTTCGTTCTTATAGCAAGCAGCAAAACCTGGATAGTCAAGTCGAATTTGCTGGATATTTGCCTGACCCTAAAGCCTCTTTCGAGCGATCGGATGTAGTGTTGATGTGCTCAGAAAACGAAGCCATGGGACGAGTGACAGTTGAAGCTATGGCTTACCGAAAGCCAGTGATTGGTTTAGTTAGCGGTGCTACTCCTGAACTAATTGATCACGGAATAGACGGTTTTTTATATTCGAACGGTGCAGTTGATTTAGCACAACAGATGCGATATTGCTTGGAAAATCCAGAGGAAATCGAAGCTATGGGAGCGAAAGGATTTGAAAAGGCTAAAAACCGATTTACAATTGATAAGTACGTTGATAATATGTACCAAGTATTTAATGAAATAATGGAATCGTAATGGAAATCATCCCTACACCAACTCACAAAGGCTTTATCATACGAGACGCGTCGGGTGATATTCTGGATGTTTACTTTAAAAATATGTTTTCGAGTTTCGCTACAACGAAATTGGAAGGTACTGACATTGAACTTAAGCCCAAAAATTCGTTAGGTTCTACCTTCGATATCATAAAAAACAACGTGGATTGCGGCGATATCCAGGTTAAGTGGAAAAATATGTTCATCCAATATTATGATGAAACTATGCTAGAAAAAAAGTGGATTGTGCATCGAAAAGGATTCACTAGACCTCGGTTTGAAGTCAATGATGATCAAGGAACTTTGTTTCTAGTCATTACGCCAAATATGAATTGGAGTAAAATGGCCTTCCAGTATCACTTGAACAACGATCACCCAATATTAGTACTATAGATTTAATCGAATTATTGATTTATTGTGGCTATTTGGCCCATATCTACATGATGAAGAACGGAGGTTCAGCGTAGTTCTTGAATGATTAATTGTTACCACAATGAATTTCCTATTGCATAATGCGGGTTTAATTATTATTTTCAATGGAGTCAACATATACTGTTTCCAAGGTCTGATTTTGGATTTTACTTTCTAGCCAGAAGCGGATTTCTTCTAAGCCTAATACATAACTCTTATTGGTTTGAGCGTGTGAAGTAATGTCATCCTTAAAATCAATGAAGAACTGTTGTCTGTCGGATTTGCTCCAAATATCTAATTGGTCCAGTGCCGTGAGATTAGTCAATAATAGTTTTTCGAATACCGAGGGATTGGACAGTGTGCGTTGTGCTGATCGACAAAGGTTGTGTAACAGATCGATGTTTCCTAGTTCATAGTGCACCACAATGAGCAAAAGCTTACAGAAATGACGAATATCTGTCCTAGGATTGTTTTTGGGAAGATTGTTTAATCGAATCAACTGAGTCAGACAATTGGAATGATCATCGCAGAAAAAATAAAGGATCATCAGATTGTAGTAAATAGCCATTTGACGAGAGATATGGATGTGTGCTTTGTTGGCTTCTATCGTCTTATCAATACTTGGAGCAGCCAATTGTCCTTCCTTAAGGTTACCAGTGACCAAGTAATACATCAATTCATGTAGTAATCGAGTATGGATGAAATCCGATTCTTTGATCTTATATTTTACCTCAATCTCTTTTAGCTTGGATAGTGTTTCTGGATAAAGAGCGTGTCGTTCTGTTTGGTAACACCCATTGAGGTAGTTACACAGTGCTTTGATGTAGCCTAGGGGTTTTCTATCGATTTGAACTGGATGGGCTTCCCAAAGTGCTTTTACGGTATTGTAGTGCTCATAGGCAGTTTCAAAGTTCTTGATCCGAATAAAGCAATAGGCACGGATATTATGGAAATAGACCTTAGCCTGAAAACTAGAGGCGTGTTCTGGTTCCTTTAAAAGATCATGATTTAATAAGCGTTTGAGTGCTGTCTGTTGTTTTTGCTCAGCACCAATTTTTAGTTTAAAGGAGATAAATACTTTATTGTTCAGATTAGTGTATGCCTGTTGATTTTGTAGTTGTTGAAGGATTTCTTGTTCTTCTTCTAGCAATTGATTCAGGCCATCTAACATGTCTTCTCCTTTTCTATCCATAAAGCACTCCATCTCAAACTGGCCCAACAAGAGTAAATAGCTGAAAGCATCATGCTGATACGCTAGTTTTTTAGCACGTCTCAGTTCTTTGTACATCTGATTAAACGCTTTTCTTTTTTTGAGGATTGTGAGGGTGTCTAATGACTCCCGGAGTTGGAAAGTGACGTCTTTAGTTTTGCTTCCAGCTTGGTAGGACCGTAGACTCTCTAGCAGTTTACTGCTCAGTTTGTTTTTGGTGACGGTGAGCTGTTTGACGAATGTCTCATTTCTGAATTTTTGTTTAATGGCGTTTTCATCGTAGGAAGTCTGCTTATCGATTGCATCGAAAAGTCGAATATAGTTGTGCTCTTTGCTTTTGCTATGTAGTTCTGAATACAGCCTGAAATAGCGCTTTTCAACGGGACTTAAGGATTTTATAAGAAAAAAGAGATCATTTGTTACCCGCATGAAGATTAAGTTTATCCTTGTTTGTTTTTATTTAATGCTTTGTATATCAGTTGTTTACTGTATTTTTTGGTGCTTTTAGAACATTAATTAATAAATAAAACCGGATTTTAAAAACAATAGCAAACCTTTACTTTGTGAACAGATCAACAAAAAGAATGTAATTATTCTATAAAAATACTAAATTTAATACATTAAAAATTAATCGAATAACAACCAATCAAAAATCTATATCATGAAAGTATTACAACAATTTATTATGCTGACCTTCATCATCCTTCCTTTCTTATTGTTCTCACAGAATCATGGTCCTTCTTGCCCATTTGATGAGTCAATCTATACAGAATTGGGTTGCCCTGAACAATGTTTTGAACATGTAAGTGTATTTACGGGAAAAGTTACCTGTTGCTGTGATTTAGTGATCGGAATTCCAAGAAATGACTGCAGCGCAAAAGGAATCTTTGAAACCACTGCCGTTATAGGAACTATAGATCCTTGTTCTGGGAAACATTGTCAACTGTTTCAAGTTGGACCGTTTTGGGCGTCAGTAGCTACCAATAAAAATTATGAAATCAGAAAAACTACTATTTCTAAGGATAAACCTAAGATTTATGATAAACCAATTGTGATCAAAGATCCTAAGGTGATTGATTACATACAAAATTTGTATTACAGAATTGAGGCATCAGGCAATCGACCACCAAAAAGAAAATAATCCGGGTTAAACTGCTGCATCGGTAATTCCTAATAAATAAGCTTCCAGTAATACTTGTTGTAGGATGATCAGAAATGACATTCTAGAACATGCTGGGAAAACTATGTCCCATGAAAAGTATCATGTCTATAAGTAACAAGATCACCAGACAGGAATTAGACAACAGACTTGAGCAACTAGCGCCTACAGACTTAAAACATCTGGCTCAGCGGTTAGGTATCGAGCCAGTAGGCAGGTTCAACATTCTACAAAAAACAAAACAAATCACACTTGCCAGACTGGTAGTTGCTTGGAATTCACCCTTATAATTTTACTTCGAGTTCAAAACAACGCCACTGTCATTTTCTGCCGCTCCACTAGGAGTAGCCAGGGAAATTATTCAATAATATAACCGAAGTTATCATACTTCACAATACACAATATCATGAAATTCAAATCATTATTAGTTGTACTATTTAGTATTTTAGTTTTTTCCGCTTGTGAAAAAGAAGGTACTATTGTTCCAAATCAAGACAGTATAAAAATCGTTGATTACAATGATGAAAACACGACACCAGTACCGTGGAGTGAATTGCCACAAGAGATTCAAGATGCGCCTATCATTAATAACAATGAAATAAGACTAGCAGATCTGACTACACTTGAAGATCATAGTCGGTCAAATTGTAGACACTATGGTCGTATAACGCAAGCAAAAGGTGGGAATGGCGGCTCCTCCTTCCTCTATTATCCTAATTCACCATGTGATCGTATCCATGCGATCGTTCTACGAAGTGGTGCGCTCATCGATGCGTTGCTCTTGGTTTATGTCAGAGAAGACGGTTCTTACTATAGTCAAGGAATGGCAGGAGGAAAGGGAGGCACGTTTCATGCTTATGGTATCGATGCTGATGAACATATTTTTTATCTGGGAATGCGCACCGGCACCCATGTTGATCGACTTATGGTTAGTACCAACAAAAAATCATTTGATCATGGTGGATGGGGCGGTAGTTACTCAGCTATTTGGCTAGATCAAGATGAACATGTTTTAGGGTTTTATGGCATGTTTGGCAACTACGTCAATCGTCTTGGTTCGATTATTTACAAAGATTAAACTTATAACGTATACACCACCCCGAATAAACAATATTCTGGGATGAACGACCAAATCCCACTAGGAGGCCGCTGAAAATCCTTGAATAGAGTAGGCATTCAATCAACAAATTTATTTAAAATGAAAAATTTAATTTTCGTAGCAGGAATGCTATGCCTCATCACGATGTTTTCTTGTGAAAAGACAGACTTCTCGGAAAGTTCTAGCGTCAATACTCTGGAGCAAATAGAATGGGAGCAGTTACCAGAGGCCGCAAAAAAAGCATTGGAATCAAATGATTCAATCACTTCCAGTTTTGATCCTGAGCGCGATACTAACCAGCCAGAGGATAACTATAGGAATTGTGTTGGTCTCCACTCAATAACAGGAACAGCAGGCGGAGTTAGAGGTGATAAGTTTTTTATCTATCCTGAATCTGATTGTGATGTAATTAGTGTGGTCCTTGTTCGCGCTGGTATTTATATTGATGGCATTTTAATTGGCTACAAACGACCTGATGGTACCGAATACTTCAGAGGGACTGGTGGATCTGGTGGTACTTGGTACTTTATGGGTTTTAGTTCAAATGAATTCATTCGATTTATTGAGGTAAAAATCGGCATATATGTAGATAAACTTCGTATCCAAACCAATTTAAATGATTGTTCATTTGGCGGTAATGGTGGACATACAACTGTTAAATATGGAATTGGATCTCCACATCGTCAAATAAAAGGCTTTCATGGTAATTCGGCTGCTCTAATTGACAATATCGGTGCACTGATTTATGCCCGAAATTAACTATCAAATCTCATCAGGAGGCCGCTGAAAATCCTTGAATAGAGTAGGCATTCAATCAACAAATTTATTTAAAATGAAAAATTTAATTTTCGTAGCAGGAATGCTATGCCTCATCACGATGTTTTCTTGTGAAAAGCCGGCGTTGAAATCTGATTTATCTGAGATCAGAATACCAATAGAGCAAGTGCATTGGGATGATTTTCCGGAAGATGTTAAACGTGTATTAGCAGAATCAAATAGTGTTGACCAACAAGAAAGTGGGGAATATCGTACCTGTTTTGGGATTCAGCCAATTATAACTTCAGCAGTAGGAGGTAATGGAGGACAACCATTTACTTTGAAGGCGGATTCTAGATGTGATGTAATTAGTCATTTCTATGTGAGATCAGGAATTTTTATCGACGCTATTTTTATTATATACAAACGTCAGGATGGTTCTTTCTATGCCAGAACTACAGGTGGAACAGGTGGTACATGGCAAGTAATAACATTTGGTATAAATGAGTATATCCGAACAGTTGAAGCAAGATCAGGAACATTTGTAGACGCTTTGCGCATCGAAACTAGTGAACAAATACATTGGTTTGGTGGCAATGGTGGAACGTTATCTGTAGTCTATCCAGGAGCCTCCAATCGAGCAGTTCTAGGCTTTCATGGTCGTTCTGGTGTTTTCATTGATAAAATAGGGGTTATTGCAGAATATCGATAGGTCAATATTGATTGTAAAAACTGGAAGGTTGAAAATGATTGGTTTTGGAAACGATTGGAACAATTTCTATTGCTCCTTTACAAGGTTTCAATTCCAAACCATTTTCAATTTTCTTCTTTCAATTCCTCCTCATTTTCTTTTAAATTGACATACTCATCTAATATCTCCTGTAAATTAGGCTTAGGCACCAGTCCTTGAAATCGTTCTACTATTTTTCCTTGATGAAGGATCATCATAGTTGGGATGGATTTAATCTGGAAATGTTGATTCAATCCAGGATTCAACTCTGTATTTACCTTTGCGACAAGAGCGCGCCCCTCATTTTCTTTTGCCAGTTCATCGATGATTGGGCTTAGTACTTTGCAAGGTCCACACCAATCGGCGTAAAAATCTAGCAAGACCGGTGTTTTAGAAGCAGTCACCAATTCATTGAAGTTGGCATCTGTAATTTGAGTTGTAGGATATTTTTGTTTTTTCTTCCAAAACATAATCAGTGTTTTTTAATTAAACACTTAAAATCTAATTTGGTTGCATTTTAGCTTTGCGAAAGCTTTTGTTCAATGATTTACTTGATTTAAAGACAGCCTACTTGGCAGAATGCACTTCCATGAAATAATTAATCACTGCATTTTTATTAGACAATAGGGAAGGCATTATTCACGGAGTTTGGGTCGGGTTGCATACAACTACATACTCAGGAACTGCAGGGTGGTATGGATGGACTGGAAACGCTAGCAGTGGCGCTAAAGATGTTAATTGGAGGTTTGAGACTAATCCAATATCAGCCAACTTTCCAAATGGACAAAACCTTAGGATGAGAATTCAGGATGATACACCTTTTCTGAGTGGGGCAGATGATATGCAGGTATTCAATATAACTGTGAAAATTTTCTATCAATACACAACTGCATTACCAGAAGGAACTATTGCAGCCTCCAACATTATTTATAGTAATTCAAGTCAACAAGTTGATGACCTCGCTGAGCACTTTGAAGTCAATGACGAACAGCCTATTGAGTATGGACTTGTCGTTTGGTTTAAGCCTAGAACTGATAATGAGTATGAGATTTGTTCTACGCCTTACAGCAATCATATGGTTGGTGTCATTTCTGAGAAGCCTTCTGTCGTTCTTAATGATCCTCGTCTGGGACCACCTGTTGCTTTGCAAGGACGTGTTAAGGTAAAACTCGTAAATTCTGGTGAATTGATCATGTCGGGTGACTTTATAACATCGAGCAGAGTACCTGGCTACGCTCAAAATCGACGCAATTGGGTAAAATAATTGGATATGCTGTGACAAATCAAAAACCAGGTTCGGACTATGTAGAAATACTCATTCAACCTGGTCTTCATGTTCCAGATGAAGAGGTCGAAAAACACACACAAGGCGAGAAAAAGTATGGAAGGACAATGAGCAATGGGGAGTAGGGGATTCCTAGTAGGAACTTACTTTTATTCTAGTGATGCATTCTCAATTATGTGGTAATTTTCAAAATGAATTTCTATTGCTTAATGCGGGTTAAACAATTCACGAGGAAGGTATTACAAGTATGATGAGCGTATGCAGCAGAATGACTAGAACCTTCAAGACAAATCATTGATTTGTTAAATATTTTCTAAAAACAAAATATAACATTAAATTATCGATTAATATTTGGATATTAGCTCACCTATTAATGCCAAATCAACTATATATCAATTTATCAACTTTGACTGTACTACGATTGTTTATTTAAGAAAACCAAGATCCTAACATTTCAAATATCCAGGTAAGGCAGATTGAAGAAAAATAATTGTGTTCCTATTGTTTTTTATATACTAATTCTGTTGCGTTTGTGACGAAATCTGGTGAATTAAACTTCTAGTGAATTCATGTTATTAATGTAATTCTATTAATCAATAGATATGCAACATAAGGATATTATATTAGCGTTCAATTTTTTAATTTTCGTACTATGAAATTTTCATCCAAATTCTTTCTGATTTACCTTTTACTGTGTGTTTCTGTGATTGCTTTTTCACAAAACAAAGGATTAATGTTTAAAAGCACAGGTTCCCTTCAGTATGAATCCAATATTAAGTCTTTTGTGGCAGGGGAGATGCCTATTGACCTCGTCAACAATTCTTATTATCGAATCATTCAATTTGCAACGACACCGACAGTAGAAGATCAGGCAATCTTGCGCTCTTCTGGAATACAAATCCTGGAGTACATTCCTGATAATGCCTATTTAGTAGCTGTGTCTACTACTTTCAAAAAAGATTTACTCCTAAGCACTGCTGCTGAAGTTGTAAAGCCAATGACCCCAAGCGCTAAAATTGAGTATCGGCTTACAGATTGGAACATTCCAAGTCACGCGCAAGTCGCAAACAAAGCAAAGGTAGCAGTAGTTGCTATGAAAGGACTAAGTATTAAAAATTTCCAGTTCAACTTGATGGCATTGGGATTAAACGTTGAATATTATGGCGGAGATACGAGATTTGCCTATTTAACCTTATCAGAATTTGAAGTTCAAAACGTTGCACAACTACCGTGGGTAAGGTATGTCGAAATTATTGACGAAGAGGGCATGCCTGAATCAACGGAAGGTCGAACAGTACAAAAATCAAACTTCATCAATAACGATCTAACAGGAGGATTGAGCTACAACGCTGATAGTGTAGGCGTTTTGGTAAGAGATGACGGCCTAGTTGGTCCTCACATCGATTTTCATGGCCGACTACATAACTTAACTACTGATGCCACTGGGACACATGGAGATGGCGTAGCAGGGGTAATGTCAGCAGCAGGAAATCTTGATCCTAGTGTAGAAGCTGGTGGTTCAGGAGCTGAAGTATTTGTGATTAACTATTTATCTACTTTTCAGGATAATACGCTAAGCCTTCACCAGGATAGTGCTGTTGTGATTACAAATTCTTCATATTCAAATGGTTGTAATGCGGGGTATACTACAACAACAGAAACTGTAGACAACCAAGTTTTTAATAATCAAACCTTAATGCATGTATTCTCTGCAGGAAACTCCAATAATAGTGATTGCGGATACGGTGCTGGTAATCAATGGGGAAATATTACGGGCGGTCATAAAGTGGGCAAGAATGTAATCACGACTGCAAATCTATATAATGATGCTTCAATAGTTGGCTCAAGTTCTAGAGGTCCCGCTCATGATGGCCGTATCAAACCTGACATTTCAGGTCATGGACAAGGGCAAATGTCTACAGACCCTAACAATGCCTATTCTCCATTTGGAGGAACTTCTGCTGCAGCACCAAGTATGGCCGGTAACCTCGCCCAACTTTACGAAGTCTATCGTTCTATGCATAGTGGAGCAGATCCGAAGTCTGCACTTATCAAAGCTGTAGCCCTGAACTCTGCAACAGATCTGGGTACTAAAGGACCAGACTTTACTTTTGGATGGGGACTAATCAATACGGGAAGAGCTTATGAAATCATTGCCAACAATCAATATAAATTTGCTACCATTGGTCAAGGCCAAAGTAATAGCGACAGCATCGTTGTACCTCCAGGTGTAGGGCAGTTAAGGATAATGGTGTATTGGCACGACCCTGCAGGAGCGGTAAATACAACAAAAGCATTGGTCAATGATCTTGATTTAACAGTCAATGGTAATTTGTTACCTTATGTTTTAGACCATACTCCAAACCCAAACACACTAGGGAATCCTGCCACAACAGGTATTGACCGATTAAACAATGTAGAACAAGTTTCAATTGACAATCCTACCGCAGGAACGTATACAATAGACATCGATGGATTTGCAGTACCACAAGGACCACAAGAATATGTATTGGTCTATTCGTTTATCAAAGATGAAATAAAAGTGACTTACCCCTTAGGTGGAGAAAGTTTGATTCCTGGAAGAACTGAAATTATTCATTGGGATGCATTTGGAGACAATAGTTCTTTTACTGTACAATCGTCCTTTGATAATGGTGCAACATGGAGTTTTATCGCGAATGTAACTGGTAATGCACGACTGACAGAATGGGTAGTACCCAATATTCCTACAGGACAGGCCTTGGTTAGAGTCACTAGAGGTGCTCAATCGGATGTTTCAGATGAAATCTTTAATGTATTCCCTGTACCGACAGGGCTTAAGGTAGATAGTATAACGATAAATACAGCTGTAATTACTTGGGATACTGTAGCAGGTGCTACCTCTTATGATGTTTACCAATTAGGTTCAAAATTTATGGAAAATATTGCATCGACCCCTACAAATAGTTACTCCCTTAGCGCTACCAACGGTGTAGAATATTGGTTGGCGGTTGCTGCCAACGGTCCTGGAATCGAAGGAGAAAGATCAAATGCAGTGAAAATAATAGTAAATCCAAATTCAGCTTGTGGTGGCTGTTTAGCATTTTCAGCAGCATTCCCATCCGCCTATGGATTTGAATCAGGGATGGGTAACTATTGTAACGAAATAGGAGATGATTTGGATTGGCTTGTTTATGATGGCGCAACACCGTCTACTGGAACTGGCCCAAGTGGTGGATCTGGAAGTACGAATTACATTTACTTAGAAGCAAGTGGAGACAATTTTCCATCGAAATCTGGAATCTTAGGAGGTTCTTGTCATGATCTATCAGGACAAATAACTGCTTCGCTTTCATTTGATTATCATATGCATGGTATCGCAATGGGATCTTTAGAACTTGAAGTATCAACTGATGGTGGGTCTGCGTGGACATCTATTTGGTCAAAATCTGGCGCTCAAGGTAATTTATGGTTTAATGATACTTTAGATATTAGTGGATATACTGGGGGAACTTTTACATTCCGATTTACGGGAATAACAGGGAATGATTATACCTCAGATATTGCACTAGACAATATTGTATTGTCTGCATATAATTGTGGTTTTGTCCCAAACATTACCGGTGTTGATCCAACAGTTGGAAATAACGGTTCCGCTACTGTAAATCCAATTGGAGCGGGTGCCCCATTTAGTTATCTTTGGAGTACTGGGAATATGACTGCTACCAGCAGCAATTTACCTCCAGGCACGTATACTGTGAGTGTAACTGATGCCAATAGCTGTACTACAACAGCTAGTACTACCTTGATATGGGCGGGAGCGGGTTGTTTCTGTTCCCCTATTTCTGTCTTCCCGCATACTGAAGATTTTGAGCAGGATGAAGGGAGTATCTGTCAAAGTAGTTTAGATGATTTTGATTGGGAAATCAATTCTGGTACTACTGCTTCCACAGCAACTGGGCCAAGCTCTGCTTATCAAGGCAATAATTACTTTTATACGGAATCCTCTAATTCGAATTTTCCTACTATGGTTGCCGCTTTTCAAAGTAATTGCTTTGATCTGACTACTTATAATCAGGCTGAAATTGATTTCTGGTACCACATGTACGGTGCTGCGATGGGTGCATTAGAGCTTGATGTATCAGCTGATGACGGCGCTACCTGGACAACTGTTTGGTCGCTAACTGGTGATCAGACTGATGTTTGGAAAAACGCCATAATTGATGTCAGTTCTTTTGCTGGTACCAGTGGCTTTGTTTATCGATTTACAGGAACAACAGGTTCCAGTTATACCAGTGATTTCGCATTAGATCAAATAGTCTTGGATGCCAGTTTCATGACTAACAGTATTGATCTTGAAACAAAAGTTCAACTAAAAGTTCTTCCAAACCCGTTTAATCAGTATTTGGAGGTTCGGATAGATTATCCAGGAAGTGGTTCTCAAAATGGACAACTGGAAATTATTGATGTGCTTGGTGCGGTTCTGATACGACAAGACATTGAATGGAATAATCATTTTGAAGTGAAGTTGCCCATGAATATCTACTCAAATGGCATCTATTATCTGCGGTATACTGATGAAAATAATAGTTTGACCCGTAAAGTAATGAAATTAGAATAATATATAACCAAGATTATACAGAGGACAAGTTGTCTGGTTCAATACACTGTGCAGTATTACAAGGACCAAATAACTTGTTCTTTTTTTAGTTATTCATTAAATTCACATTATGAAAATTGTATTCAAATTCTTTATCTTCTCCCTGTTGTTTTGTACAATTTTGACTTCTTGTACACAAAAAAATTATAATGGAACCGTGAAGAATGACACAGATATCAAATCTTTTGTTGCAGCACCAACACCAACTGATCTGGTCAACAATTCCTACTACCGAATCATTGAATTTGCTAGTATACCTTCAGCAGATGACCAGGCAGTATTACGATCTCCGGGTATTAAAATTTTAGAATACATTCCTGAAAATGCCTACTTGGTTGAGATCGCTACCGACTTCAAAAAAGAAATTCTCTTAAACACAGCCGCCCAATTCATTAGAACGTTGTCCCTGAGTGATAAAGTAAATAATCAGCTCCAGAATTGGAATATCCCAACTCATGCGCAAGCAGGAAGTAAGGCGAAAGTAGCTGTTGTTGCCATGAAAGCGCTACTTGCAAAAGACTTTCAATCCGACTTGAAAGCAGTTGGCCTTACTGTCGATTCTTATGGCGGTGATCCAAGATTCGCTTATCTTACCTTGTCTGAGGCAGAAATGAAAAAGGTAGCTGAGTTGCCTTGGGTTCGATATATTGAGCTTATAGATGAGGAGGGAACTCCTGAGACAGAAGGAGGGAAGTAGTGCTATAGTCTTCCAGATGTTGCTACACTACATTAAAAACACTATGAAAAAACAACAATTCCTTGTTAATCAAAATATAACTTAATAGACTTCACCTCTGGTATTGGAATTTCGTTGGTTGATCCATCCTTTTCTTCTATTTTCCAATTTCCTTCCTCGTAAAGATACTTGCCTAACTTACCAGACGTGGCTTTCTTGATGACAGACTTCTCTTGCTTGAAGGAGTAAACAAAGTCAGAACCGCCTTCTCTGGTATTATAGATGATCTCAAAGGAATCGAACAAGGCAATAACTTCGGTGATGCTAATTTTTTCCTTGAATTTAAGGGTGATGTTGTAGATCTTTCTTGATGGCGAATAAAAGAAAATTACTTGAGAAATCGAATCAAAAGAAGGATCAATATAAGTGGTGGTAGCCTTTGTTTTTCTTACCGAACCAAAGAATTGTTCCGTGATTTTTTTCTTCTCAATTTGTTCCAATATTTTTGTTAAATCCTGAATCAACATGTTCATATAATTAATAGATAGGATAATAGTAAGTTCCAACCAATTCTTCCCAATCTTCCTGAGAATAATTATCAAGCACTTCTGCTCCCTCCCATAGACCTGCTTCACCGTTGTAATATTGTGTACCACCACCTCTAAGACCATCAACTCCAGGAGGAGAATCCCAAGGCGTAGCATTTGAAGTGGTAGATCTTAGTACCGGAATATCCTGTGGCGCCCTAATGGCCACCAAATTCTTCCCATTTAGATCCAAACCGAGATACTGTGCATCCTCTAGATTTGTAAAGAAATAACCTTCAAGTCTTGAAGTATCTACACCATCCTCAACATAACTACTTGGAATAAAGCGATAAACAACATCTCCTTCATTAATCGTATCTGGTTCTACGTCCTCCGTAAAATCAATACCCGCCAATTGTTGTTCATCACTTACCCACTCTCTGGCTAATTCGACTTTATCTTCATCATTGTAGTCAACCTGTTCTTCAATTGGATAGGAAGGGTCGTATTGTGGTCTGGCGCTTCCATTTTCTAATAATGTCCATTGCAAGTCACCGTCGGTCAATCGATCGTAAATATAATTCAGATCAGACTTGTCCGTTAAATCAAAACTTTCGTAACCAGTTGACTTGGAAATCAATAACACCATTATATCTTCAACGGACAATTGTGAATTACCACCAATAAAATACTTCATGTAATAAGCTCCATAAATCATTTCATCCGTGATGGTGGCATTCAGAAACATGTCATGGCCACTCTCGTGGAATAAGGTAGTCCCTTGATTTATGAAGAATACTTCATCGAACACCATATCGTGCGTTCCTGGAAGTGTACCTGGGCTAATAAAGTCAATTATTCCTTTAATAGCATCAATATTCTGGTCGGAATACACAACACCACCACCTGGTACTTTTTGATCCGTTTCAAGCATAAACTTCGCTAGGAAATTTAATTGATCATCTTCGAAATAACTCAGGCTAACCAGTAAATTCCCAAGAGGGCGATTGGTTGAATCTGATATTTTTCCGATAACTGGCCAGACACTGTTAAAGTCATTATCCACATCTCTAAATCGTTTGACTAAGTTAGAGAATGGGCCATTTTCCATAATGGTTTTAATATCTTCCAGACTAGTGACATCAAAGTTGTAGTCAAGTCCCAATTCATCCAAATCATAGCCCGCATTCATAGATTCAATCAGTACGGCTGCCATTATGGCTTCATCTGTATTGTCTTCGTAGTGTTCATCCGGTCGCGTTCCAAAGATATGCTGAACAACGTCAATACCAATCGCAATTAATGAACCTATAGCCAATCCAAGGGCAGTACCCACTCCCGGGATTAAGGAACCAATCAAGGCACCTGCAAGTGGTAATCCCGCTTTTATGGCTCCTTCAGTATCTCCCTCATTTATTGCTTTGATCAGTTCAAACCCAGAAAATGCTAATGTAATGAAGGTCCCTGCTTTACCAAGTAACTTGGCAGCTCCTGGCTTACCATTTAACGCAGCAAACTGAGAAGCAAATTCTGAGGTTTCAAAGACGGCATTGAAAATTGTTTTAAATTCAGGGTTGTCCCATGCTTTATAAATAGAACTAGCAGCACCCAACCCTTCAGAAACAATACCAAGCTTACCCCGTTTTGATAATTGCGACCAGCTTAAGTTTTCTGAATTTAGTGTAAGACTCTCGACATCAATTCCCTCTACAAAGTCTCCAGCTTCCAATGTTTTCTTGTATACACCGATTAAGCTGTTTGAGATTCCAATTCCTCCTGGGACTGTTGGATCTTCAACAAAATTTAAGACAGAGGTTCCAATAGATAGTGCGGTGCCAAAGCGAGCTAATGTTGTTTTTTGATCCTCAGATAAATCAAGTTCTTTATTACTGGCAATTTTACTGAATACGCCACCAATACTCCTAACTAACCCAATCGGATTCGGGTTATTGTCACTATAAAAATCATTAAAAGTGGAAGTGATATCTCCTCTTGCCGATTCCATTGCTTCTGCTAAAACAGGATCGGAGTAAGCGAGCTGCGTGCTTAAACCAGTAATGAAGGAGTCAACACTTGAGGCATCACCAGTAGAACCAAGTGCTTGTAAGCCTAAATCAGCTCCCACCATCACGGAAGTATCCATCTTCTCAGAGAACGTGATAAAGTCAGTAGTGTCGCCGGCCTCTTCTGTACTTCGGGCGTCATAGCGTGCACTGTTATCCCTAGCAGTGTCCATCCAGGTCCGCTGTCCATAACCTGATTTCAGAATGGTGTCTGCCAAAACCTCCCTTCCTGCATCAGAATTGATAAGGTCGGTGGATTGATAAAGTGTCGAATGGAGATTGTCTATTTGACCGTTATTAACGAAAGGCGCATCCGTAAAGTGATCAATAGCATAAGCTGCTCCTTGTAAGGTAGAAGCATAATTGGCGGATTGTTCTTCATAATTATCAAAATCAACCGCATGCTCTTGCATGTATGTCTCAATTGCTCCGTTGATTGCTTCTTCGGAAAATCCTCCTAGTTGCAGATCCTGCACAAGGTGGGACAATTCTGACATCCTGTTTGTATGCGTTTCAGCTATATCATTAAAGTTATCCCTTGCAGTATCAACGCCACTAGTAGTCCTAGTGAATATTTGTGAAGCAATAGTGTTATGTCCATCAGCATATAGCGTTTCACTGATGGCGTAGGAGAGTAACGATCCATTACCATTTGCTGCAGAATTGTTCATGGCAGACAATAATCCCTCGTCTTCCAGAAAATAACCAGGCCCAAAAAAGTAGTCTTCACTTGCAATTGATTCTTCAATATATTCTTGAATCGGACCACTGTTTTCGATAAAAAGAGTTGCCAATTCTTCAGCGCCTTCAATGCCTGTGACTTCCGCAATATGTGCGAGATTGCCATAGACGGCTTCCACCCCTTCCTCTTCGAGGGTAGTCATATTCTCAACAATAAATCCAATTTCGGCACTTCCCTCTTCCAACACTCTCATTTGAAGATCTGGAGGAAGTCCTTCTATTTGCCCTGCAAGAAGCAAGGAGGTTTCAGTAAGATTGACACCTTGCTCATCGGTGGTTTCCAAATCAACAAAATCAGCATTCCCATCTGAAAGATTCCCAATTACTTCCGAAACGATCAAATCCTCAAGCTGTGTATCAGACAACATTTCGCCATCTGCACCAAACATGGCTTGTTCTTCAAGAATATTGTCGGCTGTCAGTTGTATTTCGCTTATTTCTTCTCCTGGTACCATACCATCTATCGCTCCCGAATCTTCCATTTCAGAGGAATTGCCATCATTGCTCATGATCGCTGCTATTTCTGCATCTGTATAAGCACCTCCAGTTTCCGGGTTGATAATTTTCTCTCTGGTGTTTTCATCTGCAGCACGTACTCTATCCTCTGCAATGTTAATTTCATCAAGTCGACGGTTTTCTGCATTTTCAATAGCAGTATTCATTTCTTCATCCGTGTATGCACCTCCGGTTTCTGGATTGATTAAATGCTCTCGTAAATCATCATCTGCAGTCAATAAGCGGTTTTCCGCTGCAGTAATTTCATCAGATTTGCGTTGTTCTGCATTGCCAAGAGCTTCCGCCATTTCTTCATCCGTATAAGCGCCTCCAGTCTCTGGGTTGATGATTTTCTCCCGCGTGTTTTCATCAGCATTTAACAGCCTATCTTCTGCTTCTTGTCGGCTTCTCTCTACATCGGTAAACGCTCCTTCTGCAGATCTCAAACCGGCTGTTGTAGGCACAGCAGCGGCGGCTGTCTCTGCATTACTTGCAATCATACCTGCCAGTGAACTCAACATGCTACTGAGTGCACCTTGCAGACTATCTACCGCTCCCGATGCTTCGGTCTGTGAACGTGATTCAATGGCCTGTAATTGTTCTTGGGCACTGGCTACTGTTTGCCCGAATCCGGCAATAGCCTCCGTGGTAATGCTTGACGATTCCTGCTCATGTCCTGCTTGCGCTTGGCTTAATGCCTGCTGTGCTGCACCAAGAATTTCCTGTACGCTGGACGTAAATGAACCAACAGCTTCCTGACCTCCAGCAATCGCCTGAGCTGCCAAGTTTGATAATTTCGAAGCAGACTGTGTGCCTATGTCTATTATCCCTTGTTTTGTATCATCTAGTCCTTGGGTAACAACTTTCTCAATGCCTTCAATAGACATGTTGAGCTTATCTTCATATGGCTTAATCCTTCCCTCTATTTCTTCCTTAGCCGGAGCCGGAGCACCATCCGTCAATTCTTTAACGTTAATCAGATCATCTCTGAATTGCTCAAGTGTTTCGACTGCGGAGTTTTGAAGGTTTTCGGTTGATTCTGCCGCCATTTCAGCAATTTGGGCAATGCTTTGACTACTCATAGTGTCAATCCCTTCTAGTTGCCCTGATTCTTGAGCTTCTAGGGATTGAATTGCGCCTTCTGCTGCTAGATTAACAGCTTCGATATTAGATGTTTTTGCCGTGTCTGCTTGCTGTATGGCACTTTGTTTTGCCGTTTCCAGTTCCTGAGAGGCTTCGGTGTATTGCCCTTCTAGTGTAGCTAACTCTGCGGCAGCCACTCCTTGCGCTTCTTGTTGTGCAACAGCCATGCTTTGCATTAAGGCATCCGCTGCGGAATTCGCTTGCTCGATCATGCTTTGCGCTACTGCTTGACCGGTTTGCTCTGCTGCTTGTGCTCTAGCTTCATTTTGAGCGTTAGCATCTATTTCTGCCTCATCACTTACATCTGAGCGGAATTCAGTAGCTGCCTCACTAGCCACCGCTTTTGCTTGTGCTGCAAAGTCTGCCCCCATTGTCCTCATTTCGCCTGCTGCTGTGGTGTAAATGCTCTCAACGGCTGCCATCGTAGCAGCTAAGGCTGTGTTAATCTGACCAACAGCTACACCATATTCTGTTTCAACAGTTGCAGCGTTGGTGGTGTAGGTCCCTTCTATTGCGGCAACAGTGGATTGATGTTGGCTTTCAATTTGACCAATGATACCACCCTTTTGTTCATTAACAGAGGCTTTAAATCCAGCAAACGCAGAAGTGATTGCACCTTTTTGTTCGCCTGCTGCTGCGGATACAATAGACTCAGCTTGCGCTCTAGCGGACTCTATCTCTGCTGGTATCTCTTTTGCTTTTTCGGTAACAGATTTCGCTTTGTCAGTAGTGTTATACATCAATCTGTTTACTCTTCTGTCTGCCTCTGTTTTATCCTCATTCGCCTTGTGATCTAAGTCATTTTTCAGTTGTCGTTTTTCCTCTTCATCTTGGACGGGCAATGAATCGGCATCGATTTCTTGTTTTTCAAATTCGACTGAATCCGCTATGACAAGATGGAAATCCGCAATTAAATTATCAAATATTTCCGGGTAACTTAAGTTTTCGGAGTCGTTTTCTGCGGTCTCTTGATGTCCTTGCAATTCTTGTGTCAATTGTTCTACGGGTGGTTGATCTGTCGGTGGACTTTCCCCAAGAGGTGGCGTTTCAGAATTTTCTTCTGATTGCTCTGTATCCAATTGGTTGTCTTCTTCTGTTATGTTCTCAACTGTTTCTTCTGTTTCGTTGATGACTTCATCTGATTCAGGCACTTCAGTCTCATTACTGTTTTCCTCTTTTACTTGTGTTTCTGGCGGAATTTCTTCTTCCTGTTTGGTTACAGCATTGATGTTGAAAGGTCGTAATTCTTCCGAGTCTTGGGAGCCTATTGATTCATCAAGGAGACTAGTTTCATGAATAAGGTCATCGAGTTTTGGATTTATTTGTTCTGTGTTGTCCTGTTTTTCTTTTTCTTTAGCGCCCTCTATTCCTATTTGTCCAGGTACAAATTTCTCAGGCATTTGAAATTCTTTAATCAACTGATCGACTGATTGCTCGTTGCTTAGGACGGCATCAAAAAGCGCTTTGGTTTGATTATTCGCGTTAAGAATGTCAAACACATTAGGTCTGCCTTGTAAAATCTGTTTTAAGTTTTCCGTTTGGAGGTTGGCTTTCCGTTTTGGTAAGGTATAGTTTCTTTTTTCGATTGTAGTTTTAGAGGGAGTGCTTCCTACGGCAAATGCATTAAAAAATTGACGTTCTTTATTCCTGTCTTGGAAGTTTAATTTAAAAGGTGGTTTGCTTATTTTTACAGATTCCTTCGTTGTTTTTTTAAAGGGGTCTTTTGCCCTGTTGCCTTTTGCTGTTCCGTTGTTTTTTGCCTTAGCAAATCCATTATCTGGAGGATTATTGCCGATGGTGTTTGGGGGAGAAGCGGCAGCACTTCCACCTGAAACGCTATTGGCACCTGAAGTACTATTTTTCTTTTTTTCTTCCGTGTCTTCCCCACCTCCTGAAGTCGCTTTACTGTTTCCTGATAAATTTAGGATAGGGGGCGCTAGACTCTTAACAGTTGTCTGAGTTTTATCTTTAGGTTCAAGAAGATCTGCATTCGCTCTATGCTTCTTCTCTTCCTTCTGGTTTTTTTTATTTTGAAATGTTTGTAGTTCTGGTCTCAAGTGGTAGCGTTTACATATATAAGTCGTTTAACTAGCAATTAAAGAATCGTTAATAAACAAGCAAATGAAGTGAAATAGAATGCAATTAATGAACTTGATTTAAATAAATTATTCTTGCTATAACTACATTAAATATAAGTACTTATGACGACAATCCCAAGTTTAGCGATAGCAAAAATCTTGATACCATTAAATCCAGATTCTTGATTACTTGGGGCCATCCTTCTATTCGTACCTCATTTCAGGTCGCGTCGTCCGACACTCTTATGCAGCAGCCAATTTATCAATTATCTCTGCATATTCAAACAACACCTACCACCGCTTGTCTGGTTTAAAATATAAATGAGTATACCGTTAATACAGGAGGCTACACACTGGAAAACAATGACAATATTCTAAGTGAAGGAGCAACCTGAGACTATGAGGAACAATTAATAGGCGCTGAATACTTAAGGAGTGTCTCCTACAGTAAACGCGACTAAGCCGTAGGTTATCGTTGTCCTCTTTGCTTTGCCCTGCGAGATACATTAAATCGCAGGAAGATTTCAGTTGAAAAAAGGGTTTGCTGTGCATTATTTGATTGCAAATTCAGTCTATACATTTCAAAATTAGGTGAAGGATTGGCATTTAGATTGAGGATAGAAGTGAAATCGGGATCCCGTTCATAAAAATTCAGTTGACCAATGAACCCAAATCCAACCCCAAGCTGAAAAAAAAAAGATTGGTTGTGGTAGAAATCTACCATCGAAGAAATTTGCGTGGTAAAAGAAGGGATTGTCTTTTTATCAGGATCTACACCTCCAGATAATGCCGCGAAAGAGGTAAAACCGTTGGTGCTAGTTTCCATATTTAATAAAAGATAAGGAACGGAGGCCGTCAATGTCATAAGAGTAACCCCAACATCTGATTGAAAACTAATGCCTGCCGGTCGACAACCATTTGATTTTTTAAAGGGGATTCGGTAATTACCAAACACCATAAATTGAGCGACATTGCCAGATATTTTTTGTTGCAGAATGCCAAAGGAGTTGATTAAAAAACCATTAGTACTTAACCTTTGGCTATAAATGATTTGCGTTTGATAGCTGATAGACGGAATGAATTTACTAGTTAAACCAAGAGAAAAATTACTGTGAAACTTGTATCCTGCTGAAAGCGAAAGGGCAATTGATTCCTTTTGATTTTTACTCCTGTTTTCCTCTGTTTTGGTTGTGAAGGAAGCACCTAGTTCCTCTGAATTTGAAGAAATACCAAGGCTTTCTTTCTTGGAAAAATGTAGGATTCCAATCCCAACTCCAACCGTAAAAGTAAAGGCTGGTTCAGACTGCCTCTTTAATGGATCTGTTGTCCGCTTTGTTTGAGCAATTAAAGATGTGGAAAGCAAGCACATCAGCAGTATCAGATAGCTTTTCATCATGTTTAGTTTATTTAAAAAAGAAGGATGCAGATAATTGGTTAAACAAAATTACCTGCATCCGTACTTAAAATAGTAGTCTTAATCGATCTCAACCAAGTTTAGATAGTAGTATATTCCATGCTGGATTCGTTTTTATCTACAATAGGCTGCTCTTCTGAGCTGCGAGCGTTCGGATTGGCTGCACCGGTGTCTCCTTGAGGATTTTGCGCAGAGAAATATTCATAGGTGTTTCCTTGAGCATCCGTTACGTTCATAATCAATATATACGCAGATACATCGATTTGAAAATTAGGCATTCTTCCTTCAGCCCAAAGATCAATGTTCGCAGTTCCTCTAACCGCCGTTTCCTTTGTTAGGCTACTGAAAGCAGACTTAATTTCTTCCTTGGTTTCGTCGGTATGTTTCTCTCCTGCAATCCAGCCCCATAATCCGGAAGTCCCTTTTTCAAATTTGTACTTGGTTCGAAGTTCGTTAAAAGCAGTGGAAGTATCTATAGTTCTCATTGAGAAACTGAAAGATCCTTGTACGTGTGCACTGGCTCCTAAACCAGAGACACTGGCACCGACTCCAACATGGATTCCTTTTTTAACTGTTACTTTGTAAGAGTTTTGGCCTGTGGAAGCGCTATTAGAGGCAAATCCTAAAGCAGGACCATCTCCAAATTGAATTTCCTGACCGACAAAATGATGTACATTACTCATGATAATTAATTTTGTGAAATCTTATCTATATTTTTTGATAAGCATTTCGGGTTATATAAGTGAAATTTATGTTTCAAATTTTAGCATTAAATTTTAGGGCTAATAATTGAATATCAACCTTTTGTGTTAATCTTAATTGGTTCTGTTTTATTTGATTACCGCTTCAAAATATTCTTCTTCTTGATACAATTCAAAGGTAAATACATCCGCTATCTAATACTTCAGTGGAAATACTAATATTTAAAAAGTAGTGGAAACCCCTAACCGTTTAAACCGAGATTATGCATCTTCAAATGTACTTCAGAATACTTCATTTAATTATTAACTATTGACAACACAAATATAGGGTGGACTGTCCTAGTAAGAAACCAGAATAATTTCCAATAAGATATATTAATTAAAATACATTAATAAATAAATAATGCTTATATTGGTTTAATATAAGCAAGGAATAAAAAATTCGTCTCCGGTTTTGATAACCAAAACATTGGTAGAGGTACAAATGTTAAAAAACAAGAGACACTGCTGGTATCATTTCAATCTAGTTTAAAAGCGAACTGCAAAATGAGTAAAAGGGAAGGTCGGATTCGTATTTCATTTGAAGTATTGTGTGCATTAATCTTATGGAGCATAAACTTTTGTATACCTTATACTGAGTATGATCTTACTATAGCACTCATGCTTTAGGCATTTATTCTTTCAATTATTTTTTATTTAGGTTTCTCAGTGTATTGGATTAAGAGGGAAGAATATTTGGCAAATTGGATTGCGGAGGCAATTGTATATTCATTAATTTGTTCTCCATTAACAATTGGAATTGTTGTTTTGAATATTCATGAGTTTTTCAAGATCTATATAATAACTTGAAACTTTAGGCAAGGCTTATTCTCACTCTCCAGAAAAGGCTTCTGATCTTATAATTTTACAAAAATAATTCCCACTGCTTATCCCTTCTTATCAATATACCCCTTCAACAACGCAATCGCATCCTTATTATTCAGCGCCTTAGCGACTGACATTGGCGTATCCCCGCCCATCATTTCTTTAATCGTAGGATCAGCGTCAAATTTTAATAGCAACTGAGCGATTTCTAAGTGGTTAAAACGGATACTGTCGACTAAGGCGGAAGCCATTATTTCAGGATGTTGGTAGTTAGGATCCACTCCAGTCTTTAAGTGGTAGGCGACCAACTCTTTATCTCCTAGCTCTACGGCGTAAAACATCTCTTTCCAATTGCCGCCTGACATATTTTTTGATTTTGGTATTAGTGTTTGTTTTCTTTCAAATATACAAATTAACTCGAATTGTTTTAGGCGCTTCAATCAGCTATTTTGCTAGGCGACTTCACTAGGAGACACTATACTAGGAGACACGCCGCTGGGCAGCACACTTCTAGCAATCAGCTTGCAAAAGACATCAATAACATAGTTGTAGTTCTTCTCAACCTTCTTTTATTACGAAACTATTAATTTTATTGTTTACTTTTGAATATATATTATTGCCACTCAATTAAACACAAAACACTTGTTCGAACAAACATTTAAAAACATTGATGACTTACTGTATAAAGATGCAGGGGCGGATAGCGAACTAGATTATATAGGGCAAACCTCCTGGATCATGTTTCTCCGATACCTCGACGAATTGGAAGCGGATAAAGCGGATGAAGCTGAACTAAAAGGAGAAGATTATCAATTTATCTTAGAAGAAGAATACCGTTGGCCCAATTGGGCAATGCCCAAGGGAGAAGATGGCGAATTAGACCACCATGTCGCCATGACCGGGCCAGACCTCGTCACTTTTGTAGATGGTAAGCTATTTCCTTACCTGGCAGGATTTAAGCAAACGGCAGAGAATCCTAAAACCATAGAATATAAGATCGGGGAGATCTTCTCCGAACTCAAAAACAAAATACAAAGTGGGTACAACCTACGAGAGATTTTGGAGTATGCCGACGCACTTCCTTTCCGTGCTTCCAACGACAAACACGAACTCAGCCACCTTTACGAAAGCAAGATCAAAAACATGGGTAACGCTGGTCGTAATGGTGGACAATACTACACCCCACGACCATTAATCCGAGCCATGATCAATGTGTTGGATCCACAAATCGGAGAGAAAGTATATGATGGTGCTGCTGGCTCTTGCGGTTTCTTATGCGAAGCCTACGAGTACATGCAGGAGCGCATGAAACCAACCACTACCAATCTTAAAACATTACAAGAGGCTACCTTTTTCGGAAAAGAGAAAAAAAACCTCGCCTACGTGATCGGTATTATGAATATGATCTTGCACGGCATTGAAGCACCCAATATTATTCATACTAATACCCTAGGCGAAAACATTCGGGATATCCAAGAAAAGAACCGATATCATGTCATCTTGGCCAATCCACCCTTTGGCGGCAAAGAACGAAAAGAAATACAGCAAAATTTCGATATCAAAACAGGAGAAACCGCCTTCTTGTTTATGCAGCATTTTATCAAAAGCCTGAAGACTGGTGGACGGGCAGCGATTGTCATCAAAAATACCGTGCTCAGTAATACCGATAATGCGGCAGTATCCTTACGAAAACTCCTACTAGAAGGCAGTAACCTGCATACCATCCTAGATATGCCAGGCGGTACTTTCTTAGGTGCTGGAGTAAAAACAGTCGTACTCTTTTTCCAAAAAGGAGAACCCACTAAAAAGATTTGGTACTACCAATTTGACCCAGGACGAAACATGGGGAAAACCAATCCGCTAAATGATAAGGATTTGGAGGAGTTTGTACAACTGCAAAAAAAGAAACCCGAAACGGAAAAGTCTTGGACCATTAAAGCGAAGGATATTGATGAAGAAACGTTTGATTTAAGTGTGAAGAATCCAAATACGCCGGAGGAAGCACCCTTGCGCAGTCCGGAAGTAATTTTGGAGGAGATGGGAAGTTTGGACAAGGAGACGGCTTCTATTTTGGAATCTATAAAAGCGTTGATATGAGAGATGGATGGAAATATGATGAATTAGGTAATCTTTGTAAAACTGGCGCTGGTGGCACTCCTTTAAAAAGTAAGATGGAGAATTACGAGAATGGAACTATTCCTTGGTTAAGAAGTGGAGAAGTTAACAATAGAAATATTATTGATTGTAAAATTAAAATAACAGAAATTGGATTAAACAATTCTTCGGCCAAATTATTTCCGCCAAGAACTGTACTTATAGCGATGTACGGAGCGACAGCAGGTCAAGTTGGCATTCTAAATTTCGAATGTTCAACTAATCAAGCAGTTTGTGGAATTTTGCCAAATGAAAATTTCATCCCAGAATTCTTATATTATAAATTTTTAGAAGGGCAAGATGCATTGATTAAACAAGCCGTTGGCGGTGCACAACCAAACATTTCACAAGCAAAAATAAAAAAGACATTAATCCCTAATATTCCCCTCCCCGAACAAAAACAAATAGTAGCCATCCTAGACCAAGCCTTTGCCGCCATCAACCAAGCCAAAGCCAACATTGAAAAAAACATCCAAAATGCGAAGGAGCTTTTAGATTCATATTTTTTAAAAGTTTTTAAAGACAATGCAAAAAATACGAAGCAAGTTGAGTTAGGGGAAGTTGTGAATTTATCAAGAGGACACAATCCACCCAAAAGTAAATTCATTTACGAAAATAAAAAAGACTATGTAAGATTTTATCAAATTAGAGATGGATGGTCTGACAAGTATAAAGTATATGTTCCCAATAGTGAAAAACTACATAAAGTTGAGCCAAACGAAATCTTAATGGTCGCATATAGGCATATAGGTAGAGCGTTCAGAGGTGTTTCAGGTGCATTTAATGTGGCTTTATGTAAAATTTCAAATAAAGATATAACCATTTTAGATGATGATTATTTATTTGAGTTAGTTCCTAGTCCCTATATAAAGGGTGAGCTATTAAAGAGGTCAGAACGGTCTCTTATACCCTCCATGTCAGTAAAGCATTTAGAGAAAATCCTGATTCCTTTGCCTCCTATTGAAAGACAAATAGAAATAAGAAAATCTATTTCAAAGATCAAAGAACAGTCAAACAACTTAATAGATAGTCTTGAAAAAAAGCTCCAAAACCTAGAAGAACTAAAAAAATCCCTACTCCAAAAAGCCTTCGCAGGAGAACTCAACCAAGCAAAAGCAACCGCATGAACGAAGCACAAACCAAACACGATTTAATAGAGCCCGCCTTGCATGCAGCAGGCTGGGGTACGGTTAAAGGCAGTCGTTTGCGTTTGGAGTTCCCGATTACCGCAGGGCGTTTGATTGGGCAAAACAGACGAGCCACGCCCTTGTTTGCAGATTACGTGTTAGAATATAAAAATAGAAGAATCGGCATTGTA
>Ga0209186_1000648_pt1 | contig 27167 bp, 19 predicted proteins | sample SidtaG_FD_187426 | JGI IMG/M metagenome (GOLD analysis project Ga0209186, IMG submission 187426) | Marine algal microbial communities from Sidmouth, United Kingdom - Sidmouth_Male2 metaG (SPAdes) (version 2) | ecosystem: Host-associated > Algae > Red algae > Unclassified | place: Sidmouth...
GTGACGAGTGACTGGTGACGAGTGACGAGTGACTGGTGACGAGTGACTGGTGACGAGTGATTGTATTTCTTGATAGAGGTTTCGACCTTTTAAAATAGACTCGATAGTAGCGGTATGGCAAGTAGTTTTTGTGGTTTAAGTGGTTTTTGTAGTTTTTGTGGTTCTTACCTGTTACCAAGTCTACTTGCCATAATAGTGGATAGCGAGACCGTGTGTGACGACGGAGCAATTGACCGTTCTCTCCTATTTATACTTTATTTTTCCTTGTCCATTTGTCTATATCGACCCATTTTAGCCAACTTGTATTTTCTTGTCGGTCTTCTTTATTGTTCATTTTTCCTGCTTGTTGTCTTGAGAAAAAAGTGGTATCCATATTTTCTGTTAAGGGATCGATTTCCATTGCTAATTGGTACTTTTTTCTAAAGAATCCATCTTGAATACGCATATCGGGTTTTGACAAAAACAAGCCGTGTCCTGGATGGGTGTGAAACCAACCGATGACTTCTAAGTCTTCATATTCTTCTTGTACTTCTGCCAATTCTGCCCAAGCTTTAGAGCCAAATTCTATCTTGTAAACGCCTTGTTCGTTGGGTGTAATTGGAACAAATTTTTCTAAGGCAACTTCATATTGATTGTCTTGAGCTTGATAGTCATAATTCCCCAATAAAAAGCCGCCAATTTCTGGTGTATCGACTTCTTCTGCCATTGTTTTTTTGTTTTGTTCTCGTACAAAATCATCTAAATCTTGAATGCATTTTTGATGTAAAAACAAATCTGAAATGGCGGTATCTTTCCAAATTTTTTCTAAATTAATTTTGAAGTATTTGCTTTTATTGAGTTGTAATCCTTTGTGTGTTTTTCCGTTAACTTTTCCATTGACAAGGAGTTCTTCTTTCTTTTTAATGATGAAAGACTTTTGTTTGTTATTTTTTTCTTTGAGTTTGCTTTCGATTTCAACGGCTTCTTGTGCTTTGCGTTGGTTTTGTTTTCGCTGTGTTACAAAATAAAAAAGTCCGCCCAATAATAACAACAAACCAAATAATACAGGTGTTAAAATACTGCGTTCTGGTCGCTGAATTTCGATGCTATTAAATGTCACAACTTCAGATTTTCGTTCATCCATAAATTGCACTGTATAATTTCCCTGCAATCCATCGTTGCTTAATGTCTCTTTTGATAACTCAAAATAGTCTCCTTCTCCTAAAGGGTAAAGGTGCTTAAAGGACTCTCCTGTTCGTTTCAGCTGTGCATAATAAGGAGCTTCCCCTCCTACTACATTATAAAAAATGAGATGGGTTTCATCTGTTTTAAGACTTGATTTTAGGGCTTGTGCTGTATTGTCAATTACGAATTTTGCCTTTTTATTTAAAGCATCGGTAACACTAATATTGATGCTTGCATTGTCGGCTATATCCAAGATTATTTTGTTGTTTTCAATCATTAAATCTTGAATATAATTGCTATTGGAAAACTGTATATTTTCTTCGGTGATGGGGGGTTCTGCATACTCTAAAGTAATGACAAAATTGTTTCCTTTTCGTTGAATAAATGGATCAATAGCCAATGACTTTTGCTTTGCTTCTTCTACATATTTAGCTTCATATTTGCCATCGAATTTTTGGTTAAAAATCTCACTATATTTCACGTAATCATTAAACGCACTGAGTTGTTTTTTTTCATTCGCAATTTCCCATAATCTATCGTCTATTTTGGATTTTGCAGCAGAACGAAACGCACCGTTGGGAGCTTGTTTTAGATAGTTTTCATAAGCAGTCGTTTTATGAATATATTGTGCTTTTTTCCATTGCAAAGTATCTATTTTATTTTGTGCTTCCTTCCAATTTTTGCCATTGGGATATTTACGGCAATAATTGCGATACGCTTTCAGGCTGTTTTTGCCCAACGTCTCTTCCCAAATAGCGACTTCCGCTTTCTTTTGGGTCGAGGGTAGCGGTACTTTGTTGGTGTTTTTCTTTGTTGTTTGCTTTTTATTTACTGTTGGTTCTTTCGCTTCAGCGATTTCAATTTCTTCTATTTCCTCCTCCAAAAAGGCTTCTTCAATTTCATTTTCTACGCCAACAATAATACTATAAAACTGTGTAAATATTCCATCTGATGTTTGCGCTGAATTAAACCCTTTTTTAATTTCTCCTTTGTGTGTTTTTATGATAAAAGGGATTCTAAAATTCCCTGTAGCATTTTCTTCTACTTTGAATCTTAAAGTCTCTTCATTGCCTCCCGTTTTCAATACCACATCTTTGGTTCTAAGCGGTTGCAAACCTTGTAAATTCCTAAAGTTTGTGGATTTAATAATTAGTTCATTTCTAAGGTGTTTTCCCTTAGGTTCATTCCAAATAACGTCTCCAAACTTAATGCTCATACCACCTTCTTCCAACTCTCCATAATTGAGTGTTATTTCATTAGATTCGTTGGGCATAAAAATTTCATTGGGCTGGCTTCCCATAAAATTTTGCTCAATGGTAACCTCAACTGCCCCTTCTATCATGGCGTCATTCGACTCATAATAGAAAGGAATTTTTTGATATTTTTGCTGTCCCATTAGTTGGGTAGCGCAAAAAATAATGCTATATATCCAGTATTTTTTCATTCTGGTTATCATCTATTTTTATAAACTAACCACCCGACTAATAATAGTAAGGGGAATGATAGAAAAGCCCATAATGGGATATTGGCTCTTGCGGTTTTGGTGGTACGATATGTTCCCACTTCGCTGGCTGTAATGCCTTTTCGACTGTCTTTGACAAAAATGCTATAAACACCTTTCAATCCTTCTGCTGCTAATTTTTCAAGTAAAATATCTGTATTGAGGCTATCCCCCAAAGCATAAGAAAATACAAATGCATCTCCTTCTTTCTGAAAGTCCGCAAAATAAGGCGGCAACCCTCCTGTTACATTTACATTTATAGCTTCTTTATTGTATTCAAATTTTGCGACCAATTGTGGAATCCCACCATCAACAAAAATCTCCTTTGTTTTTCCTCTCGCATCTTTCAACAAAATTTTATGCGCCTTTAAGTCTTTAACTTTAATAAAAATCTTATTTTCTTCTTCTTTTATATCGACTTCTATTTGTTCTTTATCTCCTTCGATTACTTCATAAATTAAAGGCGATTTTGCATAAAACAACTCAACTATAAATTCCTTTTTTTCTTGGGTAATCGTGGCATCTATGGGCTGTAATTCCAATGCTTTTTGACGTGCTTGTGTCGCATAATTTCCATCAGGAAACAAATCTAAAAACTCTAAATACAAATTTAAACTATCTTTAGAAGAGGTAAATTTCCATAAAGAATCTTCTGCTGACACCACAATTTCTTCTTCTACAACTGTATCTATTATTTCAGTTTGATCATTGACAATAATGGCTCCTGTCGCTGTAACACTGATGTATTCCCCAAGATTTTTAGAGGCTTCACCAAATTTGTTATAAACAGTTAATCCCACAGAATATTTTCCAGTATTTTCGTAAGTGACAACGGGTGATTGTTTGTTAGAGGTATTTGGTAAACCGCCTTCAAATGTCCAAGTCCATTTTTCTGGATTGTTCGTTGATTCATCATAATAATGCACCACGTTTCCCACTTGTATGGTCGAGGCACTTACTGCAAAATTAGCGGTGGGTTTTTGTCCTTCTTGTGTGTCTGTTCCCTCTATTTCAATCCCTACAATATTGTAATTTTGAGAGATATTTCCCTGCCCTACTTTTCCATCTTTTGTGAAAATTGTATAGTCTAATAAAATCGTACTATATCCATTTTCTGCAACCTTATAGATGACCTCAACTTGATCCCGCTCATTTTGTAAAAATCGTTTCGGAATGGTATTTATATACGTTAGTCCTTTTACTTTATTGGGTGGCACAATTCTTAATTGAAAATCTTTGTGTTTTTTCTTTTCCCAATCAATATTTCTAAATAACAGAATCACTTTTCCATTTTCGACGTCTTTAAAATCCAATTTAGGGTTGTGTCCATGTAGCCATTTTTTCTCACCATCTTTTTCTAAAACAAGACAATATTCAAAACTTCCCTCGTATGATTTTTTACCTTTTGTTTTTTCTGAATACTTAAAATTCACCTTGTTCATTTTTTGGCAAAAAATACTTATACATGGCAAAATTATCAACCAAATTAATATTCCCAACTTGATAAATTGCTTCGACATTTTTTAGAATATAAGAATTAGGTAATTTTTTTTTAGGAGCGAAAGGTTTGGTGCTTCGTCGTAACGTATAGGCCTGCTATCCGCTACTATACCAAAAGGCCTTGCAGGCCAGCTTTAGACGTTGCAGTGCAACGTCTCTACCCAGCCATTCCGCCCACGCTGCTTTTGGTATAACGCTACTATCAGGGCTATTTTACATGGGCTATACTACTATTTTTTTCGTTTAATACTAATTTTTAAATTTGGTTTTTGATCAATGTCCTCAGCTCGGATAGAGTTAGGTTTTTTGTTGTTGCTACTTGGCTTTATTTTTATTTTGGTGAGTTTGGCAGGGGCTTTTTCCTCAATATTTGGAGGGGTTGCTGGGTAAAATTCTTCTTTTCCTTCGATTAAGCCGACACCTTTTTTAACAATTTGATTGGGTTCTGCAAAATCTCTTACCCATTTTGCGACCTTTTCATCTTCGGGATATGGTGTTACATTGATGGCATGGTAATTCTTGTATTCCAATATTCTGCCAATGCGGAGTATCAGTAAATCGAGGTTATAGAGTTTGCCAAATTCTTTGGTATTGCTGCAAATTCGTCCTTTATATTGTCCTTCTGACTTGATATTGGGATGCCATATATCGCTGATAACCTTGCACTTAGGCGATTTTACAGGATATTCTTTGGGAAGGGTAATTTCGATTTCATGGTGTGTGTCGTATATCGGGAAACTACTGTCATTGATGCCTATAATGCTTTTGACATCATACATAATCCGATAGACTTCGGGAGGTGCATTACTGCTCTGACCTTCTCGCCTAATTACTTGATAACTGAGACCTTCATTCGATTGGCATAAATCATCTACTGAAAGATGTTCTTTTGCCAGTCGCTTTTCTCTGGGATTCAGTTTTTTAAAATCATAAGATAAATTTTCCATACAAATGGGCATTTAACAAAATAAATTAGGCTCTTTTTTTAAGTAAATTGAGTAAGAACTTTAGCGTCAAGGCAGTGAAAAATAGCCCTGATAGAAATGGTATGGCAAGTAGTTTTTGTGGTTTAAGTAGTTTTTGTGGTTTTTGTGGTTCTTACCTGTTACCAAGCCTACTTGCCATAATAATGGATAGCAGGACTGAGCGTCACGACGAAGGGTTTAGCCGTTCGCTCCTATTAAAAATAATGCTTCTATCCTGCAACTAATTTTGGCGCAAAAAACAAAATATCCCCACCACGAATACCCAACTCTTGCAAGGTTTTTTCTGGCACCACATTGATGCCGCCTTTGGAACTAAGTTCGTATGTAAAAGGATTGCCTTCGCTGTCTCTGGTGGGAATGTTGAGATCAACGGCATTGCGAATTAATTCTTCAATGACTTCTTTGCCCGTTGTATATAAGGGAAGCTCGACTTCTAATTCGTCGCCTCCTGGTAGTAATCGAATGACCACATCAATAACGGCTGCATCTTGATTATCCATAGTGATAGTTGAATTTGTTATGTAAATAAAAACACCTTTCCCTGTCTCAATATGTTAGACGGATGCCTCTTGTGGTTTTTGAAATTTCAGACAAACTCAAAGAAATTTTCGTCGCCAGTCAATTCTACAAAATGACGTTCTTCTTTGACGATGACGCTGATGATGTGGAGCGGTGGAATGCCGATTGCTTGTAGGGTCATTTCGGTATGTAGAAAACTGTTGTTGATAAAATTCAGGTCTTTGGTAATAACCATATCTTCTCCTGCAACACCTTCATATTGGCGCATAACATTTTCAGAAAGATGGGGAAAGGGAATGACTAATTGTGAGGTTTTCTCACTTTTTTTACCTGTAATTTCTAAGACCAATTCATAATCTAATTCGATGGTGGGATTTTCTGTATCGAAGTGTTTGGCGAGAAAAGCGAGGGCATCTTTTACCGTCGTTTGGGCAGAAAGTTCTTTGGCTTCAATAATGATTTTATAAAGATAATGGCTCAAACAATCTTCTTTTAATTCGACATTATTGAACTGCAAAAAAACGTTATTCATTCCTTCAAAATAGAACTTTTCGCCTGCCATAGAGTTTTTATCATTGCCCATAACGACTTTTAACGCCTCTTGCGTTTGTAGGGCTGCAATGATGGAGGAAGAAATAGGCGTCGTCGGAATTCGCCCTTGTGTCGCATTGCGCTGGGCAATATCGGGACAGCCTAAGCGATAGCGAATATTTTCCTTTTCAATCTCGGATAATTGGCATTCATAACAAGACGTATTTGGCTTATACACAATCATTTGTCCTGCCAAATTTTCGATGGCTCCGTCAATCCAAATCTTATTGACTTTGTGACATGCTCGATTGAGAAAAAGTCGAGCCAAGCGATTGTCCAAACAACCAATAACGACGTCTATCCGTCTAAAAAGGCCTAAGCCAACATCAGCCGTAACATCACCATTGATTGTTTTTATCTTAACATTCGGGTTGATTTCTTTGATGCGTTTACCCGCTACCTCGACCTTGAGTTTTTTGCCTTCGCAGTCTGATTCTCGAAACAAAATAGAGCGAGATAAGTTAGAATATTCAATGATGTCAAAATCAACAATGAGTATGTTTCCGACATTGAGCAAAGCCAAGTTTTTGAGCACTTCATTACCTAAAGCACCAGAACCCACGACCATAATTTTCGCCTGCCGAACGGCATCGGTTTTCCACCAACTAATCATTTGAAAAGTTTTGTCCCATTCTTTAAAACGAAGATTGGCTTTTTTTGGTGTAGATTCTGCTTTCATTTTATGTTATATTTTTCAAAATGCTAGGATGGCATCCGTCTTATGTATAGAAGGTGTTCCATTCTTTTATTAAGACTATCTCAGTTATATATTTTTGAAATGAAAAAGCTATTTTTTTATCATACAGCATGTATAAGCACATTTCTATGCCTTGTTTTAAGCAATTATTCTACGAATTTACAGGCTCAAAACAAGGTTTATAAAGAACTTTATAATGCAACAGCCAATACCGTACGCTCCAATTCCGCTAAATTGGAAGCAGCCATACAACAAGACGATGCCGATTTTTTGGAAAGTTATTTTTCAAAAGAAAATATTCGTATAGTCGGCAACGATTGTCTATTGATGGCAACGATTTATGATGCACCACTTTCTTTAAAAACATTGATGGCGAAAGGTGCTGATCCACAGTTGTTGCCAGATGACAAAAATCTATTGATTCACGCCATCTACAACAATGCCAATGACGCCTTACAACTTTTATTGCAACAGAAATTAGAATTGTATCCTTCTTTACCCAACAACTATACGCTTTTGCATTTTGCTACTGAAAATGGAAAAATCAATAGTATTCCTCATTTGATAAATGCAGGATTGATTGTAGATCAAACAGAAGTGGAAGGAAATACGGCTTTGCATATCGCTTTGCAAAAAAATTACAATCACGCACTACACCAATTGCTAAAATATCAGGCAAATACAGAAATTGCCAATCTGAAATCTATGTATCCATTGCATTTAGCAGTGGAAGACAATAATATGAGTGCCGTTAAAACGCTTTTGTCTTATGGAGCAAATACACAGGTTATCAATGATGCAGGTTATTTACCATTACATTATGCGATTGAGAATACCAATGAAAAGATGGTGGAGTTACTTCTTTTATCAATGCCAAGTCTCTCCGCAGACGGGATGAAAAAAGATCCTTATAAATTAGCGAAAAAGACTAAAAATAAAAACATAAAATCCCTGATTAAAAATCGAACTAAACAACAAAAAGGATTTTATGGTTATGTAACATACTCCCCTCCTAAATGCAATCAATCTTGTGACGGACAAATCAATATTGAGGTAAAAAATGGCAAACCTCCATTTACCTATACTTGGGATCACGATTCTCAAATTTCGGAAAATATTGCTACAGATTTATGTGGCGGAAACTATACTATTGTTGTCAAGGATAAGAAGAAAAAAACGTGGACAGCCAGTGTTCATTTGCAATCTCCAAAAAAAGTAAATGCAATTGTTGTCAAAGATTTTGATAAGGAAGCCCACCCTCGTGCAAGTATTAAAGCCATAGCTGAAGGTGGCGTCGCTCCTTATACTTATACGTGGAATGAGGTTGCTGGCAATAAATACTATAAAGTTCAAAATCGCAATAACACATTGGTTATCAAAGACGTGTATGATTGTGAGAGTAGTCCAAAATCTTTTGAAGGAAAACCCAAAGCTCCTATGAAAGATGTAACAGAAGCAACTGAAGAGACAACAGAAGAAAAAAAATCAAAAGACGACAATATCCCCAACAACATTTTAAATATTGATAAAACAGAAGCTTTAGCGTATTTTGAACATGAGAATGTCAATGTCGTCATCCTATCTTCAAAAGGGAATGAAGTAGGACGATTTACGATTCGAGACTACCTCAATCGTCTAATTTTATTAAAAAAATATCAACCAAGCATCGTTGAAAAAGAAACCAACGATAGTGGAAAAATCAGTCTTTTATATGTAAATGAAACGATTCGTTAATCTTCATTTATTGATGTTTTTTTTGGAGAGAGCGGTCAATTGCTTCGTCGCCACGCTAAGTCCTGCTATCCGCTATTATGCTAAAATCCACGCAAAACTTCTTAGCCCAACACTTTAGCATATCACTCCTATCAGGTCTATTTTAAACGGTCTGAACACAAATCAAATTATACAATGAGCAGATTTATATTTATAGCATTCTTCTTTCTACTAAGTTCTTCCATTTATGGACAAGAAGAAGAGGAAGGAATTTTACCAGCAGAAAGAGTCGCTGAATTTGAGCAAATTGCTTTAGAAAAAGCGAAAGATTTAGGAGCTTACATCGAAATCATTTCGGATCGTTCCAGTGCGCCCCAAGACGTAGATAATTCGGTGGAATTGGCGATTAGTCTATTTTTAGATGAATACCAGACCGTTCAAGTTTCGTCTGTCAATCGCTCTATGGTACAATCTTACCGCATCCGAAAATATCTGGGTCGCCTTCGCTTATTGCCGTATCGAAAGGTAGAAATCGAATGGTTCGATGTCCATCAGGTAAGTGATATAAAGTTGGGAACAGACGGACGCTACCATGGCGTTATCACTGTTTACCAACGTTTCAAAGGATATACAGGCGACCAAATTTCCTACGAAGATGTAACAGAAAAAAACATAGAAATCATCTTAGACAAAATCTCTAAAAATGTCGGCGGAACAATTGTTAATAATTGGGATGTCTTTTTGGGCGACCTCAATGTCATTGAAACCAAAAGACTATGAAATCAAATAATGCTTTCTTCCTTTTATGCTTTCTTTTTTGCTCATTAGATGCCTTTAGCCAAATAGATATTGTGACCGACTATGACAATCGCCCAGAATTAATTGCGAGGGTCAAACAAGTTGATGAATTTATACATCGTTTTAATTTTAACCATCAAAAAATTGATATAGCTACTTTAAACGTCAATAGTCGTGCAGAGATGATTCCATTGTTGATTGACTATAAGTATGCAAAACAACAACCTCAAAAAGTAAATTCCTTTATTCAATCAAGCTTACAAAATGAGCTATTGAGTTTTTATGATGATGATTGGTATGCTGTTGTCAAATGTGAAGGTGTTTATCGAAACAAAAATGTACGAATGGACTTGGTTTTACAAGTTGAAACGTTCAAAAATCACAGTTCTAAATGGACATTGGTGGGCGCATATGCTCCTTTTTTGAATGTGGAAGCTGATTGTACGGATACAAATAAACTCATTTCGCCCAGCAACAATGAAGTCGGTTTTTTGGGATTGAATAGGGTTTTTGCTGACCCTAAAAATATTGGGGCTTATACTCCTGAAAATTATCAATTCGATTATTTGAGTATCTTATTACATGAGGTGAAGTTAGGTAATTTTAAATTTACGCAAACACTCTATAGCAAGTATTATTTTACAAAAATTCAAGATTGGGTTTTTGTTTTAGAGCATTTTAATCGGGAAGGCTTTAATTCCGGATGGCTGATTTCTGAAGTGATAGCTGTCAAAGAAAAGGATAAGAAACAGTTTTTATACGATAAAATTCAATTGAAAAAGTAGGTGGAGTGACGAGTGACAGGTGACAGGTGACGGGTGACGGGTGATGAGGGATAAATTATCTTACAATCAGCGTTGAGACCTTTTAAGATAGCCCTGATAGTAGCGGTTGGATGCAGCATTGGCGATAGATTGGCCTTCGCAGAGTATATTGCGAAAAGTGCAAGGCATCTTGAAGATGCCATCCATAAGCGGATAGCAGGCCTGAGCGTCACGACGAAGCAATAAACCCTTCGCTCCTAATTTTCAATCTTTAATTCTCAAATTATGAACAAGATATACTTTATTTTAACTTTATTTTTTTGTACAACATTTACTTTATTGGCACAACAACGTATTGGGTCTAATGAAGTAAAATATATTCAAAATGAATCAACAAATTTGGTACAAACTTTAGAAGAATTATTGAATCTTATTGGGGATGTGCGGACGTTGCCAGAGGAGCGAAAGGAATATACAGAGGAGTCGTACAAAATTGTAATTTATGATGAGGCGGTCTATTTTGAAGATGACTTAATTCAAGAAAGAGACAAAACTCGCAATGTCAAAGTAAAGGACTATTTAAATAATGTGTTCTTGTTTTTTAAAGAAAGTGGTGTGTCTTTTAAGTTTGAAAATATTCGAGTCAGTGAAGTTTTTGAAAAAGATTATTTGTTTGTACTCGTTTATTTCAATCGTCAATTAAAAGGAACATCTTTATACCACAATGCTGAAATCAACAATAGTGTGCCAAGAGTTGCAGAAGTGCGTTTGACCAAAAGTGAAAGTATTTGGGATATGCACATTGTCAATGTTCGAGTTCCAACTCAAGAAGATTTGGCGCAAAGTTTCAAAAAAGCGACAGTTTTTCAAAGCACAAAAGCTTTTTCAGAACCGTCTTCCAGTCGGATCGAAACATTGGAAAAATTATTGTCAGATAAAAACAAAGAAATTGAAGAAAGAGAAGCAAAAAACTCTGAATGGTTTAGAACAAGAACCGATGAATGCTATGAAAATTTAAAGAGTAAAGAGAAGGAAATTGAAAACCTTAAAAGGAATCTTACTGCTAAGGATATTGAATTGGAAAAAGAGAAAAAAAGAGCCAGAGATATTCTTTATGAAAACCTTCAATTGGAAGACCAAAAAGGAAAGTTTGCAACACTTCAACAAGATAAAGAAACTTTACAAAAACAAGCAAAAACTTTAAAAAAGGAGCAAACTGCTCTTCAAAAAGAACTGTCACAGGAAATAGATCAGCTTCAAGACAAAGTAAATTCCTTAGAGCAAGCCATTGATCAAAATCTTTGTTATGTTACTGATGGGCTTACCTCCGCTTCTTTTGTCTTTGAAAACAACACCGTCATATTACCTTATAAACGCTCTAAAATCAAACGCCTTATTTCTGCTCATAGTGCGTCCTCTTACCTCATCGAAAAAGTAGATACAAAAATTAGTAAATTTACAATTATTGATCCCTTAGAATTTTGGAAAGATTGTGATAAAAAAATCGTCATTATTGTCATTGATGATGATCCTGAAAAAGCGGTGATGAATAATTAATTTAAGGGACGAGGGACTGGTGACGAGTGATTAATTATAGCTTTACAAAACGTTTAACATTCCTTTTATTTAGTGATTTTTAAATCATTATTCACTTTTTAATAAAAAGTAATTTTAATTTAAGGCGTACTATCTAACTTTGCTTTTAGCGAATCTCTATGTTTGAAAAAGGCTTTTGACTCTCCTGTGGGCAATGGACTGGGCAAAGGCAATGTTTGTTTTAAAGGATCAACTTGTTGTCCATCTTTCCAAAAGCGAAAACATACATGTGGCCCTGTCGCTAAACCCGTACTTCCCACATAACCAATGACTTGTCCTTGTTGTACAAAACTTCCCTGCTTGATATTTTTCGCAAATTTTTGCATATGTAAATACTGGGTTTGGTACGTTTCATTGTGTTTTATTTTCACATAATTACCGTTATTTTCTGTAAATGTAGCAGCAATGACAACGCCATTGGCAACCGCAATAATCGGCGTTCCTGCGGGCGCAGCATAGTCTGTACCTAAATGCGGCTTGACTTCTTTTAGAACGGGATGAAATCTATTGAGGTCAAATTTAGAAGAAATACGAGCATACTTGACAGGAGCTTTTAGGTACGAGGTTTTCATTGGGCGAGCTTCGTTATCAAAAAATCCTTGTGCTGTCAATCCATTAAAATTATAGCCATAATACTCTTTGCCTTTGTTCTTAAAGTATATCGCTTGCAATCCACCAACACCCACAACTTTATTGTCTAAATATTTTGCTTCGTAAATTAGTTTGAAATGATCGCCAGGTTTTAAGTGATAAAAATCAACTGTCCACGCCAACGCTTCTTCCATTTTTCCAATCAATTCATAACGCAAGCCTTTCTCTAAAACTGCTTCCCATAGAGAATTTTGCACGATACCAGAAGCTACTTCAATTCGACTTTCAATAGGATTCATTTCCATCTTTGCATAAATCTCATCGCTCAATCCATAAACGCTATAACTTTCAACATTGGGTTCACAAATAAGGTAGGAAGGTCGTTTTTTATTTTTGGGATAAAGAACCGTTAAAGTACTTCCGCCTTTCAAACTGCTTAATTGAGCCTTTCGTGCTTCTGCTAAAATTTTCTCTTGATTTTTTGGTGGAACTTGATACTTTATCAATACATTTTTAAGGCTTTGATTCTTTTTCAAGACATCTTGTTTGACATCAAAGTCAGATAAGACAAAATTGTATTTTTCGCCTGTTAGTGGCTGTTTTACTTCCTTCGTTGCTACATTCGCCAATAGTTTTTTTGTCGGTTTCTTTGGACCAAATTTGACAAACAATGCGACTGATACGCCTATGAATAATGCGACTCCTGTTACAATTAAACCTATTTTCTTTCTAAACTTTTTATGAGAACGACGGTCTAACTCATACTTTGCCATCAATCGGCTGTACCCAATTTGCTCTTTTCCTTCCTTCTTTGGAGCATTTTGCGGTGAATTGATGATTAGTTTTTTCTTTTCATCTTTGCCATTTATTTTGAGTCGTTTCATTGCGTTTATTTATCTGCGAAACCATCAAAAATTTATCTTGTTACATCTTTATCCACAATAGTTGCGCCGCCTTTTTTCACGATAAAAGAGACTTTCTTCGCTTCTGCTTCTACTTCGATTACTGGTTCTGGCACTTCTCTAAGTTCTTCTAATAGTTCTTCTTTGATTTCTGGCTTCAATTCTCCTTTGATTTCTGGCTTCAACTCTTCTTTGATTTCTGGTTTTAATTCATCTTTGATTTTTTGTTTCATTGCTTCGTTAAATTCTAACTTGGATTCAGATTTTTCTTCTATCTTATTGGCATCTTTTTTATGCCCAATATAATCTAAGTGTTTTAATTTTGTTAACAATAATTGAATGGTATCAATCAATTTATCAATTTGCTCAAAGGCACTTCGACTATCGTAATGATCGTATTCGATTTGCATAATACTATTTAATAAGTTGTCAAACTCACCAGGCGTTTCCTCTATCCAATCACTTAAATAATTGAGTAATTCTTCTCGATCATCTTCAACCATACAACGCAAAGTCGTTTTGAAAGTTCGAGCAAAACGCATAAAATAAGCAACTAAAAATAAAGGGGATTTTTCCAAACAGGTCAATCGAAATTCATCAACCGTATCTGCAATAAAAAAGGTAAGTCGCTCTATCAATAAAGCTGCATTATTGGACAATGGCGAAGGCTCACTTTTCGATTTTATTTTACGAATAATTTGGGTCATTGTCGCCGTCCAATCACTCAATAACGTGATGTTGTCTTGATAGCGTTTTGTGAGGATGGGGTGACTTTCCAAAGAAGTACAAGGTGGTACATAATATTCTGCAAATTTCACTCGTCCAACTTTTGCTTGAAGCCGCCCAATGGGAATATGAAAAGCCGTAAATTCGGAACGATTGACCTGATTGGATGCCACGATTTCAATCAAATATTGTGGCATCGTGAATAAATGTCGAGGGGGATTTTCTTCTGGATCTGGCGCACCAATCGGCATTCTTTTAAAAGGATTGACGACTATAATTATATCAAATTCTTGATTTTTTATATCACTTAAATCGTATTCTGCTTCCAATACATTGAACGGAACACTAACACTTTCATCTTGTTCTTTTCCAATTTCTATACGTGCGCCACCTCTTGTTACCGCACGACACGACAACACTTTAATTTTCACTGCATTGGCATCTTCTACATTTACCCACAATTGTAATGACTTGTCTTCTCCCTGTAAAGGCGTCAATAAGCCATAATTAAAATTGGTCATATTTTGTGCCAACCCATCCCTTACTTGGTCATACAAAGCATTGTCATGGTCTATAAAATGCTGTTTATCAATCAACATTCCATCTGCCCAATTAACAGGAAAGTGTTTAATTTTTGGTAACATTTTTTTGGTTTTAGTGGTTTTTTATTTAGTGCTGTGGTTCTTAGTTCTTGGTGCTGTGGTTGAGAAAACCGCAACTACGGCACTAACCAACTACAGCACTAAAAAATCACAGAAGTATAGCCCAACCTCAAATCATTGTTTTCGTTTTTCAGTTTAAACTGTTTTTCCTTTTCTTGTACCAATACAGTCGTTTTCACCTCTGCTTCTACTGGCAAAAAATAATCGTATAAACGATGAAGGATTTTGTACTTTGCACCACCTTTCAAATAATTACCAATCTTATTCCTTTCGACAGGCCCTATTTTAATTTCTATATTGGGCAATGTATCATTGAATTGATCTCCAACAACAAAATCGACTCCTAAATTAAATTGACTTAATTTTTTCAATTGTTTTTTGTCGACTTTTTGTGGTTCGCTCCTTACCTTTTCCAATACAATGATTTCTTCCAAAATCGCCTTAAAACACAAAGCGGTCAAATCCAAATTCCCAACAATGCGGTGGGCAATGGGCAGTACATACAACAAAATTCCGATTTGCCTTTCGTCAAAATCCGTATCTAAACCCCAAAACTTTTTAAAAAGTGTTCCCGAAAAATCAACCAACGCTTTTCGTTCTTCTAATTCTAAAGCAACTCTTTGTTGGTAAAATTCATTTTCAAAAGGTTCAAAAAATTTGCGGGCTTCTTGTTCTTCTATTCGCTGAACCTTAGATTCTTCCATCAATTCTTCCTTCGACTTAAAACTTTTTCGCACCAATGGTTCGTGAAATAAAGATTCTGGCAATGCATCATACAAACCTTCTCGGCAAACGTCAAGGTAAGCATAATCTATTTTTCCTGTTTTTTCATCATAATGTATTTCTACATTTTTCATATCATACTGATGGCTTCGCTCAAACAGTCCAATAGGACGCAAAATCAAACCTTCTACGTTTACACCACTTTCTATTAAGTCCGCCAAAACAACTTCCATTGTCAAATCTAATGGAAATTGATTGATGATATTTTTTATTTTTTTTAAGTTATGCATATTGCTCTATTAAATCATCATCACCCATCACTCAAAACAATTCTAAAAGGATAAGTCATCGTTGATTGTTGTTCTAAATTTAAGCGCAAATCATTACACAAATCGCTCCATTCTTCTTGTGTCAATTGATAGTGTTTAGAAGGCGTTAAGAATACATCTATTGTGCGCACCAATCCATTTTTAGGTTTTGGATCAACCATTACGCCTTTCTTTACATTTACATCTTGAATCCGCTTACCCAAAGCAGCCCAAGACACCGCTTTGATGTCCTCAATCGTCACCACTCGTCCTCTGGTCATCACCGCTTCTTTGTATGCATACAAACTTTCTGCCGTATTCAATTTTTCTCGCCCTCCCCTCGTCATACTCACCAACTCAATTTCGTTTTTTTGAATATCTATACCTGAATAATTTTCCAATTTGCTACCGACAGGAATTTTATTTGCCAATTCACCATTAGTAGACCAAAATTGAAGATATACGGTATCGCCCATTTTAGCTGGCTTCATCAAAAGGTAAGCAATCGGATCCAAGCGTTCATTCTCTTGAGATTTCAATTCTAAACGAGCGAGTACCTGAGATAGTTTTTTTACTTCTGATGTCAGCCAATCCCTATCTAACGCAGAAAAAGCGGCACTTTCATCCCGCAATAAATCCAACAAATAAGATAAGGTTTCTGAAGCATTTCGTTCATCATATCGCCCAACATTCCCTCGCCTTAACGAATACATCATGGCTTTATAATTCTTGAGACGAGTCAACGGATTCGCTTCGTGGTATTCATTTCCACTACTATCTTGTACCTCTCGTACATTCAAAAAAATATCGTCCGTATTTAAAGGAACAATATTGATATTTTGTTGAAGTCGAAAAGTAAATTTATTGATTTTTCGATTGATGATGGGCAATGTATTGATGGAGCAATAAACGTTTTGAATAGCTTCTTTAGAAAATGATTGTGGAAAAATGATTTTTACCCAAAGCAGTTCTTCTTTGATATTCTGTAAATCTCCTTCATCAAATACTTTTTCAAAATGTAGAGGATAGTTTTTTTTGATTTCGACAATTACTTGTTCTGCTTCGCTTTCTTTGTTTTTAATAGAAATAAAACGATGTTGGTACAATTGATTGATACGCATTTCCATTTTTTTACGCATATCAAATTCATTATCAAAAGCATCTATCAATTCGTTATTACTTCTTTTATTTAAGGTCATCAAGCCCGTTTGTGTCGGCAATTGTTGGTCGTCTAAAAACCATTGTGTAAAAGGCAATAATTGATAAAAAGCGGCTTTATCAGGTTCATTTTTCCAATCAAAATAAAATGCAAGTCCTTCTAATTTTCGGACAGCATTATTTATTTCTAAACCCAACCACAAAGCAGAAGGTTCCAATTCTTGGCCCATTATTGCTTCCGCAAAAACTTCTTTTTTACTTACTGTATTTTGTTGAAACAAGGTATGTCCACTCGCTAAAAAAGCTACTTTTCCATCAATGATTTTAAAAGTAGCTGTAGGGGAAAAATGAATTTCTTTGACTTCATCTTTCGCATCAAAATTTGTCGTTAATCGCTTTTTAAAAATCACTTCCTCATGGGCTTGCATTGTGGATTCCGCTTCTACTGATCGTACATTCAGTAGTCCATGTGCTGGTTGCGATTCTGTTGCCACATCGGGCGTCATGAGTTTTGCCAGACGAGACAACACTTTAGAATGAGAGGCATGTATTTCGTGAGATATTTTTTCGATTTCTGTCGCACAAGCACCAATCAGTAAACCCACCAATGGATCGAAAGCATCAACTTCAGTATCTTGATATCCCCAAAGTTCTGCCGCTTGCTTGAGCATCCGACTTTTTATTTTTTCCCTTGATATTTTTTTAGTGTTCATGCTTACAAGTTTTCATGTTTTTTTAGGAGCGAAAGGTCAATCGCTTCGTCGCTACGGAAAGGCCTGCTATCCGCTACTATGCCATCCAACGCAAAACTTTTTAGCCTTTCTTAGCATAACGCTACTATCAGGGCTATTTTGCATGGTCTCTACCAAAATCACAAACATCACCCGTCACCCGTCACTAAAAACTAATCCAAAGAAATCGGACTAAAATAAATCGCCTCATAATAGTCAAATGGTTCGTTCGTATATTTCAAATTCCCTTTAACTGTAATCCCGATTCTTTTTTTGACTCGTTTAATATTTTTGTCCAATTGACTGATAAATTCTTGTTGATCTATAGCCACCCTCACATCTACATTGACTAAGCGTTTTTCATGTTTGTTTAAGGTATCTAAAATATTCGTGGCAATGCTTGTTTTCCAATTCCCCACCTGTGGCAACAACTCAAAATCGTACTCCCAAACGCAACAACCATACGTAGAATCATAACGACATTCTTCAAATTGTGTCACCAAAATAAGATGTGTATTTTGTGCAATAGAATCTTCTATCTTACAAATATCATGGCGTTTTTTATTAACAATTTTTCCCAATTTGAGTGGTAATTTATAATAGGGTTGAATATTCATTCTTTATTTTTTTGTTGTTGAGACCGTGCAACATAGCCCCGATAGTAGCGTTATACCAAAGCAGCGTTGGCTTGTAGGGGCAAACCCATGTGTCTGCCCAAAATGGCATTTGGTATAGTAGCGGATAGCGGGCCTAAACGTAACGACGAAGCACTAAACCTTTCGCTCCTTATAAATAAGTCTTTACAAAAATCAATTAATCATAACCATACTACCTTTTATGATGGCTATTCCAGAAGCATCCACATTTACTTTAATTCCTTTTACAGTGGACATTGTACCCACTACCTCGCAATTTTTCATGGCATCTATTTTTATATCCATTCCGCCTTTCATTTTTACGTTTTTACCACCATCCAAAGTCAAATCCATACCAGAACTAACAACCATTTTTTTGGCAGAAATGAGTTGAGCATCTCCTTCTGCATCCAGTTCAAGTTCTTTTTCAGCATGTACAATTATATTTTCATCAGCTTTTATACTGATACTTTTGCTGCTGGAAACATCAAAAGTTTCTTTGGCATGCTGAACCATTTTCTTAGAAGTTCTCATTTTAAAATCTTCCTCTGAATCTAAAATAAGTTCTTTTTTGGTTTCCACTGTATAATGTTCTTTCGCTGTAAAGTGCGTTTCTTTATCTGTCTCTACTTTTAGATTTTCTTTGGTAATAATCTTTGTATCTTTCTCAGAACCTATACTAATATCTTTCTTTGAAACAATTGTCACATCGTCTTGCCCATTAATATTGATACCACCGTCTGGAATTTTTGACCATTTGAACAGCCTAATAGCCGATTTGATAACACTTTCAAGACCGTCATTACTTAAAGAAGCTATTAAAGCGTCTATCATTATTTTTTTCGCATCAAGTTTAAGTAACTTGCTTTTAACGGATGCCAAGACTCCTCCAGCTCCTGAAAGACCCGCAACGATGTTACAGTATTTACTAATTATATTACTTTTAGAAGCTGACATTATATTCAAACTACCTACTGAAGCTGTTGTATGTGAACCTCCTGCGAAATGGTTCGAACTTGAAGTACTATAAACCAGTAGTTTCTCACATCCCATTGTCAATTGCTTGCCTGCCTTGATGTCAATATTTTTATCTGCTCTTACCCGAATATTTTCGGCTTGCACATAAACTTCCTTATCTGATTTTATCAGTATTTTTTCGCCACCACCTTCTGCTCCATCCATACACAAGCTAATGACATTTTTTTCGTCTTTATTAAAAATTTTGATTTCTTCTTTTCCAGATTTATCGTGAATTTGAATTTCATTCCCACTTATTGTACGAATGCCTTTCAACAAATTTCCGCCATCATACAATCCTGAAAACTTTTCTTCTCCATTATAAATTGAGCCTAAAACATAAGGGCGTTCTGGATGTCCTTTTTCAAAGCCAATCATCACTTGTTCTTCTTTTTCTGGCACAAAATAAAAGCCTCTTGCTTTACCACTCGCTGTCGCTAACAAACGCAGCCAGGGCGTTTTTTCCGAGCCTTTTTGCCAATAAAATTGTACTCGAACTCGTCCCATTTTTTCAGGGTCACTATTGTCTTTGACGACGGCACATTGCGCCTCACTAAAAGGTTCTTTGACAAATTCGTTGGGTGGTGGAAACTCTAATTTGGCGGGAATTGCTTCAAAGCGGTTGTGATAGTTTCCTTTGTTATCTATCATGTGCCAAATGTGTGTCAAGCGATATTTTCCATAGGTTTCTTCTTCTGAGTCGATGCCTATTTTGGTAGAACTAACCGCAATTTCTTTACCCAATTTTAAGCCACAATGATCACTATGTCCAGAAAAAATCACCAGATCATCAAAACGACTGGATTTGTCCGCTTCGATGGCGTCCTCAAACATTTTTTTGTTCTTATCTACAATTCTTCTATTCTTATTCGTTATAGGTTCTTTGCTATAAAAACTATTTGATTCTTCATAGGCAAACTTTGAAAAAGAATCTAAAGTGCCTTCATTGCCCAGACTTTTTGAAGATTCGTTGTACGCTTCATTTTTCAAAATATCATAGTAGACATTCTCAAATTTTAGCGGAATTAATTTGATTCCCAAATCAAAAGAAGTTAGCTCTCGACCTAAATGCAATTCAATTGAATTTTCACTTGCTGGTCTACCATAGCGCATGACCGACCCATCATAATAATACCACTCACCATAATAAGCGGCTAAACGATGGATAAAATGAAAGTTACTTTCGTTGTATTGAACGATATAGTCTAAAGTTTTTGTAAAAGATTCGTCATACTCGTGTTTGTAAACGCTTGCATCATATTCGTTGATAATTTCTTTTGCAACATCTTTCGGTGATTTTTCTTCAAAAGAACGACACTGTTCGCCATCGTCCATCATCACTGTTGGACTTTTTCCTTTGACAACTAAATCTACCGAAGAAGCATATTTTCGAGAAAAAGAAATCTCTGTAACAAGTCCTTTAAAGTAATTTTCGGAGTCAGATAAATCAAATTTTGATTCAAAAAAAATTTTAATCTCTTGTCCAATAATTTCTTTACAATCGTGAAATTTCACATCCAGCGTTTTATCACTTGAGTATTTTCCCATCGTGTGTAGCATAATATCTACAGGCAAACGAACTTCAAACTCATGATGCCAATGAACTACTTGCTCAATCAACAATTTGGAAAAAGTAGGCAAAGTATTTCCTGCTATTTCCACTTGAGTAATAACTTGTCGTGCCATTGATGTGTTGTATTTCTTGTTAAAATCAGAAGAGGGACTTAATAAGCCCCTCGTTCTGAAAAAAAATTAATTATTACTGACAAAGAAATACATGAACTTAATACGTTTAGACAAAAAGCAATGCATCCTTGATAAGTCAGGGTTTTAGAAGCTAATAATTGGAAGAGGTTTTGACTGTTCAAAAATCTAATGATGAAGATTCGTTTAGAACTCCCATACATTTTCGTGTACATCGCTGCCGATTGTTAATTTCTTCGCAGAGATGACAACATTTTCAACCATTGGACTATTACTCAACGCATCCATTGCTTCTGTATAGCCAACAAGATGTGCATCTTCAAACTCGATTTCTTTTAAAGAACCATCTTCATTTCTACGACTAAAAACAATTTTTCCACTTTTTTTGGCAATAGGATCAATCATCCATTTGAAGAAAGCGGTATCTTCTGAAGATTCTGTTTCAAACTGAATTGTTCCACCTACGACATCCGACATCGGACGCCCCGTTTCATCTGTACTTTGATGAATAGAATAACTACAGTGACGTAATTTATATTTTTTGCTATCTACCTCTATTACTGCATTGAAAGCCATAATTTTTGTATTTTTGAGTTAAAAAAAAATTAATAAGATTGATAAATAAAATTTCATTTATAGTTCTTTGAACGAAATAAATCATTCAAATATACTTTTATTGCTGTGCATATTCCGCCTGCCATTCTGCCGAGTCTGGATCATCTCCTTTCATTCCGTCCAACTTAATCATAAAGTTTTTTGCTGGAAAATAAGGTGTCATATGTATATCTAAATAGATTCTATCTTTTTGTTTGGGATCTTGTTCAAAACGCAGTATCTTGAATTTTTCAATTAATTTATTTGCTCCCTTAATGCCATCTAAAAATCCAATAATTTGTTTGCGAATATCTTTTTGTGTGGTGGTATTAAAGTTTTCAAAAGCTCGACGATTGAGGAAGTCGATTAATACTTTTGTTACGTAATCAAAAACCCGAACAACGGAATACGTTTGTAGTCCTAAGTTATCGCCATTGAACAGAGTTTTGGCAGAGAATGCCATCACTTTTCCGTATTCATTCACCATCGGTACTAAGCCGATTTTTTCTAAATTGGACAGTTCGCTTTTTTTGAGTTTAAACTTTACGCCGTCCACTTCATTTATTCCCCCAAATTTCTTTCCTGCCGTTACTTGTGACATCAAGGTTTTGTATATTTTCCCTGCCAATGCGCCCGATGGTGGTACATACAAAGCCTCTTCCTCTCCTAACTCCTTATTTTGCTCTCGCCCCACCAACCAATTACAAGTCATAATTACATTGGACCGATAAAGGTCTCCACCTGTCAAATTTGCTGATTCAAACAAGTCAACGACATCATCACAAGAGTCTAAATCTTCAAAATCAGTTAGCAACATCACCTTATTTTCATTGGCAATTTTCGCCCATTTTTCGACCACTTTATTAGAGCCTAAATATCCTGGCAATACCAACAAAGAATAATGATCTCGGAGGTCTAAACGGTCATAAGCTCCTCTTAATTCTTCGGCAACTGCATCAATAAAAAATGGATTGTCTAGATCATTTAACTGATCTAATTCTGCATTCATTATATTAACATTCTTCAACTTATCACTTTCTGTATTTTTATAAAATAGCGCAACTGACCGATAAGACGTTTCTAATCCACGAGTTTCATCTAAAGCTTGTTTGAGATTTTTTTTTAATAATGATTCTGCACCCTGACTACTTTTTTCACATGTTCCCACCATATCCGCCACATTTTCTGCACTTCCCAACAATTCAGTCCACGCTTTTAATCGCTCTTTTAAATCTGCTCTTTCAGACTTCTTTGATTCATCACTTAAAAAAATTCGTTTACGGGCTTTTCTTTCAGGATTTACATTATTTAAGCCCGCCAAGGTCGTTTCTAAGAGCGTAAATCCTCCATACTTTCCTAAAGTATCTAATTGTTGGGCCAGCCCTCCTCCACTTGCACTCGCTGCTTCTTTCACGGGTGCGGCATTTTGTTGAACTTCTTTTTCTTTATCAGACATAATTAATAATTTTTTTATTTTTCTAAAATATTTTTTGGAGAGAACGGTAAAGTCCTTCGTCGTTATGCACAGGCCCGCTATCCGCTACTATAGCTTTGGAATGTAGTAAGCAAAATAAAGCTGTAACTACAAAAACCACACGAACTACTTAAACCACATAAACCAAAAAGCTATAACGCTACTATCGGGTCTATTTTACAAGGACAAAACCTCTATTATCCAGCCCCTTCAATTTCCCCCAACAATTCATTAATCGCTGCCAGATAAGCGGCTTTTGCATCGGGATCTGCCAATACTTTTTGTAAAACTTTATTTGACTTCAATGTCCGCATAAACTTTTCGTAGTTCTCTTTTTGGTGGTCTAAACCTTGTAAAAAAGGACTTTGCTTCGTAATACCTTTTTGCCCAAAATGCCCTAAATTTCTAAACTTTAATTCTTCTTCAACAGGCGCACCATCTGCATTTTCAAAAGACATTTTTACGGATGGTTGAAAATGCTCAAAAACATCATCAACTGTTTTTAGTCCTTCGGTAATTTCTGGTTTTACAGGTGCATCTCCTGTTAGTTTTTCTACCATTAGTGTTTTGTTTTGGGTAAGTTCCGTTATCGCTTCACTGGCATCTCTTGGAACTTCTTGCCCACCTAATTCATATTTCATAGACATGGAGTTTTTATTAATAAATTTTTTGTTTGTATCTTATTCTTTATTGTAGCTTCTCTTCTCTCACTCGTCACCCCAAACAATTTCTTTCTCCTCATTAATACCCAAATTAAGTACTGTTCCCTTCCCTGCTTTTCCACTAATTATCATTCGAGAAATCGGGCGTCTTATTTGGTTGCGAATTACGCCTTGTAAGGGTCTTGCTCCATATTTTGGCGTAAATCCTGATAGAGCTAAATGCTTACGAGCATCGGGTGTCACTTCTAAAGTAATCCCTTGCTTGTGCAATTTGTTCAATAATTTTTGAAGATGAATATCAAAAATAAGTTCTACAACTTCTTCGGATATTGGTGCAAAAGGAACAATCTCTGTCAAGCGAGCTAAAAATTCTGGTCTAAAATGTCGGCTCATAATATCCATCATATCACTGTTCTTTGGCATCTCCTTCTTATCAAATTTTTCGGCAACGAACTCACTACCAATATTAGACGTAAAGAGTATTATCGAATTTGAAAAATCTCCTTCTTTTCCTAATCTATCGTGTAATTTCCCTTCATCTAAAATTTGTAAAAAGACATCAAATACAGATGGATGCGCTTTTTCTATCTCATCAAACAAGACCACTGAATACGGCTGTTGGCGAATTTTATTGACCAATAAACCACCTTCTTTGTAGCCAACATAACCAGGAGGCGCACCATAGAGCAAAGCAGCAGAATGTTCTTCTTTGAACTCAGACATATCAAAACGAAGCAAGGTGTTTTCGTCATTAAATAAAAATTCTGCGACGGATTTTGCCAATTCTGTTTTACCTGTTCCTGTTGGTCCCATCAAGAAAAATGAACCAATGGGTTGTCCCGCTTTTGTCAATCCAGAACGAGATTCTCGAATGGCTTCGGCTAAGGATTTTAAAGCGTGGTCCTGTCCTACTACTCGCTTTTTCAAAGCATCTTCTAATTGTAGTAATTTCTCTCGTTCTTGGGTCTGTATTTTGCCCAATGGAATCCCTGTTTTATGAGAAACAACCGCCGCTATATCACTTTTTTCTACACCTTCTTTTTTGTCTTTAGAAAATGTTTTAAGCGCATCAAGCGTCTTGTTTAAATAGGTCATTAGTTCGACTGCTTCTTCGATTTGTTCGGGTTCAGTTTCGTCCTCTAATTTATTGAATAAAACGGGACTCAATTTGTTTTTAAATTCTTTATAGAACCATTGAAGTTCTGCTAAATCTCCTTTCTCTTCGTCTGAAAAATTAGTGAGTGTTTCGTCTAAATTTTGCAGGGTTTCTTCAGATGTTTCATCCATCATTTTAATGGCTGACATCGTTCTATCCATTAGGTCAATGGCGGCATCGGGTAAGCGACGTTCTTTGATGTATCTTTTGGAGAGTCTTACACTTTCCCAGATGGCATCTTCTTGTACTTTTATCTCATGGTGGGTTTCATAAAAAGGCATGAGCGTTTTAATCATACGCACGGCTGTCACAATATCAGGTTCTTCGACTTTGACGACTTCAAAACGACGACTAAAGGCTTCATCAGCTTCAATATGTTCTCGATATTCGTCTAAGGTCGTCGCTCCCAAAACGGTCAATTCTCCCCTTGCTAATTCGGGTTTGAGCAAATTCGCTGCACCTGATGCCCCACCCATTTTATCCATCAATGTATGTATTTCATCTACAAATAAAATTGCTTTTTCAAATAACTTCACTTCTTTGATGATGTTTTTCAAGCGATCTTCGACCTCACCTTTATAAGACGCACCTGCAATAAGAGAACCAACATCTAATTCAAAAACGATGGCAGATTTTAAGTGGTTGGGTACTTTTCCATTGACAATATCTAAGGCAAATCCATCAATCAAAGCTGTTTTTCCAACGCCTGGTTCTCCCACGACAATTACATTGGGTTTGGTGCGTCTCCCTAATATTTCAGAGATGGTGCGAATCTCCTTGTCTCGTCCAATAATTGGGTCTATTTTACCTTCTCTTGCTAAGGCCGTTTTGTCGATGCAAAATTTGTGAAGGGCTTTTATTTTTTGATTGGCAGGGGCAGTGCTTTTTCCATTCGTAGAATCGGTGCTTGGCATAATAGCTTCCTGTAAAGAAATGTCTTCTAATCGTGCCTTTAATAAGGTTTCTTCGACAATAGGAAAACTTTTTAATTGATCTTTTGTAAATGCAATATTAGGCTTGCTCATGGCGATTAACAAACATAAAGGAGAAATAGACTGTTCTGATAATTTGAGTCGAACCACATCAGCCGTTTCCATCACGATGCTTACTTGCTTGTTGCCAATGGGTTCTTCAGGAACTGTGGTCGCTTTGGGTTCACTTTCAATTCTGATGTCTGCCCAGTCTCTTAAATAGTGAATATCCTCGCCTATAACAGATAAATAGGAAGCCAAACCTACTTCATTGTGCAGTATTGCTTTTAGAAGGTGTGCTGGAGAGAAAAGAGCGTTTTGGTACTCTCTTGCTATTGACTGTGCAATTTGTATAGCACGTTTGACTTCCTGTGTATATTGCATTGAATCAATCATACTTGTTTTTCTTTTTTGTCGTTTTAAGTGGCGTTCAATCATTAAGACTGATGGGCTATTCTCTTTTTGAAAAATGGCTCTTTTTTTTGTCGTTTGAATCATTGTTAACCAATACAATTATTGATAAGAATATATTTTTCCTCTGCATTGTTCCTTTCAACATAAAGGCACAAAGGTCACGCAAGGTTCACAATGAATTAGAACGAAATTTCAGCTTGCCTCTCCTCCTCCTCTTAACTACAAAAACCACAGAAACTACTAAAACCACAAAGGGTACTGACCATCCAAAATAGACCTGATGGTAGTGGTATGGTGGCGACCTGCGTTGAGACACACGACCGTGTGTCTGTGACAGGCTAGCCACCATAAGAATGGACAGCAGGCCCATGCTTTACGACGAAGCAATCCACCGTTCTCTCCTAAAAACAGATAAGACATAAATGCAAATAGGAAAAGGTTGAACCATGGTATTGGTCCAACCTTTAAAACCCCCCTTTACTAAAAAACATTTATTTTTTTTGGAGAAACTGAGCCTTTTGTTTGGGAAGCACAAAAGACTCAGTTTTTTTGTAGACTAAACACTTTTCAGAGAACACTAAAAAATATAAAGGAATATATCTGCTTTTTATTAGAATATTACAGCAGATATACTTTATTGTGATTTGCTTAATAAGACGTATTAAAATCTGGTTTTTGAAAAAACTATAGAACTTTTTAATTTTTTTTTATTACATTTGAATATTCTTATCTTAAAATGTTGTTTTCCCCTCTAAAAAAATAACAATAACTAATCTCTAACTAACTAAGATTACTTTTTTTATTTCTTTCTTGTTCCTTCAAATACTGCCTGTTTATATAAAACATTTTTTTTCACTAAAAATCAATCCCATGCACTAGCCAAATATAGCTGCACAACACACTACAGAAC